>JGI20160J14292_10001936_pt1 | contig 16917 bp, 18 predicted proteins | sample COG_10_FD_14292 | JGI IMG/M metagenome (IMG submission 14292) | reverse complement strand
TATTTAAAAGATTGCGCTGCGAAAAATTCATTAAAAAGTCATCTGAGAAAGAGGTCAAATCTATTAAATTTGATATGATTGCAGATTCTTTTAAAGGCTTTTGCAGCTCAATAGAGATAGCTAAAATTACAACATAATATTTAAAAAATAATTACATCCAGTGTCCCTAAATAGAAAAAATTCAGACCTCCTTTTTCAGAAAGCTCAATCCCTGATGCCTGGAGGTGTTAATTCTCCAGTCAGAGCATTCAAAAATGTTGGGAGTAACCCTATTTTTTTTAAATCTGCCAAAGGGCCTATCCTTGTTGACGAGGATGATAATAAATATATTGATTTTATAGGGTCATGGGGCCCTATGATACTTGGGCATTCAAATCCCCTTATTGTAAACGCTGTAAAAAAACAGCTTGAACTTGGAACTAGTTATGGTGCTCCAACTAGCATTGAAAGTGGTTTAGCGGAACTAATTAAAAATCAGATTCCTAGCATGGAAAAACTGAGAATGGTTAACTCAGGAACTGAAGCGACAATGAGCTGCATTAGATTGGCGCGCGGCTATACCGGAAAAAATAAAATTATTAAATTTACTGGCTGCTATCACGGCCATGTAGATTCATTACTTGTAAAAGCTGGATCAGGAGTTTCAACATTTGGTCTGCCAGACTCTCCAGGTGTACCTGATGAGCTTGCAAAACTAACCTATAGCTGTCCTTACAACGACATAGATGCTGTGACTAATATTGCAAATGAAATTGGGGAAGATTTAGCGGCAATTATTGTTGAGCCTATTGCTGGAAATATGGGCTTTGTCCCTGGCCAAGATAAATTTTTAAAATCTCTAAGAGCGCTGTGCAATCAACATCATGCTGTGCTTATATTTGATGAGGTAATGTCTGGTTTTAGGGTTGCCCTAGGTGGAGCCCAGGATTTATATAACATAGAGCCTGATCTCACTGCCCTGGGAAAGGTGATCGGTGGAGGCTTACCTGTTGGAGCATTTGGCGGTAAAGAGCTGATTATGAATCAGTTAGCTCCGCTAGGCCCGATATATCAGGCGGGCACCTTATCTGGCAATCCATTGGCCATGAGTGCTGGGATTGCACTGATGTCAGAATTAATTGCAATCCACCCATTTAAAGAGCTTGAATCTGCTTCAACATTTTTACTTTCTCACATTAAAGATCGTCTCAATGCAAAGGGCATTCCTTTTTCGCATGCGTCCATCGGTGGAATGTTTGGTTTTTTCTTTGCTGAAAAGCTTCCCATAAATTTTGATGAAGTTGTCGCAACAGATGATGCTATGTTTGTTAAATTCTTTAATTTGAGCTTAAAAAATGGAATATACTTCGCGCCATCAAAATATGAGGCTGGATTTATTTCTACCACCCACAACCCACAAATTATTGAACAAACAATTGAAAANATAAATCTGACTGTGAAGGAGCTTTAAAGTATGAAAAATGATATTAGTGCAATTGGAAATGCTTTGGTTGATACCGTTTTTAAAGTGCCCCATGAGCTCATNCAGGAATTAGGATTGGAGATTGACCAAATGAATTTATCTAATGCCGAAGAACAGGCTCCCATTATTAAGAGACTGGTTGAATCCGGCGCTGAGACAATCTCAGATTGCGGGGGATCAGCAACAAATAGCTTGGTTGCAGCTGCAAGCTATGGGGCTAAATGTTTTCACGTATGCAAGGTTACAGATGATGTTGATGGAGCAACTTATTTAAACAGTCTGAAGGATGCCGGTGTTGCTCATAAAGGCAATATGGCAGATTCAGCTGCTATTCCAACAGGTAAATGCCTGATTCTTGTTACTCCAGATGCCAAGAGATCCATGATGACCTCTTTAAGTATTAGCTCGGAGATGACTACGGCAGACTTAGACCTTGAGAATATTGCAAATTCAAAAATTTTTTACATTGAGGGCTACATGGTTACAAGCAATGAAAATTATAAATGTGCGCTTGCAATATTAGAGCATCTGAAGAGCTACCCCGAAGTAAAGATTGCTCTCTCACTCTCTGATCCAGGTATTGTTGCTGGATTTAGAGATCAATTCAAAGAAATAGAATCGTATGGTTTGAGCTATATATTTGGTAATGATGATGAGGCCATGGCATTCACGGGGACTGCAAATATTGAACAAGCTCTTTTGGACCTTCAATCAAAATCATTCACATCAATTATTACTATGGGTGCCCATGGAAGCGCGGTAGTTACAAGTAGTGAGATCATTAAAGTCGATGCTGTAAATATTAATCCAATTGATACAAATGGAGCTGGGGATATGTTTGCAGGTAGTTTTTTGTATGCATTGCTTCAAAATAAAGACTTAACAGCGTGTGCTGAATTTGCAAACTACGGGGCAGCAAGAGTAGTGGAGACTTTTGGACCCAGGTTGTCCAAAGAAGGTTATGTTGAAACTTTAAAAAGTTTTCAAAAAAACTAGCTAATTGGGCTCCTTTCTGATAATTTCATGCGCCTTGAGAATTTTTAAACACATATGCCAAAAAAAACTGACGTAAAAAAAACAATCGCTCCTGCAAAAAAAGCTCCTGCAAAGAAAGCTCCTGCAAAGAAAGCTCCTGCAAAGAAAGCTCCTGCAAAAAAAGCTCCTGCAAAAAAGCGATCTACTCCAATTTCTTCTTACAAAGGTAGAAAAGGCGAAAAATTCATGAGCGCAGCAATGAAAAAACATTTTACTGCTGTTTTGCTGGACTGGAGAGAGCATTTGAAAGAAGAGATGCAAAAAACATTTGATCATTTGAAGAACAAAGGAGAGTCCTATGCTGATCCAATTGACAGAGCATCCCAGGAAGAAGAATTTGCTTTTGAGCTTAGAACCAGAGACAGAGAAAGAAAGCTGATCAATAAAATTGCTATGTCTCTAGAGCAAATAAAACAAGATGACTATGGATACTGTTATGCTTGTGGAATAGAGATCGGCGTAAAGAGACTTGAGGCAAGGCCAACAGCTACTCATTGCATTGATTGCAAGACACTGGACGAAATTAAGGAAAAACAGCTTGGTGGCTAATACTCAAATCTGCCAAATGCACCTAAGCTTTTGATAAAAAACAATAAATCCTCGGCTACCAAGCCACCAAAAATATTAACTGATAGTAAATTCAGCCCTCTTTCACTTGAGGTTGTAAGGTCGCTTAAAAAGGCTGGCTTTCAAGCCTATCTTGTTGGGGGATGTGTCAGGGACTTACTTGTTGGGATCAAAGCAAAGGATTTTGATGTCTCAACAGATGCAACTCCTGAGCAAGTACGAAAGATTTTTAGAGCCTCTAGGATCATTGGAAAAAGATTTCGCCTGGTCCATGTGTTTAGCCGAAATGAATTAATTGAAGTGTCTACCTTTAGAGCTGATGCTTCAAATTCAAAAAATAAGGCTGGACTAGTGAAGGATACAGAAGGAAAAATTTTGCGAGATAACGTTTGGGGAACGCTCGAGGAAGACTGCATCAGGCGAGATTTTTCAATTAATGCTTTATATTTTGATCCTGTAGAAAATATTCTTCATGACTTTCATCAAGGTCTGCAGCATATTCAGAAAAAAATGATTGTTTCGATTGGTGACCCGATGCTTCGATTTGAGGAAGATCCAGTGCGTAGTCTTCGTGCTATAAGGTTTAGCTCAAAGTTAAACTTCAAAATTTCAAGTGATGTAAAAGAGGCGATATATCAACGAGCTCCTTTGCTAGAAAATATATCTAATGCAAGGCTCTTTGATGAATTTTGTAAGATTTTTCTTTCTAAAAAAGCATTGGATAATTTTGAAAAACTGCAGTCATTTGGTGCTTTAAAATATTTAATTAATACTCCTTCTTATGATGCAAATTCTTTTAGTCTTAGATTCCAACATGCTTCTTTAATTAATACTGATAATCGACTTATAGCCGAGAAATCTATCACGCCAGGCTTCTTGTTAGCAGCTCTTATGTGGCCGAGATTAGTTGAGGCCACCAAAGAAGACGGCGTGCTCAATTTAAATAAGTTTTTTAGGAGCATGGACAGCATCATTCGATCACAACAAGAGTTAACAGCTATTCCTAGAAAATTTCATGGTTATATTAAAGATATTTGGTCCCTACAGCTCAAGCTAGAGACGCGTTTAGGCCATCAGCCTTACAAAGTATTAAATCATCCAAGATTTCGTGCTGCCTATGATTTCTTATTACTTAGAGAAGAAGCTGCAAGAGATACTCAAGGGATTGGCGCTTTTTGGACAGAGTTTCAGGCAGTCAACCGGCCGCGAAAAATAGAGATGCTTCAAGCCTTAAGGGACTCGCGAAAAGGTCCTGTAGAGAAAAAATTTGGTTTCTTGGAAGAGTTAAGCTAATCTTTACAAAACAGAAATAAAACCCATATGGAACCAGCTTTACAGGAAGCCCCCCTTCCAAAATATATAGCCATAGAAGGACCCATTGGGGTTGGAAAAACTACTCTTGCTCATAAAATTGCTCAAACATTTAACTATGATGTTTTCCTTGAGCAGCCTACTGAAAACCCTTTTTTAAAAAGTTTTTATAGGAACCCTAAGCAATCTGCTCTTGCCACACAGCTATTTTTTTTATTTCAAAGGATGCAGCAAATTGAAGATCTTAAACAGCGATCTCTTTTTGAGCCGGTTCGTGTAGCAGATTTTCTTATTCAAAAAGATCGTCTTTTTGCAGAAGTAACCCTCTCGGAAGAAGAGATGGGCTTGTATGACAAGGTTTATGAGCATTTAACATTAGATGCTCCATCACCAGATCTAGTTATTTACTTGCAAGCACCTGTTGAAGTATTGCTTGATAGAATCAATAAAAGGGGTAACCCAGATGAAAAATTTTTGACTGTAGATTATCTAGAAAGGTTAAATGATGCCTATTCAAAATTTTTTCTTTATTTTGAAAGTGCCCCACTGCTAATCATCAATGCGTCTGATATTGACCTAGAGAGCGGCGGTTCAGATTACGATATGCTAATCAATAAAATTATGTCAGATCCTAGGGGGAAAAACTTTATTAATCCCCAGCCGTCTATTCTTTAATTTTTTTGAGAAAGCATTGTGAGTGATAGGACCTACCAACCCCCTGAGAGCTTGCAAAACCCTCATATTCAAGATTTTACTCAGTATTCTGCGATGTACCAGGAATCTATAGAGGATCCAGAAAAATTTTTTGGCAATGAAGCTCGTAAAAATCTTGCATGGATAGAGCCCTTTATTAAAGTTCACAATAATGATTTCTCAGAAGCTCGATGGTTTGAGGGTGGCAAACTCAATATTGCATATAACTGCATTGATCGGCATCTTGCAAAAAATAGTGAGAAAATTGCTTTGATCTGGGAAGGGGATGAACCAAATCAGTCTGCAGAAATCTCATATTCAGATCTTCACAAAAATGTATGTAAGTTTGCAAATATTCTAAAAGATCTGGGGGCTGTTAAAGGTTCTAAGATTTGTATTTATATGCCTATGATTCCTGAAGCTGCCTATGCAATGTTAGCTTGTGCAAGGATTGGTGCAATTCACTCAGTGGTCTTTGGCGGATTCTCTTCCGAAGCATTAAAAGATAGAATTTTGGACTCTGAATGCAGTATTGTGATCACCTCAGACGAAGCAATAAGGGGTGGAAAAACCATTTCTTTAAAAACAAACGTTGATATTGCTCTTGCGGGCTGCCCAAATGTAAAGCACTGCTTGGTAATAGAGCGAACAGGCGCAGCTATCTCTTGGGTGCAGTCAAGAGATATTCAATACCAAGAAGTGTTCTCTGTGGCATCAGATGAGTGTGATTGCGAGCCAATGGATGCGGAAGATCCATTTTTTATTTTGTACACCTCTGGCTCAACTGGAAAGCCCAAAGGAGTGATGCATACCACAGGCGGATATTTGCTAGGAGCTCATCTAAGCTTTAAATATTTATTTGGCTACAAAGAGGAGGATAAGTACTGGTGTACAGCAGATGTGGGTTGGATTACAGGGCATACTTACATCTTGTATGGTCCTCTCTCAAACGCCGCCACCAGTTTAATGTTTGAGGGTATTCCAACCTACCCTAACCCCTCAAGGTTTTGGGAGGTTTGTGATAAGCATCAAATCTCTATTTTTTACACTGCTCCCACTGCTTTGCGAGCATTAATGGCACAAGGCAATGAGTACGTTCAACAAACCTCTAGATCTTCTCTAAGGCTATTAGGGACTGTTGGAGAGCCAATTAACCCAGAAGCGTGGGAATGGTATTACAAGGTGGTGGGTAATTCAGCATGTCAAATAATTGATACCTGGTGGCAAACAGAAACAGGTTCTGTGCTTATATCTCCGATAGCGGGCATTACTCCAACAAAGCCAGGCTCAGCGACTCTTCCATTTTTTGGGGTCAAGCCAGAATTAGTGGATGAGCATGGAGAACTGGTAAAGGGAGAAGGTGCGGGTAATCTAGTTATTTCTCAATCCTGGCCTAGTCAAATTAGAAGCGTCTATGGTGATCATCAGCGTATGATTGCAACCTACTTTTCAACCTATCCAAATAAATATTTTACTGGTGATGGAGCCAAAAGAGATGCTGACGGATATTTTTGGATTACCGGCAGAGTAGACGATGTTTTGAATGTATCCGGCCATAGGCTTGGGACAGCTGAAATTGAAAGCGCCTTAGTGCTCCATCCCAAGATTGCTGAGGCTGCAATTGTTGGGTTTGATCATCCCATCAAAGGACAGGGTATATATGCCTATGTAACATTGATGGTTGGTGAGGCAGATTCGCTCGAATTAAAAGCTGAGCTTCAACAGTTTGTAGCCAATGAAATTAGCCCCATCGCTAAGCCAGATTTAATCCAATGGGCACCGGGACTTCCAAAAACTAGATCTGGAAAAATTATGAGGCGTATTTTAAGGAAAATAGCAGAGGGTGATTTTGATAACTTGGGAGATACCTCAACTCTGGCTGATCCAGGGGTTGTAGAAAGCTTAATTACAAATAAGTTAAGCCTATAAAACGCTTACATATATGCAAAGTGTCCCCGCTATAGTCAACATCAGCATCATCATATTCATGATAAATGGAGCTCTCTCTTTATCAATATTATCTATTTCCTGGTAAAAGATTCTTGGCTTGAGTAGCAGAATTCCTGAATTATAAAGGTGCATTGACAACATCAATAGCAAAAGCCAATGGCCTTTTTCTAACAGGGCCAAACAACATAAAATAATGTAAGGGCATTCCCAACCTAATAAGAACTTTCTATTTGCGGGATTAAATAGAAAGCTTAGAATCTTCAGATGATCTTTATTGAATAATGCTGCTAAAAATAGGCTATTAGCTAGATACAAGCAGCCCAACATAAAAGTAATGATTGCAACTTCTATATTAATGACCAGGTTTGCTGAGATTCATAAAAATCTGCTACGCGATCCTCTTGAAGTTTAAGTAAATGGGCTTCTAAGCTCCACATGGCAATAGGATGAAGTTTTGAATCTACATCATCATAAACCTCTTTTACCAATTCATCTGATGAGCATGAAACAAGGAGCTTTAATTTCTTTACCACCTTTTCCTCTCTCTTGAGCCTGTGCGCGATAATCCAGTCCACTACCTTAAATGGATCACCTAAAAAATCACCATGCCCTGGACCAATTCTTGTAAATTGATAGTTTTTTAGCAGCGCCAGAGAATCAAGATATTCTCTCATAGAGCCATCCGGATGAGCGATAACCACTGTAGAGCCATTCATAATATGGTCACCTGTTAGTAAAGTTTCTTCTTCTTTGATGAGGTAACACAAGTGGTTTGATGCATGCCCTGGTGTGTGCAGCACCTCAATGGTGTACTCCTCTGTAGTGATTATGTCGCCATGATGCAGAACCCTGTCAGGCTGAAATGTCCTATCTTGTCTTGAATCATCCTTGGCCACTAGTCGCCCCATCAATGGCACTCCAAGCTTCTCGGCTAAAACCTTGGCTCCTGGCGAATGATCTGGATGCGTGTGGGTAACTAAAATTCTTTTAATTTTATTTGCGCTCAGCTCTAAAAGATAATCGAGATGTTTCTCAATTTTTGGTCCTGGATCGATCAAAGTTATATCATCTACTCCGACCAAATAACTATTAGTTCCTGGTCCGGTAAACATGCTGCCATTGGGAGCAGTCACCCGTTGAATAATAGATTTATGCATCTTCATAACCCTCCTCTCCTGGCAAAAAGCCAATCCACTCACCATCTTTCTTAATAAACTTAGGCAGAATGGCAGGGATGCCACCATCTTCAATGTGTTGAAAATAATCAAATGCTTCATCCCTTGATGAAAATTCATTTAACTTCATCAGATTTTTAATGGTGGGCATAATCATATTCATTTCTCCGTCATGATATTTCTGTAATGCTCTGGCGGGTGAAATCCAAAAACTTTCTGTTAACTCAAAGCCATCATGAATACCCAATTGTTCTGCATGAACTTTTGCAATAAAAAATCTAGTATCAAACCTCTTCGGTTCAATCTCAGGCGTGATCCAGTGAGCACAGGGAACAATATTATTAGCCCGCAGATGAAGATCATGCTTCAAGCATATATCGTTAAATGTTAGCTCGCCTGAATTGAGTTGTTGTCTGTATTCATCTAGCTTGCTTAAATCTTGCAATAAAGCGTCATGCTTATTAGTCAGAAGAATCCCTGCTTCTTCAAAGCATTCCCTGATACAGGCTACCCAATAGGCTAAACCATCAGATTGCAAGCCCAACTTAGATGAAGCCTGATCATCGCTTAGGCCCTCACAATGCTTATAAATAGCTGGTGATGAGTCCTCTGCATCAATTTTGCCGCCAGGAAATACATACAAACTGCCAAATGCAGACCTGGTACTTCGCTTCACCATGAAGATCTCAAAACCATCAAGGCTCTCTCTGATTAAGATAACTGTCGCGGCTGGTCTGATGTGCGTATTCATAATTAGTATCGGTATTTATTATCCATTAGAATAACCCTTTATGGAAATCACAGAATCACTTGAGCATGACCTTCAACAAGCGCCCGAATGGTTTCATGCATCTATTGCAATTCAACCTAGACTAGAAGAATTAAAACAGCCCTTGGGCGATTTAAAATATCAGGTTTGGGATAGGGGGGAGACAAAGAAGGTTGTGATATTGATTCATGGCACTGGGGCACATAAAAAATGGTGGAATCCAATTGCTCCCCTCTTAAATCAAGACTGCACAGTGATTGCACCAGATCTTCCTGGAATGGGCGAGTCAGAACATAGATCTAAGTATAATTTTGAAGGATTTAGTGACTCCATATTGGCAATCCTAGCTAAAGAAAACATTAGCTCTGCAAATCATAAAATTTATTTCGTTGGGCATTCTCTTGGGGGCCACGTAGCTGGCTTTATGGCATCAGAGTTACCTGAATTAGCAGCTGGCCTCATCATGATTGATGCTCCAATAAGGCCTCCCTCTTACGATTATGAAGAGCACATCAGCACCGGGCCGCTAAGAAAAATTAAATACTATGAAAATAAGATGGCTATTATAAAAAGGTTTAGATTGATGCCTGCACAAGACTGTGAAAACTCTTGGTATCTTAGGTATATAGCTGAACATTCAATTCAAAAGGCTGATGAGGGCTGGAGATGGCGATTTGATGATAAGTTATTTGCAACCCTCCAGAGACTTCAGGGTTATGAATTTAACTTTCAGTGTCCAAGTCTTTTTATTGCTGGAGGCAACAGTTTGTTGTTAGGGTCAAAAATTATGAGTTACATCCGAGAAGAATTTAAGGACAGAATGTCTATTGAGGTGATTGATCATGCGGCGCACCATATTCCTTTAGATGATCCCATAGGGCTCATGAAAATTATTAATTTATATTTAGAGCAATGGAGTGAGGAGTAAGATGAAAAAATTAAGAATGAGNAATGGTTTGGCTCTTTAAAATCTAATAGACTAGCTTGCATAGAATTATAATTTTAAAAACTAATTAAGGNTAAATTTTAGCATGAGCAATGAAACAGGCCCTAAGATAAGTTCTTTGGGCATCCAAGATGTTCAATCTCTNCTGCCAACTCGAAAGTTAAATGGTCACAAAGGAGNGCATGGCAAATTATTGATTATTNCTGGCGATGAGGGTTATGGAGGAGCTGGTATCTTGGTCTCTGAAGCAGCTATTAAAACTGGAGCTGGTCTAGTTAAATTGCTGACTAGAGAGGCACACATTTCTGCATCTCTAGCTAGAAACCCCGAGGTAATAGTTTGTGGTGGTGAGAATGCTCAAAATCTAGAAATGCACTTTCCCTGGGCAGAGGCTTTTATCTGCGGACCAGGCATGCTCCAAAATTACTGGTCTGAACAAATGTTATATAAGTTACTGACATTTACTCAGGAACGCAGTCAGCCAATTCTTTTAGATGCAGGGGCCTTAAGGCTTCTAAGCATAGAGCCATTTAAGCAATTACCATTGCCTCAAAATTTAGTTATTACTCCTCACCCTGGTGAGGCAGCAGATCTACTTGGAATAACTACAGCTGAAGTCCAGTCGGATCGACTGAAGGCAACTATAGACCTCCACAAAATCTATGGCGGTACTGTGGTTTTAAAGGGGCAAGGAACTATTATCTTCAATGGAGAGACTTCTCATTTGTGCTCAGTGGGAGGCCCTGAACTTGCTGTAGCGGGATCAGGAGATGTGCTGTCTGGAATTATTGGATCCTTGTTATCACAAGGGTTAACGCCTAAAGAAGCTGCAATAAGCGGAGTAGCTATTCATAGTGCTGCAGGCAAAAAGTTTACTGAACATAGTGGCAAAATAGGTCTTGCAGCTAGCGAGCTCATTCCTTACGCCCGCAATCTATTAAATTAATTAGTTATGTTAGAGCTGATACTAAAAAATGAAACAGATACCCTCGCACTGGGCGCGGCAATTAACCAGGCAGTAGGTGAAATGAACGGCCAAGATATCGAAGTGCACTTAAGCGGTAATCTAGGCGCAGGTAAAACAACCCTAGTACGAGGTATTTTGCACAATGCAGGGTGGCAGGGATCGGTAACAAGCCCCTCTTACACCCTGTGTGAGGAATACCAGCTTAGCAATCAGTTATTTCTTCACGTAGATTTATATAGGACTGGTGCTGCTGAAGATATTGAAATTCTTGACTTAGATAGGAAAAGCAAGAAACAAAAAATTATTTTTATTGAATGGCCAGAGAATCTGGTAGCCAAAAGATCTCCTCATCTTATAATTGAGTTACTTCACTATCACCAACAAAGACAGGCTCAGATTTTGTCAGAAATCCATGCATTAGAGTCATCCATCCAGACCTATTATGAAAAAATTTAATCGCAGCATCTTTATCATTTTATTTTGCTGCCTTGGTCAAGTGGAGGGCGCCTCAAACCTTTTGGCTTTTAANAGCATTACTGAGTTAGAGTCTGGAAATTTAAAAGTAGTATTTACTCTNGAACAAGTCGCTCTACTTAATTCATATGCGCTAGATGACCCCTCTAGAATAGTAATTGATATTAAAAATGTTAGCTTAAGAAATCCAATAGCAGCTTCAAAACTCTCGCCCATAAGACTCATCCGTGCATCTGAAATTAATGACAATGTTCGCATAGTGATTGATTTGAAAGGCTCTGTCTTTTGGAAAAAGCCATGGCAGGTCAAGCATAAAGATCGTGTAGATTTGATCCTAGAGATCAAGAGAGATAAGGCCATGGATAAGAATCTTAGAGATATTATTGTTGCAATAGATGCAGGGCATGGTGGCAAAGACCCAGGTGCCGTGGGTAAAAATCTATTAGAAAAAGATGTCACTCTGTTAATTGCTAAAGAGTTAGAAAGAACCTTGAGAGATACTGATGGCTACCGACCGGTCATGATTAGACCAGATAACAGATTTGTTGCGCTAGATGATAGGTATCAAAATGCTAGAAAGCTCGGCGCTGATTTGTTTGTATCGATTCATGCAGATGCATTTAGATTGTCTTCTGTGAAAGGCTCATCCGTCTATGTTTGGTCAGAAGAAGCATCTTCAATCACAGCAGAGAATTTATCCAAAACTGAGATGACAAAAAATCCAGAGGTTGGGTCGAAAATTGGGAAGTTGGATGTCAGAGATTTTGATGAGGATGCTGCGCGCACAATCTATCAAATTGCCTATGAAGCCAAAATTACCAATAGCACTATACTGGCTGAAAAGATCATTCAACAAATGAAGCGAGATCCTTTTACTAAAATGCATAAGCCAGGTGTGGAGTTTGCAGATTTCAGAGTATTAAAATCTATTGATATTCCATCGGTATTAATAGAATCAGGGTTTATTTCCAACCCAGATGATGCGAAAGCGTTTAGAGGGTAAGGCAGGCAGAAGAATGATCGCAAGAAGTATTTTTTTAGGCATTCATAATTATTTTAAAGAGAAGCCAAAACCCAATACCTTTATGACTGATAGCCCAAAAAATATTGAGTATCAGATACAAAAAGGAGATGTGATTTCAGAAATAGCTATTCGTTTCGGTGTTACCATTGATGAGATTATCTTGTGGAATAATCTAAACAATAAAAGTATTTATCCAGGGCAAAAAATTAAAATTTTTATCTAATGTGGAATTTAAAAAATAAATTAGTAGTTATTTCAGGCGCTACCAATGGGATTGGGAAAGCTGCTGCACTTGAACTTGCCAAGCATGAACCGAGAATGGTGTTAACCTTTCGCAATCAAAATCTTGCCGATGAGCTATCCAGTGAATTAAAAATCGTAAACCCCAACCTAAATGTAAGCTTTGTATATTGTGATTTTTCTAACCAGAGCTCAATCAGGCAGTGCTCAAAAGAGATTTTAGGATTGGCTCAACAGATTGATGTACTAGTTAATAATGCTGGTGTAGTTAATACCTCATACCACGAAACGGAAGATGGAATTGAGAATACATTTGCTGTAAACCATGTGGGCTACTTCCTATTTACGAATTTACTTTTAGAGCAAATGCTTGAAGAGGTTGAAACTAGAATTATTAACGTGTCATCAGCGGCTCATTCATTTATTAAAGAAATGAACTGGTCAGATGTTAATTTTCAAGAGGGTTTTGGCATGGGTGTTGCTGCATACGGCCAGTCAAAGTTAGCCAATCTTTTATTCACCCGATATCTAGCAACAAAATTATCTACCTCTAATATAACTGTAAATGCAATTCATCCTGGCGGTGTCAACACCGCCTTAGGCAATCAAAATAAAACTCTTGTTGGGGCGATCCTAAAAACCATATTAAAACCTTTTTTTCGCTCTCCCTTAAAAGGAGCAGCAAGCATTGTGTATCTAGCAACCAAGAATAATGATGGGGTAACGGGAGAATATTTTGTAGATTGTAAAAAAGCAAAGTCCTCCTCTTATTCAAAGGATCTTGGGGAAGCTCAAAAATTATGGGAACTTTCTGAAGAGCTCGTCGCACAAAAATTTACACTGTAATTCTTATTAAAATTCTACTGGGTCAACATTCACTGACCAGCGCACTTTATTAGATTTTTTATTTTCTGATAAAGTTTGAATTAGAGTACGCAGCATGCTGTTTAAATGGACTCTTGAGGGAGCCTGCAGCACAAGCTGATGCTGATATGAGCCTCTAAGTTTGGCTTGCATAGATGGGATGGGCCCTACCAACATGCAATGCTTGGAATCAACTGTGGCTTTAAGCTTCTGTAAAAAATCTAGGTTGGTTTGGCTGGTTGGTGAAGAAGCTTTAATAATCGCTTCAAATGCATAAGGTGGCTGATTTAAAGCCTTTCTTTCTATCATGATGGAGTGAGCAAAGTTCAAATAATTTCCCTGCTTTAATTGCAATAGATTCTTATCTTCAGAGTATCTTGATTGCACTAAAACCAGGGCATTGCCATCTGCTCTGCCTGCTCTTCCAGCCACTTGTATTAATTGCTGTCCCATCTCTTCTATTGCGCCAGGATGCAAGCTAGTGACCCCTTGATCAACATCAATGGCAACAACCAACTCTAAATTGGGAAAATCATGTCCTTTAATTAGCATTTGGGTACCTATTAAAATGCTACTTTGGGAATCACGAATAGTGTTTAAGAGATGCTCCATAGAATTTGCTTTCTTTGTTGAGTCTTTGTCCATTCTGTAAATATGGGTGTTTGGAAAAAGCTCCTGTAGAGTGATTTCAAGTTGCTCTGTTCCTGTGCCAATAAATGATAATTGCTCTGCTGAGCATCCTGGGCAGTGAGGTGGGACACCAAAGGCTGAATCACACCTGTGACAAATTAAGCGATCCTGGTGGTGGTGAAAAACAAGACTCGACTCACAACTATTGCAGGTAGCACGCCAATCGCAATTAGCACAGATAAATTGGGGTGCAAAACCACGACGATTAATAAAAATCATAGCTTGTTTATTTTGGTGGAGCGTAGTCGCAATCGCTTCGATGGCCTGAGGGGCAAGCCCGCTGGTTAGGGTTGTTTCGTTAATATCTAAAATAGAAAATTTGGGTGGATTTTGCTTGGTGATCCGTTTAGTTAGCTTAATGATTCCAAATTTTTTTTCCTCCACTGATCGCAGAGTTCTGAGCGAGGGTGTTGCCGATCCAAGGATAATAGGTATTTTAAGTATTTGAGCTCTTTTAATAGCAAGGTCTCTTGCAGAAAACTTGAACCCTTCATGCTGCTTATAGGAGGCATCATGCTCTTCATCCACTATAATTAATCCAAGATTGGGCGCAGACATCATTGCTGCCGATCGTGTTCCAATCAGAACTCTTGTTTCACCGCTTCTAAATTTTTTCCAAACTTTATAACGTTTTGCAGGTGTCATCTTAGAGTGATATAAACCTACTAAATCTCCGAATTGCTCCTTGAGTCGAAGCTCCAGCTGAGGAGTTAATGATATCTCTGGGGCCAGAAGCAGGACGGACTTATGTTTTAATAATTGCTCTTGAATACATCGAAGATATACCTCGGTTTTACCAGACCCTGTGACGCCATATAGCAAAGTTGGCGAAAAACCTTGAAGCTTTAATAGAAATTTAACCGCATTGGTTTGTTGATCCGAAAGAATTTTTGTAAAAACTTTTATATCTATATCAGCTGTTATCAAAGGCGCATCAATATTCATCGCTGTTTTTACATTTCTTAAACTGGTCGGTAAAAATGAATTGCAAACCTCTCCGATAGGATGATGATAATAATCTGATGCCCAGCCTAATATATCCAATTCAGTTGCAGAAAAAATAGGCTCGTCATCTAGAACTTGATCAATAGGCTTAGTTTGAATGCCATCATGATTAATTTCTTCAAGAATAATTCCTAGCTTTAACTTTGCACCAAATCTAACCGCTACACGAGTACCCAATTGAATCTGATTCTCTGAGTGATAGGTAAAAGCCTGCCTTAAGGGAATCGCGATAGATACATTGTAAAAAAAATTACTCATATATATTTGTAAACCTTACTGTATTTGGTATAGTGCTCATCCAAATTTGATTTTATTATGAAAACAGACATACATCCGAATTATCAAGAAATCTCTACCACTTGCAGTTGTGGAAATGTCCTGCCCGTCATGAGCACTTTAAAAGATAATTTGTCATTGGATGTTTGTGCAAAATGTCACCCATTCTATACTGGTAAGCAAAAAATGCTTGATTCTGGTGGAAGAGTTAAGAAATTCCAAGACCGTTTCGGTGCGGCTGGCGCTGCTAAACCAGCAGCCAAAAAAGAGACTCCTAAAATCGAGGAAGAGGTGGCTGAAGAAGTGCTAGAAGTTGTCACAGAAGCTATTGAGGAAACTCCGGCTGATGAGGTGATGGAAGAGGTTCCAACAGAAGAAGCGTCTGAAGATTTAGAGNCATCTGAAGAAGAGGCTAACCCAGAAGAAACCAAAGACTAAACTTTTACTTTTAAAGCTTACTCAATTCCAGAGCTACCAAAGCCCTTCGCNCCTCTAGAACTTTCCGAAAAATCCTGAACTACTCTTAGCTTTGCTTGCTTAACAGGTACAAGAATCATTTGAGCAATTCTATCCCCAGAACTCACCAAAAAGTTATCAGCTGATCTGTTCCACAGAGGTACTTTGAGCTCCCCTTGGTAGTCAGAATCAATTAGTCCAACTAAATTTCCCATAACTATCCCATGTTTAGAGCCTAGGCCTGATCTGGGAATAACCAAAGCAGAGAGTTCTGGATCTTCAATATATATAGAAAATCCTAATGGAATTAACTGGCACTCTTGTGGTTTCAAAATAAAGCTTTCTTCAACACAGGCCCTTAAATCCAATCCTGCTGAGCCTTCAGTAGAATATTCTGGTAAAGGGATTGATCTACCAATTAAGGGATTAAGAATTTTTACCTTTAAGTCAATCATTAGTAAGATCTCTCGGAGTTAAAAAGAATGCAAAGTCCAGTATATTAGCATCCAGGTCTTTCCAGCTATCAAAATTTGAGAATTTTACAAAACCGCAAGTTGGAAATTTTTTAATAGATGTTTTTGTTAAATATTCTATGAGGAGATGTAATCCTGGATTATGCCCTATTACCAAGATATTCTTTTTTAAGTTATCTTGATCTTTGATCAACTCCAAGAGAGTGGGCGCCTCTGCGTGATAAATTACTTCTTGAATTTTTTTGGGGAGATACTCTTTTTCTGCAATTATTAAATCTAATGTTGCCTGGGTTCTTTCGCTTGGACTTAAAAGGATCAAATCAAAAATTATCTGATGTTGAGAAATATATTTTGATAATAAGAGTGCGTTTGAAATGCCTCTTTTAGATAGTGGGCGATGAAAATCAGCCATGCTGGGATCGCTCCAGCTCGACTTAGCATGGCGAAGTAAAAATAAATTCTTCATTCTTGGTAATTCTATCTTGCTAAGAGACTATATGTCCTATAAAATCGCGTTTCTATGAGTAAAGTATGCCAAGT
>JGI20160J14292_10001926_pt1 | contig 16963 bp, 13 predicted proteins | sample COG_10_FD_14292 | JGI IMG/M metagenome (IMG submission 14292) | reverse complement strand
GAATTGTATATTCTTGGTTTCAATTTCTGTTTTTACTGTTTGGCGATTCATTTTTTCATATTTTTTTGAATCTCTTTTATATTCTGAAATCTTATATGTTTTTACTTCAATTCCTTGGTCTTCAATTAGTGTTTCAATGATTACACCTAGTGTTTTTAATTTTTTTATAATTTCTGTTTGATTTGCATCAACTAGATAAGCAATTGGTCTTTTTCTAACTAAATCTGCGTGAGACCTCAGTCCATCTCTCATCGTAACATCTAATTCTATAATCTCATTAGTATCCAAATCTATAGTTTCTATCGTTCTCTTTTCAATTGTTTTTTTACTTGTAACAACGATATCATTTTGTTGTTCTGTAGCTTTTTTTATTTCCTTTTTCACTAACATACTATTACTACTTGCCGTCTCTAAATAAGATATTGCTAGTAAAAATGTGGTATGTATTCGTCTTTTAAAAGACGTTCTGCCAATGCCAACACCTCTAATTTCAAATAAGGTCGAAATTGTGTTGGTTAACGCATAGTTAGTTGCACTTGATCGTGCATTGGTTGATCCTTGATTGAAGTGAATTTCTCCACCAAATTTTCCAGTAGAAATATAGTCATGGTGTTTTAAACCATTCTTGTCTAGTGTTTGTCTCGCATTTTCAACAAACAAACTATCAGTAAGGGTTTTAAGGTTTTCAGGTACGTTTAAATTTCCTGTATATAAAAACATGGCATCATAAAGCGAAGTAATACCAAAATCACTTAACTGTGCAAAATCTTTACGATAGGGTCTATATTCATGAAAATCTAAACCAACTTCAGGATTAAAGTTTGTGAACGCTTGTTTAAGCGATACACTTTCTTGCGCCATTAATTTGGTTTGATCTCTATTTAAATCTAATCCATTGGCTGCATAGCGATCTTGTTTTAAATAACCATCAATATTCGCCATTGGTACCAGCGCAATTTCTACAGTGTTTAAAAGTGCAGTATATTTTGGATTATTTAAAAGTTGGTGAAGTAGGTAAAGCATACCTTCCGAACTGGCAGGCTCATTACCGTGTAAACCACCTTGCATCCAAACTTTAATTTTTTCATCGGAATTTGTTGCGGTTAAATGCACCAACGGAATTTTTTTTCCTTTTTGACTTTTACCAATAAAGCTTAATTTTATAACATCTGGATGCTGCGTTACTAGAGCATTTAAAAACACCATCAATTCTTCGTAATCTGTAAAACCTTTTTTCTTTTGAAGTGCAGGAGTTATATTTTCTAAAGCTTCGTACTCTGGAAAAAATGCCTTTGTTACTTTTTTAGATTGCGGATTTAACTGCGCAAAAGCTATAGCTGAACAAAAGAAGGTTAATATGAAGATTAGTTTATAATTCATCTTTAAAATGCAAATGTTAGTATGATTCTGGCTAAGTGTTCGTTACCTGGAATAGCTACACCATCGTTATTGTTAATTCCTAAACCACCATCAATATAAGTCCAATCCGCTTGAATTTTAGCGCCATAATTTTGAGATAAATATTTGCTAATGCCAATGGTATAGTAATTTGGTCGGTTATAGAATGTGGCATTATTTAAAAATGAATTGTCATCTGCTTTTAAGTGGGTATAACGTGCATCGACAGATATACCATTCTTAAATAAATAACCAGCTTGAAAATTGTAAGCTTCCCCTAACATCATTCGTCCTTTAACATAATTCTCTATATCTTGCACTCCATTTACAGGAAAGGAAGATGAAGTTGAGCCATCATTTCTAACACGTTGTGTAATGTCATCAGGGACACTTGCTGTGGTTTTAACATATTCACCAAGTGCTGAAAAGCCTTTATATTTAAAAAGAAAATCAACACCATATTTTGTGTAGTCTGGTAAAGACTCTAGATCATTTTCATCTAAATATAGAATAGCACCACTTTCACGACCGCGCCTACTACTCATGCCATTATTATGGCTAAAATTTGCGCCAATAACTAATTTTGGTGCTTGTTCTCTAACCATATCAGCTTGTCTAAATTGTCCAAAGTTTGTAAACAATCCAAAGGGTAAGAAATCAATTCGTCCTCCTATTTTCAATCCACCGTGATCTTTTTCAAGAACATTACCACCATCACCATTTGTTAAAACGAAATAAGGCTTTAGATAAGACCCTTTTCCAGTTTTAAAACGTCCTTCTAAAAATAATCCGAACTCTCGTATACTTGCAAATGCAGAAGTTAATCGACTTCGTTCAACTAATTGAAGTGTGTTAGAAAGCATAAATAACTCTCGGTTATCCGTAAATGTTGACCGTTGACCAAATGTTGCTTTAATTCGATTGGTTATGTCATAAGACACAAAAGCATCTAAAAGGAAATTACTTGTAGACGCATCACCAGCTTCAGAGGTTCCACTTAAGTCAAATGCGAATCTGTATTTAAAACGCTCATTCTTTAATTTACCGTCAAAACGTAACCTAATTCGACGCATTCTAAAACGGTTTTGAGTACTGTTTTCATCAACATCTGTATAGGTTTTTGTCTCCATATAAGGTTGCAAATAACCAGTTATCCTCATTGTATAACCATCATTGGTACTAAAATTTAGTCCTTCACCAAATTTATAGGTATCTAATTTTACCTCTTGCCCTCTAACAGATATGCTTAGAAGAACAAATACACAAAGACTCGTTATTTTAAATCCTTTCATACTTCTATAATTAATACTATTATTCAAAATTTCCTTTTACAACAATGCTGCCATTTTTCATCATTTGTTGTCCTTTTGCAAATACATCTATGAGCTTTAAATCTTCGGTAAAGCAACACAAATCTGCATCGTAGCCAACTTCTATTTTCCCTTTATGTTTCAGTCCTAGATTTCGAGCTGGATTTGTAGTAATTAATTTGAATGCTTCTGAAATTGAAACGCCTCCTTCTTTAATCAACAAAACCACTTCTTCAAGATTTTTATCAATTGGTGCTTTTCTAACTCCAATAGCTTTACCAGCATCATCAAATTTGGTTAAACCTGCGTTTCCATCTGTACTAAAAGTCATATTATCTATACTCACACCACTTTCAAGCGCATATAAAACCGATTTGTATGGGTCTGTATATTTAGATGCTCCAGTAGTGATATCAATCATACCACCAAGTTTGGCAAACTCTATTGCTTGGTCAAAAAGTTCTTTTGTGCGACCAACGTGTGTTGGTGATATATGTTCTATTGGGAATTTATAATCGCTCACCAACTCGAAAAGCACATCCATTTTGGTCTCTAGGTTTCCTAAATGTACATGAAGAATCCCTTTTTTGTTTCCTATAAAACCACCAACTCTTACATCGCGTAATTTTCTAACTAATTCTAATGCTGTTGGGTAAGAGGAACGGATATCGCTAATGGCGATTTTGCAACCCAAAACGTTGTCGATAAATATCATATCACTTTGAATACAATCTGTAATGGTTACAGAATCTAATCCGTAATAGCCACAAAGCATATATGCAGAAATACCTTCATCTTCCAAGGCTTTGGCTTTGCTATAAAGTGCTCTTGTATTTCTAACAGTTCCATCGGTTCCTAACAATCCCATAACCGTAGTTGTACCACAAGCAATGAGTTCGCTTAAATTAATTTCGGGCGTCATAGATGAAAATCCATCTTTTCCGCCTGCTCCTGTAATATGAATATGCTGGTCTATTAAACCTGGTGTTACTATTTTTCCTTCGGCATTAAAAACGTCCGCTTCATTTTTATAAACATCTAAATTATCTGCAATAGCAACAATTTTATTTCCAGCAATTAAAAGGTCTTTTTTACCTAAATATTCTGGTGTATATAGTTCTGTATTTTGTATTAATTTAATCATGTAGTTATATAAAATGATAGGTTAACATTACTACCAATGCAACTACCAATGGAATAATGTTTCGCTTTACAATAGCAATTGTAGATACTTTAGCAATTTCTGCAGTTGCGATAATAACTCCAGCTATTGGTGAGACCGTTCGTCCCATTGAAGCTGAGAGCTGCATTGGTAATATAATAGATGTGCTTTCTACTCCTAATTTGTTAGCAATTTTTGGAACTAATGGACCAAAGGCAAAGAATGAGGCATTACCACTTCCCATTAGCATTGACGCTAGAAAAATCATGACCGTCATTACAACACCAATACCAATTGCTCCTAAACCAAGATTTTGAGCGAGGTCTAATAAACCATCAATAAAACCAAGACTTATTAAGCCTTTTGCGAAAATATCAGCCGTTATAATTAAGGTTACAACGGTCTTAAAAATGTTTCCCATTCCGTTCCAAAATGTTTTAAGTGAATCGAAAACTGTTTTTATATTTTTGGTTCTAACCAGTTCGCATATCAATGCGACAAACAAACTGATGAACATTGAGGTTGTGGTATCTAATGAAATCGGTACACTAAAAATGCTGAAGATTTTTGAAAAAACGATTAATAAAATAATTGGCAGAACTGGAATTAGTGCATAAATTAATGGTGCTTTTAGTTCAATTTCTTTGGTTTCTTCTTCTATTTCTTTTTCAAAACCATTTTTTTTATCATAATAGCGATTTACAAAGTAATAGGTAATCATCATTACAATACTTAATGGCCAAACGAGAGGAATTTGATAATCTAAGAAAAATAGGATTGTATCAACACTTGCTATATTTGTTGCACTTGCTGTAATAGCTGATGCTGGACCAATGCCAAAAGCTGTGGTTGCTGTAATCACTGAAACGGCAGATAATCTGCTAACACCTAAATTTACTAAAATTGGAAACATGGATGCCATTAAAAGCAATCCTAATCCTGCTGCAGATGGTATGGCAGTAAATAACAATTGCCCTATTGGAATGACTAATGATGCTGCTATGTAAGGTTTCTTTTTAAAGAATTTGAGCGGTTTCATCGCAACATATACTAAAGCATTAGAAGCACCTATTTTATCTATATAGGCTACAAAACCACCAATTGCCATAATCATTAAGCCTACGCCAGCATTGGTTTTGCTAAAAGACTCTTTTATATATCTAAACAAATCAAAGCCAGAAAAACCAGTTGGATCTTTAAGTGTTGGTAAATTATAATTTAAAACTTGAGCAATGATGAGCATTAACAGCCCAGACACTAATAGTATGGCGTGCGGATTATACTTTTTAAGTAAAAGTCTTCCAGCAACTACTATTACTAATAGTGATATTATGGCTCCTAAATAGCTCATTTAGTTTTGTATATTGTTTTTAAAATGAAGTTCCGTTTAATTTTGTGCCTGGTGAAAATAATGCACCACTAGCAGCTTCAATTCCTGCGTGTTGCTCAAATTCCCCTGTTAAATCTGGATTTCTTGTGTAAGATTCATTTGGATTGTTTGATAATGGCTCTACATCAAATGTAAGAACTACATTCCCAGAAGCATCTGCTAATGTTACTAAATCACCAGCATTACTCATGTTTATTTGTCCTTCTGAAGCCGTTTGTACTAATGCACCACCAAAACTTCCGGTTGGTGTTCCTCCACCAAATAAAACTAATACATCATTAGGTTGTAAAATAGTTCCTGCTGGGAAAGTATGCCTTAATTCGGCAGCATCAGAAATAGTATAACCACTTAAATCCAATTCTGGACCCGAATTAAAAAATTCAATAAATTCATCTCCATTGGCATCTCTAACACCATCACCATTGGCATCTCCAGTTATATCTCCAGCTGGATCATAATGAACCTCGTTAATTAAAAAGCCTAACCAAGGGCAGCCATTGTTTTCAATCTCTCCTGCTTCATTTGGACATAAATCATCGGCATCTAAAACACCATCGTTATCAGAATCTGAATCGTCATCTAAAACAGAAATCTCTAATTCTAAACTTGAAAGAATCAATACATTTTGAACATTCTGAACACTTACTATTAATGTTTCAACACCTTCAACACTATCATCTTGAAGACCTGTAAACATTATGCTTCCAGAATCACTTCCTTTATTAATAATAATTTCAGAAGCACTAACTGAATAATCACTTGATTGCGTTGCTGTGCCAGAAATTGATAATGGAATTACCAATTGTTGCGTTGCAGCAGAATTAAGAGTTGCAGAAATAGTAATTGTTCCACTAGCTTCACTAAGATTGGTATCACTAGCTGATAATTCTAAAGCAGGCAAAATGTCTTCTGTTTCACAAGATGTTGTGACAAATATTAAGCAAAGGCAAGCGCAAAGGGCTTTGAATAAAGGTTTCGATTTCATTTTATTACATTTTGAATTAAATAAAGGGATGTTTGTAAAAGTGAACATCCCTTTATCTCTTTATTAATCAATTATTCTATTGAATCAATAATTTAGTCGTTGCGGTTTTACTCTCTATACTAACTTTAAGTAAATACACCCCAGAATTTAGGCTTTGTATGTCTAAAGTTTCAGAATTTAAAATTTGTTGTTTAACAAGGCGTCCAGTAATATCATATAATTCTATTTTTTTAACTTCAGAAATTGAAGATTTAACAGTTACTATGCCATTGTTAACTGGATTTGGGAAAATTGAAAGTTCGTCATTTGTAAATGTATTAATAGATAATGTATTACCATCTAATAATAAGCCAGGTGAGAACAATAAAGCTGCGTTTGCATCTGTATGTAACACAAAACCTCCTGTAAAATCTGGTGATCTTGTAACTGATTGATTCGACCCATGGTTTATTAATGTATCAGAACTACTGTATATCAAAACAACATCTCCATTGGTATTTTCAATAGTGATTACATCTCCACTATTACTTAAATTCAATTCTCCTTCCGATGCTGTTTGAATAGTTGATCCTCCAAAACTTCCAGTAGGAGTTCCTCCGCCAAAAACTACCAGCATTTTGTTCGCTGGAATAATAGTTGAGGCAGGAAATGTATGCCTTAATTGAGCTCCATCAGAAACTGTATAACCACTTATGTCAAGAGGTACACTCGAATCATTATAAAACTCTATAAATTCGTCCTCTGCGGAATCTCTTGTCCCATCCCCATTTGCATCACCTGTTATGTCACTGGCAGGATCATAATGTACTTCATTAATTATTAACGGAATACAGCCTGGACTATCAATATCTACAGATAAATCACAAACACCACCATCTCCAGTATCACTCACTGAAATTGTTATGTCTGTTCCCTCAGTTATTCCTGTAATGATTATTGTACCAGAAGCAACCGAACTTGGATCATCTCCACCAACAGTCCCTAAGGTTGAACTAACTACAAATGTGTTACCATTATCACCTCCAGAAAAATCTATTGAGGCCATGTAAGTATCGTCGGTAGCTCCAGACATAGTCGTATTACAACTAACAGAGGTTGCACCTAAAACAGTTGTACAAGTGGCTCCACCTGGCGTCCATCCAGAACCAGAACCTAAAGGATAGTTGCCAGCTAAAGTATTAAAATAGGTTTCTAAATTTGCACCAACTCCTTGACAAGCAGTATTATCATCTAAATCATTTTCTGCGGTAATTACCCAATCTGTAGGATTCCAAGTACCTAAATCAGGATTTGATAATCTAGTCGCAACGGCATCATTATGATTCCAATTAGAATCGGTATCATTATCTGCATCTGTTTCAGTTTTTCCAAATTGACTTACAACGACTCCATTTAATACGATTTGGTATCCATCATCGCCATTAGTAGAAGTAGCAGTAACAACGGTATTTGAAGCGTTAAATGTGGTTGAAGGAAATTCAGTCTGCATTAATGCAATATCTCTTACTATATAAACAAATGCGTCTGTAACTGTTCCTAAAGCAGAAATATCTATTTGATTGTCCGCCCATGGTGCACCATTTTGCATGTAGTTTAATATAATTTCATCATCAGCTGTATTTTGTGTTGTATCAGTTCCAAAATTGGCAAAATCTACTGTACCATCCACATATAATTCTACCGTTTTTACAAATGGAGTAGGGCAACCTGCTTCAATAACTTTGGTTATTGTTACATTTTGTGCAAAGCCACTAAATGACACTATTAAAAATAAAAAGTAAAGTTTTTTCATAACAAGTTGTTTTAGATTAATTACTTCAAATTTATAATAAGAGACAAAATCAATAAGATACCAATTAGCTTATAAAGTAAATACCAATTATTTAGAATTGTCCAATTCACAATAATTCGGTCATTTGCTTTACTTTTTGTTTTAAAAAATTAGGTCTTACTGACGAATAACCCAAAATTAGTCCTTTAAGTTTTGGATCTCCAACATAACACTTACTTAATGAGAATACAGTTACGTTATGGCCTTTTAATTGTTGAATTAGCTTATTTTCATCTTCAACAGAGACATCGTTTTTATATAATGCTAATACATGAAAACTAGAAAATGATTTATGTTGTATATACATGTTTTTACTCTTTTCATTAAACAATGAAATAAATAAATCATGTCGTGTTTTAGCAACTTCAATGCTTTTTTTTATGTGTTGATATAAATAATTCTTTTCAATAAATTGATTCATAACTACCTGGATTGAAGGTGTAACAAATCTGTGTGAATGCTCTTGAATTGCTGCGACTGTATGCACTAAATATTTTGGAACAATCATGTACCCTAAGCGTATCGAAGGATGCAATAATCTATTAAATGTTCCCATATAAATGGTTCTATCTTCGGTGTCTAAGCTAAAAATAGTTGGAATGCTTTCATCAGCATTAGCAATTTCATTTTCATAGTCGTTTTCAATAATTAAGGCCTTATTTTTTGCTGCCCAATTCAACACTTCTTGTCTTCTCTTTAAACTCATTTTAATTCCTAATGGATAATGATTAGAAGGTGTAACATGCGCCAATTTAACCTGTTTTTTTATAGTATTCATTTGGGTAATATCAATACCTTCATCATCTAAATCAATAGGTATTAAATTAGCTTCAGAACTCTTAAAAACAGAATGCACATTCGGGAAAAGTGGGTTTTCAATCACTACTGAATCGCCTTTATTGATTAAAGCATTAGTGATAAGGTATAAAGACTGTAAAGACCCAGAAACAATGACTATTTGGTCATGACTACATTTAATGTTTCTACTTACATACAAATATTTACGTATACTTTTTTTTAATTCCTCAATACCAGTTGAATTTGAATACGATAAGCCAGAAGATTTAATATGCCGCCAATAAGCATCAAGCAATTTTTTCCATTGATTTACAGGAAAGACATCTATTGGTGGTAAACCAGGACGAAAGGCTAAATTGTTATCATGAGGTCTGTTAAGTAATGAGACGTTTTTTAAATATGAAATACCTTTTTGTGAAATAGTTGGATATAGCATTTTATTACTAGATTTTTTTTTACTGATTTCTTTCTCACTATTTATCGAACTATCATAGTTAACTTTATTTCCCGAACCAGCTTTAGATAATATTAATTTTTCTAATTGCAGTAATTCATAGGCTTTATTTGTTGTTGTTCTAGACAAGTCTAATTCTTGAGCCAAAATTCGTGTTGATGGTAATAACCAGTCGTGAGGTAACTCATGATTTAAAATGCATTGTTTAATAGAGCGATAGAGTACAACATACTTGGTATAAGGTTTAAATTTTTCTTGATTAAGATATTCTTTATGTATTCTATTTATAGCAAATTTATAATTGGTATTCATAATTTGTAAAAATTGGTATTGTAAAGATAACTAAATAAAATCTTCATTTGCAAGATGAAGTCTCACAATCACATCCTAAGTATACTTTTTGTTCTAAGTATTTTATCTTCTTTCATATCCTGCTCTGAGAACTCAGATAATTCAATTAATGAATCAGTAATACTAGACGAGTTTGTTACAGGCGGTGGTTATTTTGAATTTTCAGATTTTCAATCTTTAGTTATTAAAACCTATTATCATATCCCTATATATGTTACTAATAATACACCAATTGTTTTTGTTTTTCATGGTGCCGGAAGAAATGCCAAAGATTATCGGGATGCCATGATAGCAAAAGCAAATCAATTTAATTTTATTGTTATAGTACCAGAGTTTTCAATAGCTAATTTTCCTGGTGGTGATGGTTATAATCTTGGGAATGTGTTTATAGATGGCGATAATCCTTCAATAGGCACATTGAATCCTGAAGACGAATGGGCTTTTTCAGTAATAGAACCCTTATTCGATTTTATAAAGCAAAGCCTGAATAATTTCACACCTAAATATCATATTTTTGGACACTCTGCAGGAGGACAGTTTGCACATCGTTTTATGATGTTTAAGCCCAATGCTAGATTCGATAAAGTTGTATCTTCTGGTTCAGGATGGTATACAGTCCCAGATTTGGATATTAATTTTCCATATGGTTTTAAAAACAGTCCACTAGAAGACAATTCTTTTGAAAATTTATTTAAAAAACAATTAACAATACAAATAGGTGCGTTGGATAACGACCCAAATTCAACTGGGTTAAGACATAATCAATTTGCTGATGCACAGGGATTAAACCGCTTAGAAAGAGCCAATCATTTTTTTGATGAAGCTTTGCAATTATCTCAAGAAAATAATTTAGAATTTAATTGGGATTTGCATATTAATGAAGAAGGAACTCATAATTATTTAACCGCTTCAGAAAGTGCGGCAAACTTAATTTTTAATTAATTCAAATATGAAATTAACCAAACAAAATATTGGGCTATTTCTTGGTCCAATTATGTTTATTATTATATTAATTTTCTTTCACCCTGAAGGACTAAGTAAACCTGCAAATGCGGTTTTAGCTTCAGCAGCTTGGGTAGCTATTTGGTGGATTACTGAAGCTTTACATATTGCAATTACAGCTTTATTACCTATAATACTATTTCCATTAAGCGGTGGTTTAGCTTTAAAAGCAACAACTGCTTCATATGGGCATAAATATATTTTTCTCTTTTTTGGCGGTTTTGTATTAGCGCTTGCCATTGAAAAATGGAATCTTCACAAGCGTATTGCATTAACAATTATTAGAATTGTTGGCACTAATCTAGTTCACATTATTTTAGGTTTTATGATTGCTACCGCATTTTTGTCTATGTGGATTTCTAATACCGCAACTGCGGTTATGATTTTACCTATAGGAATTGCCATTGTTTTGCAACTAAAAGATAATCCTGATACTATTGAAGACGAAAACCAAATTTTTGGAAAAGCATTAATGCTAGCAATAGCATACAGCGCATCAATTGGAGGAATGGCTACTCTAATTGGCACACCACCAAATCTAGTTTTAGCAGGTATTGTACAGGAAAGTTATAGTGTAGAAATAACGTTTTCTCAATGGTTTATGTTTGGATTTCCTATCAGTCTTTTATTTCTGTTTTTATCGTGGTTATATCTTACAAAGGTTGCCTTTGAGTTTAAGCAGAAAGAATTTCCTGGCGGGAAAGATGAAATAAATAAACAATTAAAAAAACTAGGCAAAGTTTCTTTTGAAGAAAAAATGATTTTAGTGGTATTCATTTTAACTGCTTTTGCATGGATAAGTAGATCCTTTTTACTGCAAAAATTTATTCCAGAAATTGACGATACTATTATAGCAATGTGTTCTGCATTTCTCTTGTTCTTATTACCAAGTAAAGAAAAAGGAAATAGCCTTATGAATTGGAAAGATGCCGTAAAATTACCTTGGGATATACTCCTACTATTTGGAGGTGGAATGGCTTTAGCATTAGGTTTTGAGTCGAGTGGATTAGCTTTATGGATTGGAAATCAGTTAATCGCATTAGAAACGTTCCCTTTAATTCTATTATTATTAATTTTAATTGCATCAGTTAATTTTTTAACGGAAATTACTTCAAATTTAGCAACTACAGCAATGTTACTTCCTGTGCTTGTTTCATTAGCCAATGCCATTGGAGTAAATCCTTACTTATTATTAGTAGGAGCAACAGTAGCAGCTTCGTGCGCTTTTATGTTACCTGTTGCAACTCCACCAAATGCGGTTGTTTTCGGGTCAGGTTATCTTAAAATTGAAGATATGATTAAAAAAGGGTTATGGATGAATATTTTATCCATCATTCTTTTAACCTTAATTGTTTATTATTTTTTACCTGTTATTTGGGAATTATAATCTAAAATATAGTTTTTATTAAATTTAAAAGGTTAAAATTAATAAAAACTATATACTAGAGTTTTATACTAAACAGTCCACTTTGGTTTGACGGATTACAGAATATATGAGCAGTCAGCTTAACAATGGATACGGACAATTAACAATGGGATTGTCAGTCCGATTTGTAAAAGATTAAGTTTTAAATTTTCAAGCAATGAAAAAGATTTACGCTATTCTATGTTTAACTATAACATCACTAATACAACTTCAGGCCCAAGCCCCACAGGGGTTTAATTACCAAGCTACGGTCAGAAACAGTACTGGAGCAGAGGGGAGTGAAGTCGAACTATTTTGGGGAGGATTTGAATTTATTATATTAATTTTATATTGCAATAAATTACATTTACAAACATAATACGAGGGATTTAAGATTATTAGAATAAAAAAGAATTATGGAAGATGATAAAAACGTTATTAAAACATATTACGAAAATGGTTCACTAGCACAAGAATATCAAATTAATAAACAAGAAGAGCCAAATGGTTGCTTTAGAATCTATCATGATAATGGACAACTAAAAGTTGAAATGAATTTTACTAATGGAGTTCAAGACAATGGAGATGTTATTTCATATCATGAAAACGGAATTAAAGCAAGAAAAGTTACTTTGGAAAATCACTTAATGAATGGTCCGTACTTTGAATGGCATAAAAATGGTCAATTAAAGACAGAAGGCATTTATAATGATAAAGTCTCTACAGTTCTTAAAGAATGGGATGAAAATGGAGTGTTAATTATTGCAGAATGGACTAACTCAGAAAAAGAAGAATATTTAAATCAATCAAGTAAAGTTAACACAAAGTTACTTTACGATTTGAGAGAAGAATATTTCCAACTTGATGACAATGAAAACTATCCTGAGGCAATAAAAAGTTTAACTCAAATTATTGAACAAATTCCTCTTTTGAAAGGCCAGTCTTTAATTGCATATGTAGATTCAAGTGACATGTTAAACGGAATATTATTAGAGGAAATATATTTCAATAGATCACAATTATATTTAAAATTAAATTTAATTGAAGAAGCAAAAAATGATTTAATTAAAGCTATAAAATCAAACCCCAACAGAAAGGAAGCGCTATTTCATCATCACCTAGGATGTACCATGATACAATGTGGAGATTTCACATCATGTATTGAGCATTTTAATTTAGCTCTTGATATAGATCCAGAATCTTATAATTCATATTATATGAGGGCAGTAGCTTATTGCAGTGATAAATCTGAACTAACAGATGTTAACCAAGCTATAGATGATTTAAAAAAATATCTTGAACACGACCCTGATGATGTTGCTGCACTTAATTTATTAAACGTATTACAATAAAACACTAATAAATAGTTTGTAGATTTATTATGTTATTATAAGTTGAATTTACAAACACAATACGAGTCATTAACGATATTAAAAATAAAGCATCTACTCAATAACTATAAAAATTTAATTATGCACAAATTATGTCTACATAGAATAAAAGCAGAATCACCAAATTTTGCACTAAAAAAAGCTAATGAATTATTGAATCCAATTAATTCTGATTCAGGATTGCCCAATGTCACAGACATTACTATTAAAAATATTAAAATGACTAATCTTTTTAGTGACGAATTTGATAATGACTTGGATGATTGTCTCGAAAGTATATTTAACACTGAAAGTGGTATTTATTATGAATTTATGCAAGAGCTGATTGAAATGGATTGTAAAAATTCAGCCGAAGAAATTGAAAATTTATACGGAATATTAATGGATGATACTGAAGAGTATTTTTATAATATAATCGGTTCTCTAAGCGAAGACAATGAAATTCATATTTTTGGAGACTTAAAAGAAAACACAACCAACCTTCCTTTCGAATCCATCGATGTTTTAAATAAACTCTATTACGATGAATTTGGAGACTTCAATGTTTTATCAGATTTAAATGAGATAGATCCTAATGATAATGATTCATCAATTTCTTTATGGGAGCTTAATTATGAAGGAGAAAAAGGGAAGACTTTTATTGTGTTTTCTGATGTTAAGTTGTATTGAAATTCTGTAATAATTCTTAATTTAATCAAACTACAAGTGCAATCCGTCAAACCAAAGTGGACTAAAGAAATAAAAAATAAACTAATACTTTTTTAAAAAAGAAATGAAAACTCCATATTATAAAGGATCAAAAAAAGATTTTAATAAGTATATCTCTGGTTATGCTAGAAACATAGTTCAGAATATAACAAAAAAACATAAAAAAGAAGTTGGTAAGTGCGAACATTGTGGACTTTCTAATATAGAACTTGATGCTGCGCATATCCATGGAAGAGGACGCAAAGATATTATTGATGCTATTCTTAATAATTCTAGAGGTATCGAAATAGTAGAAGTCAACTTGGATGATTTTGAGAAAATGTTTGTTGAAGCGCATAAACCAATAAATCAAACTATAAAAATATTATGTAAAAAATGTCATAGAGCTTATGATAATGTTTCCGAAGAAAAAACAAAAAGAGCTTCGAAGATCAAAGAGATCGCAGGTCCCAATATAAACAAAACTCCAGAAAAATTAAAAATCGGAAGATTAGTTAGAACTAAAATGGATGAACTAATTGAGAACGATTTACTTAGTGATCAGGAAATTGAGAAATTACAAAAAGTAGATTACTCTAAAGCTAAATTACATATACAATACCCATTACTAAAAAAAGCACTACACACTGATTCTAATAATATACCTAGATATTGGGCAGGGAAAAAAAACATAAGAGGGAATGAGTACTTTATTTGCTCAGAATGGTACGAACAACCAAATAATAATGATAGACCTCATTTTTTAGCTTGGTACAGGACAATGAAAAAATAAATATTTTCAACAGCAGATGACTCTGGTAACTGGTTAAGAAATTTGAGTTTCCAATCATCGCTACTAGCGGAAATACTAAAGGATGTATTCCGGAATATTTAATGAGAAGGGTTTTCCCTTTCAACATATTCTAATCTCGAATGAATATTAGCATTCTCACATAAACCAACGGATGTACCCAGTGGAATTTTAAATATATTGCATTCTAAAAGATAATTCCTTGACAAAACTAATAAAAAATTAAAAATAGAACTAAATGAAATTTAATAATAAAACTTTAAAAAAAGGAGTCCAGGATTGGCTTATTAATAAAAATTTTGCTCTTAAAGAATATGGACATATTTCTAACTGGGATACTTCAAAAGTCACAGATATGAGTAAACTTTTTTATAAGGCTAGATTTTTTAATGAGGATTTAAGTAGTTGGGATGTTGGTAATGTAATTAATATGCACAGGATGTTTTATTGCGCAAATTCATTCAACAAACCAATTGGAACGTGGAATGTGAGTAGTGTAATTAATATGAGAGCGATGTTCAATAACGCTGGAGATTTTAATCATGATATTAGTCAATGGGATGTAGGTAATTGTATTGATATGAGAGCGATGTTCTGTAACGCTGGAGATTTTAATCATGACATTAGTCAATGGGATGTAAGTAATTGCACTGATATGAGTGCGATGTTTGAATTTGCTGAAAATTTTAATCAGGATATTGGGTTATGGGATGTGAGTAAAGTTACCAAAATGAACGAGATGTTTGCATCTGCAGAATCATTTAACCAAGATATTGGAATCTGGAATGTTGGTAATGTGAATGATATGAGTGAGATGTTTAGAAATGCAATCAATTTTAACCAGGACTTAAGAGAGTGGAAAATTTTAAGATTTTGTAAAATCAACAATATGTTTAATGGGGCTGACTCCTTTAATCTGGATTATCAACCATTTGTAACAAGTGTTGCTGATTCCCACTCAAAATCAACTAAAACACATGAAACACAGGTGAAAGATGTCGAAATCGACTATGAAATTTGGATTGCCATGGAAAAATCTGAATTTCTTGATATTGATGATAAAACCTTTAAAGCTTTGGAACTAACAATACAATTTTCTGATGAAGGAGATGGAGAACATGAAATAATAGAAACAATAAAAAATGAAATGAATTTTGAAAACTTTGTGTTTACTGAATATCAAGATGATAGTGGTGAATTCAAACTTCAAAAAGTAATTAATTGCCCCGAAATACAAGACACAGATAATTATGGAGATGCTGGACATCATGGTCCATTTTCTACTACAGATGAGGTTGTTGATTACTTAAAAAAAATAAAGGCTATTAATTTTGATGAGCTCGATTTATATATAGATTCAATGGATTAATCATACCTTTATTCTCTACAAGTCTTATATGGGGTTTTGGGTTTCGTGATTAAAAAATTGCATTCTAAATTATCTTAAAGAATAAAAAGTTATTTCTAAGAATAATTTTGGAGCCAAGTGGAGTGAAGTCGAACTATTTTATGTCTGATTTAGATACTTTGAAATGAAAAATATTTCCAGCGTTACAGCTACGTTGCGTAACGGTTTGTGTATGGCGCGTATCCCGAAGGGTATGTACTATACACCTTGTTGGCGGTAGTTTTTATTCGACATTCAAACTTTGGATCTCTACTATAAAATCAAAAGATAAATCTGATAAGCTTTTTCCATTCACAGTAGCTCCCCAAGGACCATGACCTCTGCCTTCTAATGGATAATACACAAAATCAATTTCATTTGTTTCCCATATAGTTTTTAAATCTTCCGCATTACTAAAAGGAACGGTAAGGTCTTCAGTACCATGAGCTATAAATAACGCTGGATCGTTTTGGTCAAATCTTTGGTGTCCATAAATTGATTCCAGTATTTCTACAGATACATTGGAGCCCCAAAAGTCTAAAATTGTTTGTACTTCATAGGTTTGAGAAAGATTGGTTGTTGATAGGGTATTATCTTCACT
>JGI20160J14292_10001924_pt1 | contig 16967 bp, 16 predicted proteins | sample COG_10_FD_14292 | JGI IMG/M metagenome (IMG submission 14292) | reverse complement strand
CACTCCCCCGTTGACACCGCCACCCCCAGTCTCTACCGAGGTGGTGCCGGTGGCACCAACGCCGACGGTCGGTACGGTGCCTGTTCAGAAGCGTAATCAGCCGTTATCTTCCGCCGATATTGGCCAACACGCATTGGTCTTAAGCGCCGTGACTGAGTCGTGGGTGGAGGTGATTGGCCGGTCGGGTACACGGGTCTTTACCCGCCTGATGAGCCCGGGTGACTATGTCGTTTTGGGGGATGAGGATCTGCCGTATAACGTGTTGGTGGGCAATGCGGTGGGTGTGCGCGTCTTCTCGCGCGGCCAGCCTGTGGATGTGCAGGCAACGGCGCGTCTGAACGTGTCGCGCTTTGACGTGAACTGAATTAAACAGATACAGGGTTTTCAAATGACGACCACTCCAGCAACGACAACGACAGAGACAACGACAACGACCGCCGCACCGGTCACGATCTCGCAAGCCCAGAAGCGTCAAACGCTGCAAGCCCGTGTGGCTTGGGGTGACCACGTTGTGACCGTCGGAGGCGATGCGCCGGTGCGGGTGCAGTCGATGACAAACACGGACACAGCGGACGCCGTGGCCACCGCGATACAGGTAAAAGAGCTGGCTCAGGCGGGCTCTGAGTTGGTGCGCATCACGGTCAACAACGATGAGTCGGCCAAGGCCGTGCCCTACATACGCGAGCAATTAGACCGTATGGGAATCATGACTCCCTTGGTCGGTGACTTTCATTACAACGGCCATCGTTTGTTGGCCGACCACCCTGATTGCGCGCAGGCCCTGTCCAAGTACCGTATCAATCCGGGTAACGTGGGTCGGGGTGAGAAGGGCGATAAGCAGTTTGCCCAGATGATCGAGATGGCCTTGCGCTGGGACAAACCCGTTCGCATTGGCGTCAATTGGGGTAGCTTGGATCAGGATTTATTGGCCTCGATGATGGATGCCAATAGCCTGCGCGCGACGCCTTGGGACGTTAAGCAAGTCATGGTTGAAGCGCTGATTTCATCCGCGCTGGCCTCGGCTGAAACGGCCCAGCGTTTAGGTATGTCGCCCGCTCAAATTTTGCTCTCCTGCAAAGTCAGCGGTGTGCAGGAGTTGATCACGGTGTATCAATCGCTGGCGACGCGCTGTAACTATGCGCTGCATCTCGGCTTGACCGAGGCGGGCATGGGGACCAAGGGTACCGTGGCCTCGGCTACCGCCTTGGCGGTTTTGCTACAGCAAGGTATTGGTGACACCATCCGCGTATCGCTGACACCTGAGCCAGGGGAAGCGCGTACCCAAGAGGTGGTGGTTGCGATGGAGATTTTGCAATCATTGGGCTTGCGCGCGTTTGTTCCGAGTGTCACGGCCTGTCCCGGTTGTGGTCGGACGACCAGTAGCGTCTTTCAAGAATTGACCAAAGAGATTGATGACTACATGCGCGACGCCATGGTGGATTGGCGCGATCAATACCCCGGTGTTGAGAGCATGAAGGTCGCGGTCATGGGCTGTATCGTCAATGGGCCTGGTGAGAGCAAGCATGCCGATATCGGTATCAGTCTGCCGGGCACCGGCGAGGCGCCCAGTGCACCGGTCTACATCGATGGCGAAAAGGCCATGACACTCCGAGGCGATGGCATCGGTGCGCAATTTAAAGCGGTTGTGGAAAGCTATGTGCAGAAGCGCTACGGCGCCTCACAAAACACAGCGGCATAACATGCTACGAGGCGGCGTCAGTCGCTGTTGACATTGGTATTTTTGTAACGAGTTTTATGGCTGAAAAGTTAGTTGCCGTTAAAGGCATGAACGATATTCTCCCCGCGGAGTCCGCGCATTGGGAATGGCTGGAGTCCGAGTTGAGGGACTTGATGGCAACGTACGCGTATCGCAATGTACGAACACCCATTGTGGAGCCAACCGGGCTGTTTGTCCGTGGGCTTGGCGAGGTCACCGATATCGTCGAAAAGGAGATGTACTCCTTCGAAGACCGCCTGAACGGCGAGGCCCTGACACTGCGCCCAGAGGCGACGGCAGGCGTGGTGCGCGCAGTGGTGGAGAACAATTTGTTGTATGACGGCCCGCGCCGTCTGTACTACATGGGCCCGATGTTTCGTCATGAGCGCCCTCAGCGCGGTCGCTATCGACAGTTTCATCAGGTGGGTGCAGAGGCCTTGGGTTTTGCAGGTCCAGATGTCGATGCAGAACTGATTTTTATGGCGTGCGATTTGTGGGCAAAGCTTGGCCTCACACAGGTGCGTTTAGAGATCAACAGCCTTGGTCAGCCCGATGAGCGCTTGGCGCATCGCGAGGCGCTGATCAGCTACCTCGGCGCCCAAGAGTCGTTATTGGATGAGGAGGCCAAGCGCCGCCTGCACAGCAACCCTTTGCGCATCCTAGATACGAAAAACCCTGCGATGCAGGGCTTGGTAAATGACGCGCCCAAGTTGATGGATTATTTGGGCGAGGCCTCGTTGGCCCACTTCAATGGATTGCGCGCCATTCTCGACGACGCGCAGGTGCCTTATCGCATCAACCCGCGCTTGGTTCGCGGCATGGACTACTACAACCTGAGCGTGTTTGAGTTTGTGACCGAGGAGCTGGGCTCGCAAGGAACCATTTGTGCGGGCGGGCGCTATGACGGCCTGATTGCGCAGATTGGCGGCAAGCCTGCGCCGGCTGTTGGGTGGGCGTTAGGGGTTGAGCGGATTTTGGAGCTGTTGAAGAGCCAGTCCTTGTTGCCTGCAGCGCCGGTGCCCGATGTGTACGTGGTCGTTCCCAGCGCCGATCATGCGATGGTGGCGGCACAGGTCTGCCGCGCCTTGCGCACGGCGGGTGCTCAGGTGCACATGCACGCGGGCACCGCAGATGGTCAAGGAAGCATGAAGTCGCAGTTCAAGCGTGCAGACGGTAGCGGCGCCACCTGGGCCGTGATTCTAGGCGGAGATGAGCTGGCTGCTGGGGCGGTGTCGGTCAAACACTTGAGGGGCGGGGCCGATGCGCAAGGGACGGTGTCCTTGGGCGATCTCGCAGCTTGGTGGGCGGGACAGGCGGCCTAAGCCCAGCGTCGCCGTGTTCGCTGAGGCATTCTTGCCCAGTCGCCCATAAAAGAGCGGACTACGCCCTACAATAGCCAGTGCACGGGTGCCCAGTGGGTCGCGTGCAACCGTGACATTTTTATACCTTAGACAGACGCAGGCAGGCATGGCGACACAACAACTCGATCTAGAAGAGCAAGAGCAACTTGATAAGCTCAAGGATTTTTGGCGTAAATGGGGCAATGCCATCACGTGGGTGGTGATCGCTTTATTGAGCGGCTACGCGGCATTCAATGGCTGGCAGTTTTGGCAAAACAAGCAAGCGCAAAAAGCGGGCGCAATTTATGACCAAGTAACGCAAGCGGTTGCGGCCAAAGACGTGCCCCGTTTGACGCGTGTCGTCGGTGATTTTCGCAATGAGGCCAGTGCCTCAATCCTGTTGCAACACAGTGAACTGGCGCTCGCCAAATTGGCGGCTGACAACGGTGACTATGCTGTCGCGGCTGCCGCGCTAGATCGTGTCATCGCGGACGGTCATGACGAAGGGCTGACAGCAGTGGCGACGTTGCGTTTGGCTGGCGTTTATATGCAGCAAGGCGCGATGGACAAAGCCAAGGCGTTACTAGCGGGCGAGTGGGCTGTTGCGTTTCAGGGCTTAGTCTCTGACCGTCTGGGCGATATTGCGATCGCAGCATCCGACAAAGAAACAGCGCTAGCGGCGTATCAACAGGCGTGGGCCACTTTGAGCGAAGATGCGGCCTACCGCCGGCTGGTTGAGGTCAAGTTGAATGCACTCGGTGCGGTCGCCGGGGTTTCCGGGGTTGTGGGGGCGCAAACAAAGTGATGAACCGCATGGTTTTACGCGTGCTGGGCTACGGCGTGGGCTTGTTCTTGGTTGGCCACTTGGCAGCATGCTCCTCTGTCGACGTGCCACAACCAACCCCGCTCAAGCCGTTAGAGCCGCTACTCAGCGTCTCAGAGGTTTGGCAAGCGCCATTGGGCGGCGAGGTCGGTGACGGTCTGCGCATGGCAGCGCATGACAACTTGTTGGCAGCGGCCACACTTGATGGCCTGCTGCGGGTGATCGATACAGAGACGGGTGAGACGCGTTGGTCAGCGCAGTCAGAGACCGCGCTGATCGCGGGCGTTGGTTTTGATGGCAAGCGCGTCGCGGCCATTGATACCGAAAATGGACTGCAGGTTTTTGAAGCGGGCAAGCATCTATGGACAGCCCGTTTACCTGCGCGGAGTTATACCCAGCCCTTGCTTGCGGGCGGGCGGGTGTTCGTCTTACTGAGCGACCGCCGTGTGGGCGCCTTTGATGCCGATACCGGGGCGCAACTGTGGCTGCGTCGCTATGCAGACTCAACATTGGTGCTGGCCCACCCCGGTTTATTGGCGGCGGTAGCCAATACCTTGGCGGTCGGTTTAGGTGAGCGGTTTAGTGCGATCAACCCCGATAATGGCGCCTTGCTGTGGTCGACGCCGCTGGTTCGTCCAAGAGGTATTGACGAACTGGAGCGCCTGGCTGACTGGGTGAGCGGGGCGGTTTTTGCAGGTACCCGCGTCTGTGGGCAAGCGTTTCAAAATGCCGTCGGCTGTATTGATCTTGCGACGCGCCGTGCGGAGTGGACGGTCCCGTCTAGCGGGGTGAACGGATTGGCGGGCGATGTTGCGGCGCTTTACAGCATCGATGCGACAGGAAAAATTTCCGCAATGAAGACGGACAGTGGGGCGTCTATTTGGACGCAACGAGATTTGTTACTGCGAGGCTTGACTGCGCCCTTGTTGCTGGGTCAAACAATCGCTATCGGAGACTTCGCGGGCTACGTGCACTGGTTGTCACGGACAGACGGTCAGATCATGACGCGCATGTCAACAGATGGGTCGCCCATCGTTGGCGCGCCGTTGTTGGTTAATGGCACGGCCGTCGCTGTGACTAAGCAAGGCACGGTGTACGCATGGCGACCACAATGAAGCCTGTGATTGCCCTGGTAGGGCGTCCCAACGTGGGCAAATCCACGTTGTTTAACCGGATGACAAAGACGCGTGATGCCATCGTCGCTGACTACGCGGGGTTGACCCGCGATCGGCACTATGGATCCGGTCGCTTGGGTGCTAGAGAATTTATTGTCATTGATACCGGTGGCTTTGAGCCCACGGCAGAAACCGGCATCATCAAAGAAATGGCCAAGCAAACGCGTCAAGCGGTCGCCGAGTCAGATGTGGTGATTTTCGTGGTGGACGCGCGCGAGGGCTTGAGTGCGCAGGACCATGACATCGCCTCGTTTCTTCGCCGTTTGGGCAAACCCTGTTTGTTGGTTGCCAACAAGGCGGAGGGGATGACCCAAGGGATACAGCTGACCGAGTTTTACGAGCTGGGCTTTGGCGAGGTAATCCCCGTTTCGGCCGCACACGGGCAAGGTACGCGAAGCCTCATTGAGTTGGCATTAGAACCGCTCAACTTGCCGGAGTTGGATGACGAGCCTGAAGTTGATGACGGAACCATCCGTCTCGCCGTTGCCGGACGCCCCAACGTGGGCAAGTCGACGTTGATCAATGTTTGGCTAGGCGAAGAGCGGTTGATTGCCTTCGACATGCCCGGCACGACGCGGGATGCGATTAGCGTGCCGTTCACCAAAGACGAACAAAAATACGAGCTCATTGACACCGCTGGCTTGCGCCGTCGGGGCAAGGTGTTTGAGGCGATCGAGAAATTCTCGGTGGTAAAAACCCTGCAGGCGATTGAGCGAGCCAATGTCGTGGTGCTCCTGATTGACGCAATACAGGGTGTCACGGATCAAGACTCGCATATTGCGGGCTTCATTGTTGAGAGTGGCCGCTCCGTTGTCGTCGCGATCAATAAATGGGATGCCGTTGACAGTTATCAGCGTGAATTGGTGAAGCGGTCCATTGAGCAACGTCTGGCTTTTTTGCGTTTCGCTGACGTCTTTACGATTTCAGCGATCAAACGCCAGGGCTTGGAACCGGTTTGGAAGGCCATTGCGCACGCGCATGCGTCGGCCACGCGCAAAATGCCCACCCCCAAACTCAGCCGTATTTTGGAAGAGGCGGTCGCCTACCAGCAACCCCAACGCAGCGGTATGTTCCGGCCTAAGTTGCGCTATGCCCACCAAGGGGGCATGAACCCGCCGGTTGTGGTGGTACACGGTAACTCGCTGGAGCACGTAACAGAAGCCTATAAGCGCTACCTCGAGGGGCGGATTCGAGAGGCGTTTGACCTGACAGGCACGCCCCTGCGTGTCGAGATGAAGAGCGCTGACAACCCCTACGCCAACAAGTCGTAAATTCCTTAAACCCTGTCGCGGCGCGGTTTTATTTAAAATCGATATCGGCGCGATGTGGTAAGGTTAATCTTTTAAAGCACACAACACGGACCATATCGTGAGTAATAACAAAGGCCAACTTTTGCAAGACCCGTTCTTAAACCAATTACGGCGCGAGCATGTCCCTGTTTCCATCTATTTAGTGAATGGAATCAAGCTTCAGGGGCAAATTGAATCGTTTGACCAGTACGTCGTCTTATTGCGTAATACGGTAACTCAAATGGTTTATAAGCATGCTATTTCAACGATTGTGCCTGGACGTCCGGTGCAATTTACGGGGCCGGGCGACACAGAGCAAACTGCCGAGTGAGTGAAGACGCGCCCAAGGTCGTCTTGGTCGGCGTTGACTTCGGGCTACCCAATTTTGACGCGGAGCTAACCGAGCTAGGCCTGTTAGCCGAGTCAGCAGGCTTTGTCGTTGCTGAACGTGTGACCTGTAAGCGGCGCGCACCCGACGCTGCCCTGTTCATTGGCACGGGAAAAGCAGACGAAATCAAGCTCATTGCAGAGGGCGTTGGTGCAACAGAGATTCTGTTTGACCAAGCCCTGAGCCCCGCCCAACAACGCAATCTTGAGCGAACCATGGGCTTGGCGGTCAACGACCGTATTTTGCTTGTTCTCGAAATTTTCTCTCAACGGGCGCGTAGCTTCGAGGGCAAGTTGCAAGTCGAGTTGGCTCGTTTGCAGTACCTAACGACGCGACTGGTCAGGCGTTGGTCTCACCTAGAGCGCCAGCGCGGCGGCGTTGGCCACCGAGGTGGCCCCGGAGAGCGNCAAATTGAGTTGGATAGACGCATGCTGAATGACAGCATCAAACGAACCAAGGAGCGACTGACCAAGGTCAAGCGCCAGCGTCAAACCCAGCGCAAGCAGCGAGAGCGCTCGGGTACCTTCAAGGTATCGATTGTTGGCTACACCAATGCGGGCAAATCCTCGCTGTTTAATGCCTTGGTTAAAGCGCAAAGCTACGCCGCAGATCAGCTGTTTGCCACCTTGGACACCACCACGCGCCAAATGTACCTAGCGCCAGTCGAGGCCTCCATATCGATCTCTGACACCGTCGGCTTTATTCGGGATTTGCCTCACGGCTTAGTGGCGGCCTTTTCTGCCACCTTGCAAGAGTCGGTGGAAGCCCATTTGCTATTGCACGTTGTAGATGCGGCAAACCCCGCTAGTTTTGAGCAAATTATGGCGGTGCGGGAGGTCTTGGCCGAGATTGATGCGGGTGAAATTGAGCAGATCTTGGTTTTCAACAAAGCCGACCTGATCGAACACGACAAAGCCCCAGAGCGCATGCGCGATGAGTTGGTGCATGACGGCCGGGCGATCACGCGTATTTTCGTGAGTGCTCAGACAGGAGAGGGGCTTGATGGCTTGCGCGACCTGCTCGCAGAGCGCTATCAGGCATTCGCCACCGACCCCGCTGCTTACATCCCGGAAACAGACGACCCACGGTTTGCGCACTTAGCGCGTTAACCCTAATGCCCCTAGGCTGTGAGCGGGCGAACAACTCATGCCACAATTAAACCCATTGAAAACAGATCGGATATCCATTACATGACTGCGATTTCGCGACTTACTAATCGGCCAGGCATCTTTGCGCGTCTGGTGCGGGTGTTTAACCTCAACGGTTCAGACTGGGGCCGGGGCGAGAATGACAAGCCTAAATCAGACCAACCAAGTGGCTCTGACGAGGAGCGTCAGCACGACAACGTTGAGCCAATCCGCCCATCCGGACAAGGCGGTTCGTCACAACGTCCGCGTAACCAAGACGGGCCGCCCGACTTGGATGAACTGTGGCGTGACTTCAATCAGCGTTTAGGCGGCCTCTTTGGCGGCTCGAACGGACGTAATGGGAACGGCAACGGCAATGGCAACGGTTCTCCGCCACCCTTCNGTCCAGACGGCAAGTCTGCCGGTATCGGCGCGGGCCTGATCGCCGGTGTGCTGCTGCTGATCTGGTTGTCTACCGGCTTCTTCATTGTGCAAGAGGGCCAGCAGGGCGTGATTACCCAGTTTGGTCGTTACCACAAGACGGTTGGCGCGGGTTTCAACTGGCGTATCCCGTATCCAGTGCAGGCGGAAGAAGTGGTTTTTGTGACCCAAATTCGTTCGGTGGATGTGGGTAGTGACGCCATCGTCCCCGCAACGGGCTTGCTGGAGTCCGCTATGTTGACGGCGGATGAAAACATCGTCGAAATTAAATTTGCTGTGCAGTACCGCCTGAGCGATTCCCGAGCCTACTTGTTTGAGAGTCGTGACCCCGACGCCGCGGTCGTGAAAGCGGCTGAGACAGCGGTTCGCGAGGTGGTCGGAAAAATGAAGATGGACTCTGCTTTGGCAGAGGAGCGCGATCAAATTGCGCCGCGTGTGCGCACCCTCATGCAGACGATTTTGGATAGATACAAAGTCGGTATTGAGGTCGTAGGCGTTAACTTGCAACAGGGTGGTGTGCGACCACCTGAGCAAGTTCAAGCGAGCTTTGACGATGTATTGAAGGCGGCGCAAGAGCGTGAGCGAGCCAAGAATGAGGCCCAAGCCTATGCCAACAACGTGGTGCCACGAGCCGGCGGTGCTGCAGCGCGTTTGCGCTCGGAGGCCGAGGCTTACCGTGCACGTATCGTGGCGCAGGCTGAAGGTGATGGCCGCCGTTTTGAATCCATTTTTACCGAGTACAAAAAGGCGCCTGAAGTGACTCGCGACCGCTTGTATGTGGACGCGATGGAAGAGATTTATAGCAACGTCAGTAAAGTGTTGGTGGAGTCCCGTGATGGCTCGAACCTGCTGTACCTGCCGNTGGATAAGCTCATGGGCTCTGGCGCCGGCTTGCGTGANGGCAGTGCGCCGCTCACCTCGTCGCCTTCTAGCTTGTCTAACCAATCACCCACTCTCAACCTAGACGGTTCTCGGGCGCGTTCACCAGATAACGCGCGCTCGCGAGACGGCCGATAACGGTCACGTTGAACCACATTTAGAGAATTACAAGAGGTTGTTATGAATAAGTTAGGTCTATGGATTGCATCGCTGGCCATATTGCTAGGGCTCGCCAGTTCCACTATGTTTGTTGTTGACCAACGCCAATTTGGCGTGGTTTATCAGTTGGGCGAGATTAAAAGTGTTGTGACGGAGCCGGGTTTGAATTTCAAGCTCCCGCCGCCCTTCCAGAATGTTAGCTACATCGACAAGCGTTTGTTGACGCTAGAGAGTACGGACACCGAGCCGATGCTGACTGCGGAAAAGCAACGTGTCGTGATCGATTGGTTTGTGCGCTGGCGTGTCTCTGACGCGTCGCAGTACATTCGTAATGTTGGCTTGAACGAGCGAGCTGGCGCGCTGCAATTGAACCGCGTGATTCGTAACTCTTTCCAAGAAGAGGTGAACCGTCGTACGGTGTTCCAATTGCTCTCGTCTGATCGTGAATCACTGATGGCGGACGTCAAGGCGCAGGTCTTGCGAGCGGTTAACGGTGCTGAAAAGCCGTGGGGTATGGACGTGGTCGATGTGCGGATTACCCGCGTTGATTATGCCGAGACCATCACCAAATCGGTTTACGACCGTATGGAAGCAGAGCGTAAGCGGGTGGCGAACGAATTGCGTTCTACCGGCGCGGCGGAGGGTGAACGCATTCGCGCCGATGCAGACCGCCAGCGCGAAGTGATTTTGGCTGAAGCCTACCGCGACGCCCAGACCCTCAAGGGTAAAGGGGACGCAGAAGCGGCGGCGGCCTACGCAAAGTCCTTCGGTCGGGACCCCGCCTTCGCTAAGTTTTACCGCAGCTTGGAAGCCTACAAAGCCAGCTTCACCTCTAAGAATGACATCGTGGTGTTGGATGGTGACTCGGACTTCCTCAAAGGCATGAAAAGCGGCCTTGTGGGGCCGACTAAGTAAGCGGGTTGCTTAAAACCCGTTAGGGCCTTTGCCCTAACGACGCGCCGAAACGCTGCACTGGTATCCCACCAGCGCAGCGTTTTTTTTGAGGCCTGTTCGAGATTGTCGGTTCACGCGGAGCGCATAAAGTGCCAGGTGCGGCGAGCGTTACAATCTAAGGCTGTATTCCCACATCTAAACTTCTATGTCTGCTTGGGTTCTCCCAGATCATTTGGCCGATGTCTTGCCCTACGAGGCGCGCCAGATCGAAGAGCTTCGCCGCGTGCTTCTGGACGCGGCGCGCACCTTTGGTTACGAGCTCGTGATGCCGCCTTTATTGGAGCATCTCGAGTCCCTGTTATCCGGGACTGGTGAGTCCTTGGACTTGCGCACCTTTAAGTTGGTTGATCAGCGTACGGGCAGGTCGTTGGGTTTGCGCGCAGACACCACGCCGCAAGTTGCTCGGATTGATGCCCACCTATTGAACCGTCAGGGTCCTGCGCGCTTGTGCTACTGCGGGCCTGTCGTGCACACGCAGCCAAGCCATGGCAATGCCTCGCGCGAGCCGTTGCAGTTTGGCGCAGAGCTATACGGCCACCAGGGGCAAGAGGCAGACCTTGAGATTTTGGAGCTGGTCCTGACCATACTCAACCGCGCCGGGGTAGGGACGTTTGTGCTTGATTTAGCCGACGTGCGCGTCGTGGATGCGTTGTTGGCACCCGCTGGTTTGGATGCAGGCAGCGCCTCGGCTATCCATCAGGCGCTGGCTAAAAAAGATACGGCCACCCTCATCGCCTTGACCGCAGATTTGCCCGAGGCGATGCGCGACGGCTTGCGCCTGATTCCTGATTTGTACGGCGGTGTAGAGGTACTAGAGCTCGCACGCAACAGCCTACCCAGCAGCCCGCTCTTGACCGAGGCATTGGATGATTTGGCGCGTCTGGTTACTGGCGTTCAGGCCATCGCCAGCGTACAGGTATCGATTGATCTGGGTGACCTGCGCGGATATGCCTATTACACGGGTCTGCGTTTTTCGGTCTATGCGCAGGCATTCGACGATGGGCAGCAGTGCGAGTTGGTGCGTGGGGGACGTTACGACGAAGTCGGCGCGGTGTTTGGACGCCGTCGTCCCGCCGTTGGCTTTAGCGTTGATGTGAAAGAGTTGGTCGGTATGTCGGCCACCCCGAAATTACACCGAGCGATTCGTGCGCCTTGGGGCGATGCGCCCGGGTTACGCGAGGCCGTCGCGGCACTGCGGCAGCAAGGGGAGGCGGTTGTCTCCCTGTTGCCTGGCCATGACAACGAGGTGAATGAGTTTGACTGCGACCGTGAGTTGGTCCTCCTTGATGGTGCGTGGCAGGTGCGGGCAGCAGCCTGATCGCCTCTCGCACCGACTTCCTTTTATTTTTTTGAGAGCATAGGCCATGGCATCGTCCGGACGCAACGTCGTAGTAGTTGGCACCCAGTGGGGTGACGAGGGTAAGGGTAAGTTGGTTGACTGGTTGACTGAAACCGCAACCGGTGTGGTGCGCTTTCAAGGGGGGCACAACGCCGGGCACACACTGGTAATTAACGGCGTAAAGACCGCCTTGCACCTGATTCCCAGCGGCATCATGCGTCCTGGCGTCACCTGTTACATCGGTAACGGTGTGGTGCTATCTGCTGGCAAACTGCTGGANGAGATCAGCGGCTTGGAGAAGGCAGGTATTCAGGTGCGTGACCGCTTGCGAATCAGCGAAGCGTGTCCCTTGATATTGCCGTTTCCATGTGGCGCTTGATGTGGCGCGGGAGGCCGCAAAAGAAAAGGCGGGAACGGCCAAAATCGGCACAACGGGTCGCGGTATTGGCCCCGCCTATGAGGACAAAATTGCGCGCCGCGCGCTGCGTGTGCAGGACTTAAAGCATCCCGAGCGGTTTGCAGCGAAGTTGCGAGAGTTACTTAGCCTACACAACCACGTGCTATCGACCTACTTGAACAGCGCTGATCTGGCATGGGCTGAGCCGATTGCGGGCTATCTTAAAAACGGCGAAATACAGTTCGATGCCGTCTACGACGAAGCCATGGCGCATGCCGAAGAAATCCTACCGATGGTTGGTGACGTGTCGCGTGAACTCAATGCTGCGCATCAAGCGGGCGCTTGCCTGTTGTTTGAGGGCGCACAGGGCACCTTGCTAGATATCGACCACGGCACCTACCCCTTCGTGACATCAAGCAACTGCGTGGCGGGTAACGCGGCGGCGGGTGCGGGCGTTGGCCCTGGACTGTTGCATTACGTGCTGGGAATCACAAAAGCCTACTGCACCCGTGTGGGTGGTGGACCATTCCCAACGGAGTTGGACTGGTTGACACCGGGTACGCCCGGCTACCACCTGTCCACCGTAGGCGCTGAGATGGGGACGACCACCGGTCGCCATCGCCGATGTGGCTGGTTTGACGCGGCCTTGCTAAAGCGCTCGGCACAGGTCAACGGGCTTAGCGGTCTGTGTATCACCAAACTCGACGTGTTAGATGGCCTTGCTGAGTTGCAACTGTGCGTAGGCTACATGTTGGACGGCGAGCGTGTGGACCTGCTCCCTATGGGGGCCGATGACATTGAACGCTGCACACCTATTTACGAGACCATGCCCGGTTGGGACGAGTCGTCTGTGGGTGTCACCGAATTTGACCGCTTGCCGCTTAATGCGCAAAATTACTTGCGTCGTATCGAAGCCATTACCGGTGTCCCCGTGCACATGGTGTCGACCAGCCCTGACCGGGATCACACCATATTGCTGCACCACCCCTTCTCTGCGGCCTGAAATACGACGATGTTTTTGATTGAATCCCCAAACCCTAAAGGACTTTTATGTTGACCGAAGACGGCAAGCACCTGTACGTTTCCTATGATGAGTACCACAATTTGATTGAGCGTCTTGCAGTCAAAATTCACCAGTCAGGTTGGGAGTTCGATAACATTTTGTGTCTGGCGCGCGGTGGCATGCGCCCAGGTGACTTGCTGTCGCGTATCTTTGATAAGCCCCTAGCCATCATGTCAACCAGCTCCTATCGTGCGGGTGCAGGGACGGTACAAGGGCATTTGGATGTCGCGCGCTACATCACGACGCCCAAGGGCGAAATTGCTGGCCGGGTATTACTTGTGGATGATTTGGCAGACACGGGTCACACCCTGAACGCGGTGATCGATACGCTCAAGGACAACTACCAGCCGATTACCGAGTTGCGCAGTGCGGTCATTTGGACCAAAGGTGTCTCCAGTTTCAAGCCAGACTACTCGGTGGAATTTTTGGAGAGCAATCCTTGGATTCACCAGCCTTTTGAGCCTTACGACAACATTCGACCAGCCGCCCTCGTAGAGAAGTGGAAAGCCTGATAGCCCTCACTCAGATAACCCTAGCCCGCGCGTGACCCTATGACCCCAGACACCCAGCTCATCAACCACCCCTACAAAGCACCTGATGAGTTCGAGGCGTCTACCCCCGGGGCGTTTAAGGCGTCCACGGTGTTGTTCCCCAACGTGGCGGCGATGCGCAGCCGTCAGTGGGCAGACCGGTCTGCGTATACCTACGGTACGCATGGTACGCCCACGACCTTCACGCTAGAGGCGCGTCTCGCGACCCTTGAGGGCGCCAAGCACTGTGTGCTGACACCCAGCGGTCTCTTGGCGATTGGTCTGGTCGATATGGCGTTTTTGGATGCGGGTGATGAAGTCCTCATCCCAGCGAATGCTTACGGTCCCGGCAAAGCGTTTGCCCACGGCGACTTAGCCCGCTGGGGTATTCAGACGACTTTCTTCGATCCTTTAAACCCCAATGACTTGGCAGAGAAAATCTCGGCGAAGACCCGGTTGGTGTGGTTGGAGGCGGCGGGCTCCATCACGCTCGAGTTTCCAGATGTGCCCGCCTGTGTCGCCGTGGTGCGCGCTGCGAACGACGCGGGTAGAGAGGGTAGAGCGGGTAGAGCGCGTCCCATAATAACGGCCCTCGACAACACATGGGGTGCGGGCGTGGCGTTTCAGGCCTTTGAGATGGGTGTTGACCTGTCCATGCAAGCGCTAACCAAATATCCCAGTGGCGGCGGTGATGTCCTAATGGGGGCGGTTTTCACACGTGACGCTGCCCTGCACAACACCTTGCAAATGTGTCATATGCGACTTGGCATATGTGTGGGTGCCAACGATGCGGAGCTCGTGTTGCGTGGTCTGCAAACGATCCATGTGCGCTATCACCACCAAGACGCCACGACACGTTCGTTGGCCGAGTGGGCGGTCACACGCCAAGAGTTCGCCGCAGTGCGTCACCCCGCATTGCCTGACTCTCCCGGACACGCGACGTGGTTGCGGGACTGCAGCGCCGCAGCGTGTTTGTTTTCTGTGGTGTTTAAGCCGTGCTACAGCTCGGCACAGGTGGATGCGTTTTGCGACCGCCTCACCGTCTTCGGTCTGGGTTACAGCTGGGCCGGACCCATGAGTTTGGCTGTTCCGTATAGTTTGGATGCGGACCGCGGTTGTGGGGAGGCTTTGGTCGGTGTGGTGGTCCGGTTCGCTGTTGGGCTCGCGCACGTTGACGACTTGCGTGCAGATTTGGCGCAGGCGTTGGACGGCATGGTCGCTGATGCTTAACGCCTAGCGCCCGCCAACACAAGCTTAAAACGCGGCAACAACCGCTTGTGCCGCCGCCGCCAAGGCCACGGGTGCGGCACTGGCCACCTGTATGGCCTTCGCTTGTGGGAATTGGGCGAAATTGCGCGACATGGACTCGTAGTAACGCGGATCGTAGTGTCGGCTCAGTAGCTCGGCGACCACCTCTGCGCTCGCACCCGCACACGCTTTTTCCTTCCAGTCGGCGACCACCTGTCGACCCAGCAAGGCGGCTAAGGTGTCGAGCCGCTCGCCGAAAAATGCCGCGTCTTTCACAAAGAAATCGTAGTCGCTCATGAGCAGATCAACCCGATCCGCTAGNGCCATCTCAATGTGTGTGCACGGACTGGCACGCATCGCAGTGATGAGAGATTCGGGCACCGTGAGGTTGCCCACACGTTTGCTTTCTGACTCAATGTAAACCGGGCGACTGGGGTCGAGCTGGCGCATGCTATCCCAAACGCAGGTCTCAAAATGCTTTTGGCTAGGTTGTGGCGTACCAGGAATCAGTCCCAAGACGGAGCTGCGGTGCTTGGCAAGNCCCTCTAGGTCGATGACCTGCTCGCCAGCCTGCGCCAGCGCATGGAGGATATGGGTCTTCCCGACACCGGTCGCACCCGCTACCACCCGTAGGCTGAGGCGCGCCGCTAAGACAGGGGTCTGCGCCATCACCTCCGCTCTGAACGCCTTGTAGCCGCCCGTCAATAGGTGGACGTGAAAGCCGATGGCAGACAGCACCGTGGCCAAGGCACCACTGCGGTTACCACCGCGCCAGCAGTAAAGCAGCGGACGCCACGTCCGCGGCGTCTCGGCTAAGTGGGCGTCAATGTGTGACGCAATGTTGCGTGCAACCAAGGCCGCGCCTTGCTTCTTGGCCTCGAAGGCGTTGGTCTGCTTGTACAAGGTGCCAATGTGCACCCGTTGCGCATCGTCCAACGATGGCCAATTNTCCGCCTGTGGCAGACGGTCTAGCGCGTGCTCCGACGGGCTACGGGCATCAATAATGGTGTCGAACCGCGTCAGATCTGAGAGCGCCTCGTTAGGGGGGATGGCGTTTATAGGCACGGGGTCAATAGGTCCGGTTTAGGGGGCAAGCAGGCGAATGATTTCAGGCCATGCATTGTCTAACATCAGCGCTTGGGCTTGCTCGTTGGGGTGAATGCGGTCCGCTTGAAACAGTGACAGGGGGTCGCTACTATCCGCGATACCCTTGAGTAGAAAAGGCACGAGACCGGTCTTGTGCTCACGGCTCGCCGTGACAAACACTTGCGCGAATGACTCCGTGTAGCGTGCACCGTAGTTCGGGGGCACCTGCATACCCAGCAACAAAACCTTGGCGTTGATCGCTTGGCCCATTTTTATCATTGCGGATAAGTTGGCCTGCGTGCTGGCGAGCGCCAGGCCGCGCAATGCATCGTTGGCACCCAGTTCGATGATAAGCACGGTCGGTGCATATCGACGTAACAGCGCGGGTAGGCGGGTACGGCCACCAGAGGTGGTATCCCCGCTGATACTGGCGTTGATGACTTGCGCGGGTATCCGCTGGGCAGCCAAGCGCTTAATCAACAGGCTGACCCAGCCCGCACCGCGTCGCAGTCCATACTCCGCGCTGATGGAGTCTCCCACGATTAGGATACGTTGGCCACCCGGGTCTGATGTGGCGAGCGAATTCCGTGCGAGCAGTTTGGCACTGGAGTGGGTCGCGTCCACGGCTTGCGCTGAGGTCACGGCTTGGGCGATCGACGGGGCGCCTAGGGTCATGCTTAACGCCATGGCCACGGGCATGCCCAGCGGCAACAACTGACGATAAACAAAAAGGCGCAAACGACCGAGGGCTATCGTTAAGCCGTTAAAGTCAAGGGCGCGCATAGTGCGCTGCATTAGGAGAGTTAATCGCATGTCCGTGACATCCCAGACTGTTAGTGGTTTAGATCGCCCTATTGACGACCTTGTATTACGCGCCACCGGCGTTGGTAAGGACGTTACCGACGCAACGGGCACCTTGCCGATATTGTCCGGTGTAGATCTCACATTATCTCAGGGTGAGTCCATGGCCATTGTTGGCGCCTCGGGCTCTGGCAAAAGTACGCTCTTGTCC
>JGI20160J14292_10001910_pt1 | contig 17023 bp, 15 predicted proteins | sample COG_10_FD_14292 | JGI IMG/M metagenome (IMG submission 14292) | reverse complement strand
TATTAAAATAATTTATGAAGAATGAATTTACCTTCCTGTTTTAACATGAATGAATTTACCTTCCTGCTTTAACATGAATAGTATATGTATCATCATCATCCTTCTTTTGAAAGAATTTTAGGTAGACATTCCCGTACGCGCTAGCATATTCATCAATAACATCTCTTTGAAAATTTCTATTTGATAGGAATCGTTTCTTAGAAAACTTAAATTCTTTTTCTTCCATATTAATAACGATATCATCATCTGTAACATCTACTTTCACATGATGTCCGTTCCAATTATGAATATATTTGATAGATTGAGAAATAATAGAATGATCATCTTTACTTGGACGACAACTTTTAACTAATGATTCTTGAGCGTTTTGAAAAGCTTTTGAATAGGATGGATCTCTATCTGTCTTACCGCTTGTCTTTTTAGAACTCTCATATTTACTATCAGGTTTACGCAAAGAATTCTTATTAGTGTTTCGAAAAGGTTTACTTTCTTTATTCTGATCTTCGCCAACTTCTTGGCTTAAATTCTTATTAGTTTTACGAAAAGGTTTTCTTTCTTTATTCTGACCTTCAACGTCTTCTTGACTCAAAGTGTTATTGTCTTCAATAATAGGAACAATAGTTCTTGGTTCTTGTTGACATTTAATAAATCCTTTACGGTAATCTCCTGTAGGAGGTTCTGTTTTCATTAAGGTTTCTAAATATGACATTATAATAGCATCATATATTCAATTATAGTATTAATCAATTTTTATTTTTAAAAATAATCATTGATTAATATTTGCCGACATAACTTGTCAATTTATATCATAAAATAATACTCATAAAATAATACTCATAAAATAAACTATATTTTATTGTCCTTTTAATGTTATGGTATCTTCATTAACTCCTTTGGATATCATAAATATAATAAATTCATTTACTTTATCACCTTGAAAATGTAATTTAGGCGTATCCTCATCAGATTTAATACTCCCATTACAACCTTTAGATTGTTTAAATTCTTTTTGATAACTCTTTAAATCTTCAATATCAATATTCCATCCGGTAATATAAGTGTTTATTTTTCTTCCGCGATTTTCTTTCCAAATCGTTATATCATTTTCTTTTTGTAGAATTACAGTTTCTTCTTCTCTTTCAAAAGGATTCATTACACTAAATAGATATCTGTCTTCACAATAAATATATCAATTTTTTTATTATATGAACATAATTCATTTTTAAGAAAACTGCGTATATTTATTATAATTTAATAAATTAATAGTTTATAATCACATGTTATACTGTCATTTCATTTAACTGAGTATGAAGTTGTTCAATATAATCGGTTGTCTGTAAATAATCTTCTATAATTGAACTAAAATCAAATTGATATAATCTATTCAAATCCATTTTAGTTATTAAATTTCTATCTTGAATAGAAATAGTTGATAGATGTGATTTATGTCTTTTTACAACCTTTATATTATTATTTTCTAGAATTTCACTGTTTTTAGAATAAAGAACTTCTCTAATTGTTATTTTCTTATTTATTCTGTCAACTTTATAGATAATTACAAACAAATCAAGACCACTACTCTGTCTTTTCTTGTAATCTTCGTAATTACCATGAGGCAAATTTATATCTTTTGGTAAATTATTTACACTAAGACATTTGGATTTGACCTCAAATCTTCTTTCACAACTTTGACATACTATATCAAGCGACGGTGAATGATTTCCCAATACAGTCATCTGTTTTTTATTACACGACGGACAACAAAAATTATCTCCTATGAAATCTTCCATTATACTTCCAATATATTTTTTTAATATCGGTGCCAACAATGTTTCTTGTGGACATTCTCTGCAAAGATGGGACCCTCCGCAGAAATAACATTTAACTTCTGAATTGCATTGTTTGCTATAAGCAATACAATGGTTATTACGCTTTAAATCTCTCATTAATACCATTAATATTGTAACATATGTTAATAGTTAAATATTATTCAATTTTTTTAGAGTTTAAAGAATATACAATAAATCATCCTAAGATATTATCGTGAAATTAAATAAATACTATCTCGGTTTTCATATTGAATATTCCTACGAGATGGGGTTGTATTATAGATTGAACCATTATACCTTTGTAGAAAAATACAATTTTTAATATCTATAGAGGTACCTTCAACATTTGATATGATTCCAAAAAACCAACAGTTACTTTTGTACATTTGAAACATAATTTTATTTCCAATACTTAGATTTATATGGTTTATTTGAGATGCATTACCGAATAATTCAGTTATAGTTGAAAATTCTTCGTTAGTTACTGGTATCGAAGTACCTTTTGGACTTGAAATAGATATATTTAAATGATGTACTTCTGAATTAACTAAATCTGACAAAGCAAAATTATTAGTTAAGATATTGGAGTCTATATTAGCACGACAGATGGGACAATTTGAGCCACCGCATCTTACCCACTCAGATAAACAACTGCGACAGATATCATGACTACATGATAGATTTTGGAGTGTTACGTTTTCTTGACAAATTGGACATTCTTCCATAAAAATACTATATTATGATTAATACTTTAATTTTTTCAATTTTTTTAATCAGTTCACTTTTTAGGGATGTAAAGTAATAATATTTTAATCAGTTGATGGTTCAGGGTCAACCCTAATAATACCATCCGCTAACGTGGGTTCTTGGACATTATAGTTTCTGGTTGGAAATAAGATGACCTCTCTAATTGAATCCTTATTAGTTAGAATCATGGTTAATCTATCTATACCAATTCCCCACCCTGCTGTAGGTGGAAGACCAAACTCCAAAGCACGAACAAAATTGTAATCGGTTGGGGGGATTTCACTGTCACCTCCTTCCTTTTGTTTGGAAATTTTATCAAACATTTGCTTTTGAATTATTGGATTATTTAATTCGGTATAAGCATTACAAATTTCCTTACCATTAACAAAAAGTTCAAATCTTTCCGTTTTAGTTGAATCTAGTCGATGAGGCTTGGCTAATGGAGACATAATTAATGGATGATTCATTAGAAACGTTGGTTGAATACATTTCGGTTCTACAAACTCTCCTACCAAATTATCTACTAACCGATTCAAGGTAAAAGGTGGTTCTGGTTTTAGACCTAACATGGTATGTAAATTATGATATTCTTCTGACGCATGTTCTGAATTTAAATCAGGTAGAATAAAAGTTTCATCATTTAATTTTTCTCTAACCTCGAGTTGTAACTCGTCCATCATATCAATCTGTTTGAATGGTAAAGTGAAATCAATATCATTACCCATCCATTCTACTTTTGCACTACCCCTAATTTGAGTGACCATATCAACAAGCATTTTTTGTGTCATTTCAATTAGTTGATAATAATCAGCTCCAGCCATATAAAATTCACATGCAGTAAATTCTGGATTATGGGTTGTATCAATAGATTCATTTCTGAAATTCTTACCAATTTCAAAAACACGGTCCAATCCGCCAATAACTAATTGTTTCAGATAAAGTTCAGGTGCAATTCTCATATACATATCTTGTTTCATAGCATTGTGATGTGTAATAAATGGCTTTGCTGTAGCTCCTCCAGCTTGATTTGATAAGACTGGAGTTTCTACTTCAATGAAATCTCTTTCAATCAAATAGTTTCTAATCTTTGAAATAATTTGATGACGTGTCTTGAAAATATCTCTAACTTCTTTATTTAACATCAAATCTAAATATCTATTAGAGTATCTTATTTCCTTGTCAACCACTCCATAATGAAGATGTGGTAACATGTGTAAACAAGGAGCAAGAATCTTCATATGTACTGGTACAATTGATAGTTCACCTTTTTTTGTCTTGGCTATATATCCTCGTACTCCAACTATATCACCCCTATATGTTAAACTATGAGTTCGATGAAATTCTTCTTCAGATTCATAAGTACTAAGATCTGACATTAGTTGAAAATTATGATCATTGACTAGAATCGTATAGAAAAATAAGTTTTTCCCTGCCGACCTTTTTAACATTATTCGACCTATTATAGATTCGTGATTATCCTTTAGTCGTGCACCAGCTTCAATATAATCAAAGTCTGCAATAATCTTTTTAATATTTCTAGATGTAGGCCAATGATTTGGATAATCTAAAACATCCGAGTTAATACGGTTATTATAGAATTCAATTTCAGTTGTGGATTGCATTAAATAAAGTATATATATATAGAAATATCTGAAATCAATTTTTATTTTTACAAGTTATATCTGGTAATCACTATTTAATTCCAGAAATAAACATAACAATATATTAATAATATATTAACTAATATTTTAAAAATATATCTATAAATTTAGTTAAAAACAAATAATGTTTTATATACTAGTATATATAATGGTAAGAATTATATGTCGTATAAAACCACCCAAAGAAGATAATATTGAACTGGTTTCTGACTCGAAAGTTTACCTTTATAAAAGATCTAAAAATCTTTTATGTGAAAGTATTATAAAACCATACCAATTTGAATTGGATAAATTCTATGATCATAATTCAAAAACTCAAGAAATTTATGAAAAAGAAATTAAAAATAAATTAAAAAATAACTTTGGAGTATTTATTTATGGTCACACAGGTAGTGGTAAAACGTATACAACATTTGGAAATGAAGATACTAAAGGTATTTTTGATTTAATATCTGAAGACTTTGGTCATACTTATGAATTAGATGCAATCGATATTTGTCATAATGGTAATTATGATTTGTTTTCAAAAAGTAAAATAATCCTATACTCTAATGGTAAAGAAGATAATTGTTATAACTCTACTAGACAAAAGGTGACCCCAACAAATATTAATTATATAAAATCTAAAATTTTAGAATCTAGAACATGTGGTAAATCGAAACATAACACGACCTCATCTCGATCTCATTTAGTTCTTTATCTCTATAAAGATAATAAAAAGTATACAGTAGTTGATTTAGCTGGAAATGAAAGGAAACCAGCAATGTTTGATAAAATTAATGAACTTGAAACAAGTTTCATTAATTCATCATTATTAGCATTGAAAGAATGCTTTCGTAGCTATGGAAAATCATACATGCCATATAGAAGATCGGATTTAACAAGATTATTAAAGGATATAATTAATAATAAAAATCTAATTATTTGTACTATACATTCAGGATTTCCATATTTTTATGACTCTGTCGATACATTAAATTATACTTATGGATTACTTAATAAAGTAAGAACAACACCTGACTTTTTTGAAAGAAAAATAATACAAATGAATCCATCATTATTACCAAAGTTAAATAAAAAATATATATTAGATAATAATACTGAATCAAATAGGAAAAGTATATCTCCAAAATTATTATATTCTCCAAAAGGACTTGTTCCAAACAAAGATAATCTATCTCCTAAAAACATCAAATATAATGATATATTAAACTTTCCTGATATGGACGAACTATCTTCACCAGAACTAAATATTGATGATATTGAAGAGGATGATGAAGATGAAGATTTATTTAGAGATGATTTATATAATGAGGAGGATGATGATGATGATGAGGATGATGATGAGGAGGATTATGATTATGAACATTATAAAATAGTAAAAGATAATAATGATATATTAAAAAATGAACATAAGTACGAATTAGATGATAATAACGATTCTGACCTCAAAAGAATCTCTAAAAAAATAGATAATATTGTAAAAAGTTCCTATGATTTAAAAACAAAAAAAAGATTAATTGGAATTATAAATAATTTAATGTATAAAAAAATTATTTTAAATTATAAAATATTACTAGATGATAGTTTTGATGAATCCGAGTGTACTAAATTAATTTTTAGTACTGTAAGTACATTAGATATTTGTAATCAAGAATTATTAAAAATATTACATTAAGGAAAATTTATTGTATCTTTAATTCGGTTTGACCAATTTTCAACCATACATTCAGAATATCCTGATAAAGTATACACTTTACCAAGATGATTACTTAATGTTAAACTTTTACCATCTTTCATCATATAGAAACTTTTTAATTCAACATATATCCAAAACTTTTCTTGGTCTCTTTCCAAAGCATTAGGATCTTCTATTTTAATATACAGATAATCGCTACTACTAAATGTTACTTTTTTAAATTCTACTTTGGGTTCTTTATAAAAATAAGACATTATATTATAATTACTAAGATTAAAATATAATATACGGTTTGAAACTTTTTATTAATTTTTTAAGAATATATTTTTATAACTTAATTTCTTCTACTGAATAATTTTTTGAATTTGGTACAAGTTTAATTACTGTACCTAAATCAACAACTAAATGAGGGATATTATCATGATTAATATTATTATAATATCCTAATAATACCTTAATAATAGCATTATGTGCTACTATTAAAATAGGTTTATTATAAGATTCAATTTTTAAAACAAAATATCGTAATCTTTCTAATAAATCCAAATAAGATTCACCTTCCGGATATCTAAATTTTAATTTATTCTCATTTCTCTCTTTAATAATTTTCGGATATTTTTTATTAATATCATCTATTGTCATATTTTCACAAACTCCTGCGTGAATCTCATTTAATAACCTTGATTCACATTTTTTAGATTTAAAATACCTTGCTGTGTCAACTGTTCTTTTTAAACAACTAGTAAAAATAATAAAATCATCATTAATATCAGTCTCAATATAGTTTGTTAACTTTTTAGAATATTCTATTCCTTTATCAGATAATAAACAATCACCTCCAATAATAGATTTAGTATTATTAATACTTTCACCATGTCTTGTTAAATAAATTGGATGTTTATTTAATCTTAGATTCATTAAATATGAACTAATTAAACTTTCGTTGGCTCCTACAACATTTTTAATCATTAATTTTTCGGTAAAATTGATAACCTTAATATAATTAATATCTTCCTCATCTCCTATAGTCTGGTAAATTTTCATATAATGTTCTAATCGTTTTTTAAAATCATTTAATGCATACTCTTTATCTTTACCAATATAATCAGGTGATTTTAACTTTAATTGCAAATTATTATCAATAATAGTAGTATCATCAGTAACTAACTCAATAAAAATTAAATTACCTATATTACATTCTTTAACTTTATCGGAAATATATTTTCTTCTTTGAACATTAGTGTTAGTTGCATCAAATATCCCCACACTTCCATCCTTCTTTAGCCAATCTAATAATTCATTAAAACATAATTTACTTATCTCTTCTCTTTTATCATTATTATCTTTATTAAAGAAATCTGCATCTTGAAACCCTTCTAATAGGTTACGGCGATAATCACCACTATTAAATACCTTGCAATTAATCCCACACCAATTTAAAAATCTTGATAAATTATTAGAGGTAAAACTTTTTCCACGAGCAGGTAAACCGACAAGTGTTATTATAATTTTATCATCCATTTATATTTAACATGATTTCGCTTTATATGAAAATGAAATTAGCATATCTTGTTAATTTTTTTAAGATTAAATAATTTTTCTAATAGTTTTTGACACTTGGCACGAATATGTTCACTTTCTTTTCTTAACATGTGGAAAAATATATTAAAATTTTTATCTGTTTCATTTGCTTTTTTCATATTTGGTAAATTATAATTATCAATATTTAGTATTACCTTCGTTTTATTTTCATCCAAATTAAAAGATTCATTAAAACTATAAAAATTAACTATCTCTAATAAACCAATTGTATTTCTTTTTTTATCTATTAATACTGCATCCATTATTAATTTCTTCTTTTGACTATTAATATCTATTAATTCAACAAGCCTTTGGTTATTAACTAATTGATGAATAAACTTACCAGTATTAACTGAAATATTAATTCCATCTAAATCTAGATTAGCATATATATAATCCCTGCATTTTTTATCAAATATAAAGTTATGAACATTAATATCAACGAATCTTCTCATAGGTGATGTAGCATGAGTATAAAATACCGAACAAATATCCAAATGTGAAAAAGGGAAAAAATCATATTTAGCTTTCATTTTAATTTCTTTTGATATCATTCTACTTGAAATATCTAAATTTGATTTAGCATTAAATAACAGTAAAGTTTGTCGTAATGCGAGTATTAATTTCAAAAAGTTAGTTACATTCGGATTATTTTTTATTACCTTATAATTAAACTTTTCCAAGAATCTTTCAATTATATCTTTAATATTATCTTTACTATTAATCATTTTAACTATCATGCCTTTAATTTCTTCATTAATATAAAAATCTAAATTACTTCCTATTTTACCAGGTGTATATAAATTTCTATAAATTCCACATTTTGAAACTTTAACAACTTTATCATTAGTAATATTATCAATTAATAATTTTTGATTTTTACTACCTACTGTGTCATTTATATCATGAATAGTTTTATAATCGAAAGAAAAAATATTGTTAGTTGGTTGTATTTTATTTTTAGCTATCAGATACATTAAATAAGAGAAATAAATGTTAGACTCTAATGCGGTATACTCAATTAAACTATGACTCCACATATCAACAGGTGAAAATTCTAAGAATATATTACAAGTGTCAAAATGTTTTTCTCTAGTTAAATTAGATGGTATTTTGATTAAAGTATCTTTGCCCGTATGATTAAGAGAATTGACGAAAAATATATATAATTGTTTTAAATTATTGGCAATATGTTCTTTTGATTTATTAGGAAACATACTACTACCTTCATAAATAAATTCATTGTAATCTCTAATTAATTTTTTATTACAATTTATAATATATCTTTCGTTAAAACTAGAGTTATCAAAACCTTTCATTTTTTTCAAATTATATGATTCTGAAAATTTCTTATAAGTGGTTCCTATAATTTTTAAATTTTCACTACGATGAATTTTTACATTTTCTGGGAATGGTCTTATTATAAATTTTTCTTTATCAATAATTTTATAAATAAGATTAATAGTTATGGCACTATTATTATCACCATCTAATGATAAATTTTCTTCTGATAACATTCTATCCATCATTGGTAAATTATATTTATCCAAGTAATCTGTATTACATTTATATTTACTGTAATGATAGTAATAATTATTATCTTTTGGACTTATGTATGGTAATGTATCTGAAATATGAACAATCAATTTTATATGTGTTGCCTCTTTAAGGTCATAGGTAATTTTATTATCTTTAAGAAAAAATGAAGCAATTGCATCATCCCTATCTTTACTTCCATCAGGGTCTATAGCAAAAGCAGTTCTTTCGATATCATTATCTTTATAAACAATACTTTGTAATTTATTATCTTTTTTATCTAAATCATTAAAATCATATTTATAAGGTAACATTAGATCATATAGGTAAGTAATATATTCATCCATCGTGGTAGGAATTATATATTTAATTTTAATACTTGTTCCTTCAACGAATTCTACTAATAAAAGACAATAACTTTTAATATTTTTCTTTAATTTATGTAATGATTTTAATATCGTTTTATCTAATATCTTACACCTGGTTAATACGGTCTTTCTACTTCTGCTATCATACTTTAATAAATCCATAATTAAATAATTATATCCATCATCAAAATTTATCCAACCTGTTATTAAATATAAATTAACACTTGTGTTATTTATATGTTTATAAGCTTCACTATTAGCATTTAAAAATTTTGATAAATTACTAACCTCCTCATATTGAAATAAAGTAAAAAAGACTTTTGTATCAGGTAATGATAATAATCTAATATCTATTTTTTTTTTATCATTATAAAATATTACTTTTGACAATTTATTATCAAGTGTTAAATAGGACTTTTGTGATTTATCAGAATTATTATTGATAGAAAAATTAAATATAGCCGGAGTATTTTTATCATGTTTTATTTGAAATTGTTTAGAATCACATAATATAATACCTTCTGATAAATATGATGATAATGATACTAAGATTCTAAAATAACTGCATTTAAAAAAATTTATTTGTGAAAAATTGTTTGTATTAGATATCATTCTAAAATCATAATTTGAATTTTTATTCTTTATCTTTTTTATTTTCCATTCCATTATTATAAATATATATAGAAATAGAAATAAATTTTATTTATTAATAAATTATTTAATTGTATAAAGTTATGTATTCATTTTGAAGAATTTAATCTCAGTAATTAAGGAATCTCTAAGATACAAATTAATATTTTGATGGTAAGTAAATGTTCTATTCATTTCTCTTTTGATAGTTTCAATATATTTTAATTTATCATTCTTAATCCATAATGGTTTATCAGTATTCGTATTATTATTTTTAACATCTTTTCCTAATTTATTATAAGCTTTTTTAAATATTTTTAAAGTAGTTCTATTTATTTCTACTATTTCATTAATTGGCATATTATTATAAATCATATTTAATATACTATTTAAATCATATATTAGTTTTCTTTCTCTTATTTTATAACATTTAATAAAATATTTTTTTGAATCTAATATAATTGAATGATAAAATAATAAATCATCAGCGTCTTGGTTTTTCATATTTAATTTGTAATAATACTCATTAATATTACTATTAAATTTTTTAATTAAATTTTTTATTTCATCAAAAATTGTAACTATCTGTAATAAAATTTTAAATGGATCTTTATTATTTATTCCTATATTTTCAGAGTCGCTTACTAATTCATCTGAATCTTTATTTTTAATTGGGTTCTCATTATTTGATAAATCTATAAATTTTTTATATTTTTTATCAGATTCTTCATTTGATAAAATCTTTAATTCATAGTTATTTTTCCTCATTAATGATATTTATGTTTAAATAACATTTAGGTTGATAAATATAAAAATATTGAAAAAAAAACAATTCAAAGATTAATTTCTATAAGTAATCAAGTATGAACCTAACTAATGTAATGTTTACAGAAAAAGAAACCAATCAGTTAATTATTAAAAATATCATCAAGATGTTATCTCGAAGAAATATGATTTCTGATGTCGAAGAATCATTCAATGCTATCCAAGATACTATTGTTTCAAATAAATCTATCCAGATAAAATTAGATAATAATACAAACTCTCTTATTTATCTAATTAATGGTAAGGTTACCTCTATCACTCAAAATTCACCTCTTGATGAATTTTTAAGTAGTAATACTAATTTATTAAAATTAGTAATAGTAAAAGAACCAAGTAAAAAAACATTTAAACAAATTATGGAAAATTATCCAAACAGTGAAGGATTTTTCCAATATGAATTTATGGAAGATATTCCAACCAAAGATATTATTCCAAAACATACTCTAATAAATAGTGAACAGAAAGATGAATTATTACAACATATTCAGATACGTAATTTAAAAAAAATATTCACAACAGATAGAATGTCCAGATATTATAATGCAAAGGCTGGGGATATTTTTAGAATTGAAAGATTAAATCCAACTAGTGGTAAAGGTGTTGACTATCGTGTAGTTATACCTGGAAAAATAGATATATTATTTTAAAAATTATTATATCAAATAGTTTAATGATTAATTTATTTGATAAAATTAAAGAAAGAAAATATAATGATATAATAAAAATTGTAAAAAATGAAGAAAATATACAACTTAATATTCAAGATACTTTTGGTAATTATTTAATAGAACATATTTTAGATACAGGAGATTATGAGTTAATTAAAACTATCTTAACAAAAGAAATATCTTTAGATATAATTGATACTAACGGAACCACAATTCTATATAATCAAATTAAACTTGATAAAATGAATATACTTGCATTAATAATTGAAAAAAGCTCAAAACAAATTGGTATTCAAATATTAGATAAAAAGGATGTGAGAGGGAGAACAGCTTTGCATTACTGTGTTATATTTAATAATATAAAAGCATTTGATAATATAATTAAGAGTAATGGAGACCCTTATATCTCAAATACTAAAGGAGAGAATATATTTTTTTATTGTTTGAAATATGAACGTAATACTATGCTAATGAAACTTTTTGATATTTTTTCTAATTTTAATATGAAAAATAATGAAGGCGAGACTTTACTACAATCTAGTATTAATTATTCGAATTATAAGATTATTGATTATTTATTAAATAAAACCAAAATAAATATTAATAATCAAACTAAAGAAGGATTAACAGCTTTACACCAATTAACTGGAAATAATGAACAAGTTTATATTAAACAACTAATTGAATTAGGAGGTGATGTTACTATATCTGACTACTTGGGTAATAATTTATTACATTATTGTATTGCTACTATGGATAATAATCATAAACTTCTTAATTACTACATTAGTCTTGATAAAATAAATACTAATTTTACGAATTTGGATGGAAATACGCCTTTACATATGTATTTAATCGACTATGGTAAAAATGTTAATAAAGATATACTTAAAAAGTTAATTAAAAAAACAAATTTAAATATACAAAATCATCAAGGTAATACTTGTCTGCATCTATTAACTAAATATTCTTTAATTGACTCAGTTGAAGACGAATTGATTCTTAAAGAATTAAATATTTTTATTCAAAATTATAAAGGACACACAATATACAACAAAGTAGAAAATAAGGATAAAATATTAGAGATAGCAGCTCAATCTTTTTTTAATATACTATCTAGTAAAAATTTAATAATTGATTGGGAAATCAAATGTTCTTATATTAAGGATAATAACATAGGTTCCTATAAATCAGTAAATAATTCGAATGAACTTACCAAACTTAAAAATACTCAAGATTGTTTAAATAAAATTAAAAGCACCATTTTAAAAGAAAATCGTTCTTTGCCAAAAATGAGAGAATTAAATTTTGATTTAGACTCGGGATTAGTCTTGAAAGATTGTTTTTTTAGTGGATTTCCTATTGATACCTTATTTGGAATATTATGGTTAAAAAAATCATATCCAACTATATCATTAGTTCTAGACTATCCTCTTAGTACGAATGATAATATCGAAGAATTTTATAGTAAGATGGGAATTAACTTTAATTATAAATTAGATTTTATTAATAGTATGATTATTTGGGGGTATCAAAAGATTTTCTTTCCAGAATATTTTGAATTAGTTATTAAAAAAGAAATTACTAATAATAGTAAAGTTATAGTTATTCCAATTGGAATCGAAACATCACAAGGTGCACATACTAATATACTATTTTGGGATAGAACTAAAAATATAATTGAAAGATTTGAACCAAATGGTAAAAATCCACCTATGAATTATGATTATAATCCTCAACTTCTTGATTCAATATTAGAACAAAAATTTAAAAACATAGATAAAGATATCACATATATTAAGCCTTCTGACTATTTACCTATTATTGGATTTTCTATGATTGAGAATTTGGAAGATCATAGATGTAAAAAAATAGGTGACCCAAATGGATTTTGTACAGCTTGGTGTATTTGGTATTGTTATCAAAAATTATTAAATTTAGATATAGATAGTGAGACTTTAGTAAAACAGTTAATTAATAATATAAAGTTACAAGCAAAAAGTTTTAAAAATCTAATTAGAGATTTTAGTAAAAATATATCTAGCTATCGAGATGATTTCTTAGAAGATATCAATATTGATATCAATGATTGGATATTAACAAACTATACTCAAGATGACTTGACAACATTGGAAAAAAATATTTTAAAATTATTATAATATAAAGAAATATATTATATATATATTAATGAATAACATTAAAGTAACGATTAATAACTTTATTAATAAACATAAACATAAACACTTTAATAAAGAAGAAATTGAAAAAATTGTTTCAAATGTTTTATTAAATCAAGATTATGATAAGGAACTTTATGATAAATTAGTTGAATGTAATTTTGAATTATTCAGAAATAAACTACTTGAACGTATTAATAATATTATTGATTTGAACTGTTTTAATAAATTGTTATCTGATAATAATAAATTAGAATCAATTAATAGCTTGGGTAAATTTATTAAAAATAATGAAGAAAGAATTTTTTCTAATGTATATAAAAATTTAAACAAAGATAACATATACATTAAAAAAATAGATTTTATTTGGTATAACAACCATAAAAAAGAAGAAATTACTATTGATTCTCAAAATATTAAATTTATTGAGAAATCATATTCTGGATGTTTTGAAAATTATCTTCTTTTTATAATACCTCGAATTACCAAATTAAATAAAAAACAATTAGAAATATTAGTACCTATCCCGGATGATTTTAATATTAATATTAATACTGAATATGATTCATCTGAAGATGATAACATTATTAATAGTATTATAGAAAATGAAAATGAAAATGATACAGACACAGATTATATTCGATTGTTAGAACTAAATATTAATAACTTGCAATCTAATATTCAGAATATTAATGATACACTAGTTCCAAGAATATATAACTTAGAACAAATTATGGTTCAACATTTAAATAAATTAGAAGTTCATGAAGTACAAACAAAGAATTCATTAGAAATATTAGAGGAAAGAATTTCTAAACTGTTAGAAGTAATAAGTAACAAGTTCCTCTAAATTATAAAATTATTTTCTTCATCTTTATCTTTATCTGATGTGTCATCTTCTTTTTCAATCTCTTTGTTAATAATAGAACCAAAGTATTTGTCTACATCATCATCAGTTGCATAATCTAAAATTTTACCAATTACTTTTATTTGATGGTCTCCTTGATTAATTCTTTTATTAATTACTTCTATTTTAATAAAATTATTTATTTTCAAATTACTTTTGTCTTTTCTATTTAAAAATTTATCAGTTACATCCCATATACTAGCGTCTATATTATCTTTCGGAATAAATATCATAATAGGACCATTAATTGCTAAAATTAATTCTTGATTAATTGCTTTTACTTGTGCAATAATTATACTATTCTCAATAGGTATACATAATCGACAATGATAATTAATATAATAGGATGCACAACCAGAAAGATTTTCCGGTTTTAGATCTTCTTCTTCAAAGTTTTCAATACGATGAACCTCGTCTATAAATCCATACTTATTACATCTTTTTTCTACTTTTTTACGAAGTACAAGCTTCATAATATTTTGAATATCGCTGTTCATCATATGTGGTTTAATTTGAACTTTTGTATATTGCGTACTGTTTTTGTAAGGTGATACTAACATTAATTATATATACATAATATTTATTTATATACAATTTCTTTTGTCAATTTTTTTAAATAATAATATAAATAATTTTCTAATTATAGATATATGTCTAAATCTCAAATTAATTATTTATACGATGTTAACGGCGATTATAAAGGAGTTAATTTCAAAAAAATAGAAAATGATAAATTAGTTGAAAACTTTATTACAACTTTTAACAGTACTGTTAAAAAAGATTTAAAAGAAATAACAAAGAATATTGATCGAGATACAGTTATTAAAGGTACTTCTATGTTTTTATCAGCTGTAATAAATGAAGTATCTAATAGAAATACCGATGAATTAAATCAGTTTATAACTCTATCAAATTCTTTTGAAATTGGAAGAGTTGAAATATCTGGTGATTTTGTTTTAAAAAATTTTAAACAAACAGGTAATTTTGATAATACCTTAAATATTAATACATCTCAAGTAATTAGAGATAGAATTATAACTGAAATATCAAACACTATTAAAAATAAAATAGAAAACGTTGTTAAATCTGTCATTTATGATAAAGGTTCTTTTGGTGAATCAACTAATCTTGGTTCTTCTTTAGGTGGTATGACAGAAGATGTTTTAGGTAACATAGGATGTACACTATCCATGAGTTTCGGTAACAGTACTTCTTTAACAACATCCAAAAAAGAAATTAACAAAGTTAAAAAACAACTTAATTTAGATGAAACTTTCACTGCTGCTAAAAATAGTGATATTGTCAATACAATTACCAGTCTATTAAACTCGGAAAATATTGCTAAATGTGTAGCTAAAACTAAATCTAGTAATATTTTTAAAATAAATAAAGATAATGCCATAACTAATAATAAACCTGAACAATTAGCCGCAATTAAAAATGTATTAAATTGTACCTTTAACCAACAAGTTCTTGAAGTATTATCTGATAAATTAATTAACGACCTAAATGAAAATATTTCTAGAATGATTGTGTCAGCTGATAGAAAAATAAGCGATACTAATAACACAAGTTCTTCAAATGATATTCAAGCGGTCGATGTTATTGGAACAACTATTTTAGAAGGAATTGGTAATGGTATTGTTACCCTACCAAAAGAAATATATAAAGATGTCAAAGATAAAGATAAAGATAAAGATACAGATAAAAATATGAATGTAATAGATGTGTGTAAATCTCAAGGTATCAATTATATGTTTTATGGTATGACAGTCCCTCTTATTATAATCGTAATTCTAATAATGATAGTAATTTATTTAAAATTAAAAGGCAATTTTTAAATTAGGTCTAATTTTTTAATATCTTCAATAGATTTATTCTTGACAAATTTTTCAGCTATAAAAGCACAAATAATTTCTAATAAATATGATATATCTAAATAATCTGCTAAAGTTGCTAACTTTTTCAAATTATCTAATTCCATTTTTTCTAAATATTCATAAGCTAAATCTCCAATATAAACAGAAATTTTCTTATTAGTTAGAGGTCTTTCGATTTTAAAATCATTTTTAGTAATACCTTTCTCAGTTAAAAAAGTAGTGAGATAAATGGATAAATTTATCCAATCATTTACTGTCTTTTTATCCAGTATTCCGTTAGAATCAAATATTAGTTTATTACTATCAGAAATATTATTAAATATATCTTCACTAGAACTATCAAATTCTTCTAGTGGATCAAGTAGACTAACTATTATTTTTGATTCTAATAGTATATTATTTGGAATATAAAAAATAATATCGGTTTCAATATATAACTTTTGATATTGCATTGGTTTAAACAATATTTCTATATTATCTTCATTTTTTAAAATAGTAGATGAGTTTAATACTCG
>JGI20160J14292_10001909_pt1 | contig 17031 bp, 12 predicted proteins | sample COG_10_FD_14292 | JGI IMG/M metagenome (IMG submission 14292) | reverse complement strand
CCTATTCTTCCTTCTTCATCCAAGCAACCATGGTACGCGTGAAGGCGAATGTCTTCGATAAAAAGCTCTTGCATCATTTCAGTTTTTCAACTCCTTCCCGAAGACGAGCAACAACTTCTTCTTGTCCTAAGAGCTCCGTCATTTCAAACAAAACTGGTCCGCCACCTTGTCCGCTCAACAATACACGGAACAATTGCATAACGTGTCCTGGATTGATTTCCAGCTTCTCAGCCGCTGATTTGAACGTGGTTTCAATAGCTTCTGCTTTCCAATCAGACAACGCACTCAGTGCATCAGCAACTGCTGGAAAAAAGCGTTCTGCATTTTCGTTCCAGCGCTTCTTAATCACCTTTTCATCATACTCTGCTGGTTTCTGGAAGAAGTAACTTCCAAAGTCCCAAAACTCAGATGTAAACTGCGTTTTCTCTTTAATCAATGCGCAAATAGCAGTCACGTAAGCTTTATCGGCATCAACGCCTTCTTCCTTCAGTTTTACCATGAAGATGTCGGCTAATTCAGCATCATCCCGTGTACGCAAGTATTGCTGGTTGTACCATTTTGCTTTCTCTGGATCAAACTTAGAGCCTGATTTACCAACACGCTCCAAAGAGAACGTTTGTACCAATTCGTCCATGGTAAAAATCTCCTGAGGCGTTCCCGGATTCCAGCCCAACATGGCTAGCATGTTTACGAATGCTTCTGGGAAATACCCACGCTCGCGGTAACCGTGCGATTGCTCGCCTGACTTTGGATCCAACCAATTAAGAGGGAACACAGGGAAACCAAGACGGTCTCCATCACGCTTGCTCAGTTTTCCGTTGCCATCAGGCTTGAGGATAAGTGGCAAGTGCGCAAAAACAGGCATCACATCTTCCCAACCCAAATATCTGTACAGCAAAACATGTAATGGTGCCGATGGCAACCACTCTTCTCCACGAATTACATGCGTGATTTTCATCTTGAAATCATCTACAATATTAGCCAAGTGGTAGGTTGGCATTCCGTCTGATTTGAACAAAACCTTATCGTCCATTTGCGATGACTGTACCACAACCCAACCACGAATGGCATCATGGAAACGAACTTCTTCCTTTCTCGGAATCTTGATACGAATTACGTACGGCTCACCTTCATCCAGTCGCTTTTTCACTTCATCCTCAGATAAAGTGAGCGAGTTCTTCATCGTTTCACGTGTAACCGCATTGTATTGCGGAGCCGCAACTTTCGCTTTTTGCAAACGCTCACGCATTTCGGTAAGCTCCTCAGAGGTATCGAACGCATAATACGCATGGCCGCTTTCTATTAACTGATCGGCATATTCGCGATAGCTCGCCTTTCTTTCCGATTGACGGTATGGGCCATAATCCCCTCCTTGTTTCGGGCCTTCATCGAACTTCATTCCGCACCATTCCAGCGCTTCCATCATGTATTCTTCAGCACCTGGCACGTAGCGTGTTTGGTCGGTGTCTTCTATCCGAAGAATAAAATCTCCTCCCAATTTTTTGGCAAGAAAATAATTGTAAAGCGCAGTTCTAACGCCTCCCATGTGCAATGGTCCTGTTGGACTAGGGGCAAATCTTACGCGTACTTTTCGGTCTTCCATTATGGTTGATTTTGGGCGTGCAAAAGTAGGCTTATTTCGTGTTTAGCCTTGTGAGCCATCGTCCTTCAGGAATAGCCGTATTTTTGCTAATCGCAGCAACAAAGAAATTATGCAGGCGTTGAGAAGAAGATGAGCGCGAACAGCAACCAGTTAATCCAGAAATTAGACGAGTTTATTCGGAAGTATTATCTGAATCAGCTTATCCGTGGCATACTGCTCACAACAGGTTTGTTGGTGGCGTTTTTCCTTGCCTCGGTTTCGTTAGAGTATTTCGGGCATTTTGGCACAAACACACGTACCATTTTCTTTTATGCATTGGTGGCTACTTCGTTCATTTCGTTCGGAATGTGGATTGCCGAACCATTAATAAAGCTCTGGAAAATCCGCCCAGGCATTTCGTATGATGAGGCCGCATCCATCGTTGGAAAACACTTTTCCAATATTGAAGACCGCTTGCTGAACACGCTGCAACTGCAACGCACGGCTGAGTCTTCTAGTTCTGAATTGCTGATGGCAAGCATTGACCAACGCATTGGTGAATTACAACCTGTTCCGTTTGCCACTGCCATCGACCTTGGCCAGAACAAACACTTTCTGCGCTATGCCGTTCCGCCATTATTGTTGCTGATTCTCATTCTGATTTTCTATCCATCACTAGTTACGGAAGGAACACGGAGACTTGTGAATCACCGAACCACGTTTGAAAACCTTGCTCCATTTCTGTTCAATATTCAGAACGAGGACCTTTCTACTGTTGAGTTGCAAGACTTTGAGTTGCTTGTTTCCTTGGATGGAAAAGAAGTGCCCAACGACCTTTATGTTGAGATTAACGGCAAGCGCACATTGATGAATAAATTGAGTGCCGCCAAGTTCTCGTACGTGTTCCATCAGCCGCGCGAAAACGTTGATTTCCAGTTGAGCGGAAACGGTTACAACTCATCGGCACACGTATTAAAGATCCTTCCAAAACCCTCTATTGTTGGGTTTGATGTAGAGCTGGAGTTCCCGAAATACACGGGCAGAACAAATGAGGCGCGTAAGAATACGGGCGACCTTCTTATTCCCGAAGGAACAAAAGTGAATTGGGTTTTCAACACCTCCAAAACCGAAGGAATTAACGTGGTAATTGGCAAGGAAAGCCAAGCGCTAAAACGAGTTGCCGCAAATGCATTTACGTTCTCAGAGCAGTTTAAACGAAGTTCGGAATACACCATTGTTGGCTCCAATGAGTTCATGAAAGCTGGCGATTCGTTGCGCTATACGGTTACGGTTGTGCCAGATCTTTATCCATCTATTTCTGTAATAGGCGTAGAGGATTCACTGAACCCGAAAAAACTTTATTTCAACGGTCAAGTAAAGGATGATTATGGTTTCTCCTCGCTTGTTTTTAAGTACAAACGATTAGATAAATCGGGTTCTTCTACGGAAGAAAACGAGCAATCCATCAGCGTTTCAAAGAATCAGAAATCAGAAACCTTCTTCCATTTCTGGGACTTGGCGCAAATTGGGCTTGCCCCTGGCGATGCCATCGAATATTACTTCGAGGTTTGGGATAATGATGGTGTGAACGGAAGTAAATCATCGCGTTCGGAAAAGAACACGTACCGCGTTGCTACCATGGATGAATTGGCTGCCGAAAATGATTCCAAAAGCGAAAAGCTGAAGCATGAAATTTCTGAAAGCATGAAGATGGCCGAGGAAATGAAGAAGTCCATCAAAGACATTCAGAAAGACCTTCTCGATAAGAAAAACTTGGATTGGGAGGATAAGGAAAAGATGAAAGAGGTGCTGCAAATGCAAAAAGCATTGCAGAAGAAGATGGAGGGCGTTCAGCAAAAAACGGAACAGAAAAACTCCAAGATGAACGAGATGATGGAGTTTGACCCACAACTCGTTGAGAAGCAAAAGCAGCTCGAAAAGTTGTTTGAGGAAGTAATGTCGGAAGAGATGAAAAAGCTGTTTGATGAGATGGAAAAACTCATGGAGGAGATGACCAAAGATAAAGCTCAGGAGTTGTTGGAAGACATTGAGCTATCTAACGAAGACCTTGAGAAGGAACTCGATAGAAGCCTGGAGCTTTTCAAACAAATGGAATTTGAGCAGAAGCTCGAACAGACCATGGAGCGTTTGGAAGAGTTGGCGAAAGAGCAAGAAGAGCTTTCGGAAGAGACGAAAGAAAAGTCTGCGGAGAACGAAGTGTTGAGTCAAAAGCAAGAAGAACTAAACGAGAAGTTCGAGGATATTAAAAAGGAAATGGACGACCTCGAGAAAAAGAACGAAGAGCTCGAAAACCCCAACAAAATGGAGGATTTCGAGAATGAGGAAGAGTCTGTTTCAGAAAGTCAAGAGGAAAGCAAGGAGCAGCTAGACAAAGACCAGAATAAAAAGGCCTCTGATTCGCAGAAAAAGGCTGCCGACCAGATGAAGAATATGGCTCAGAAAATGGGCAACATGATGATGCAGATGCAAGCGCAAGGCGCACAAGAAGACATGGAAGCGCTGCGTCAAATAGTTGAGAATCTACTCACACTTTCTTTTGATGAAGAATCGCTCATCAACACGTTAAAAGTCACCAATCAAAATGACCCGAAATACACGGACCTCGCTCGTGAGCAACTGAAACTGAAAGACGACAGCAAACTAATTGAAGATTCACTTTTCGCACTAAGCAAACGTGTTCCGCAAATTGAAACCATTGTCAACCGCGAGATTCGCTCTGTGAACAGCAACATGAAAAAGTCCATCCAGAACATGGCAGATAGGAAAACAAGTGATGCCCTATCGCGACAGCAGTTTGCACTTACTTCCCTGAATAATCTTGCTCTGCTTTTGAGTGAAGTAGTACAGCAAATGCAACAAGCTATGGCTTCGCAGATGCCTGGTTCGGGTTCATGTACTAAGCCTGGGGGCAAAGGCAGCAAACCATCTGCAGGTGCCATGCGCAAGCTCCAAGAGCAAATGAATCAGCAGCTGGAGCAAATGAAAAAGGGCATGCAAACGGGAGGTAAAAAACCAGGCGATAAACCCGGTATGGGCGCTGGCGGTAAAGGAATGAGTAAACAGATGGCCCAAATGGCTGCACAGCAAGAAGCGCTCAGAAACATGGCGCGTGAGTATGAGTCTCAACTGAAAAAAGAAGAAAGCGGAAAAGGTGGTTCTGGCGACATGAAGAAACTCCAAGAGATGATGGAGGAAACAGAAACCGACCTCGTGAACAAAATGATTACGCAGGAAACATTGATGCGCCAGCAAGAGATTTTAACGAAGCTTTTGGAGGCTGAATCTGCAGAACGCGAAAGAGAACAGGAGCAACGCAGAGAATCTAAAGAAGCGAAAAGTGAAGATTATGGTAACCCTGAAATCTTTTTCGAGTATATAAGGCAGAAAAATAATGAGACAGAACTGCTGAGAACTGTTCCACCAAACCTAAATCCATTCTATCGCGATAAGGTTGATGAATACTTCAAGAAGCAGGCGGAATAGCTGCACTTATGGAAAAACAAAGCCTAAATTTTGACTCAAAGGCCGACAACATTGTCATTGCCGAGAAACTTGTTGATGATGTTTGCAAGAAGTTTGCGGTGGATGAAGATTTCTACGGCAACATTCTCATTGCGGTAACCGAGGCTGTGAACAACGCCATCAATCATGGTAACCGTCAAAATGCTGATAAAAAGGTTCATTTAGATTTCGTGGAACGTGCCGATCGACTTTCTTTCAGCGTTACTGATGAGGGTGAAGGTTTTGATCATGAAGCGCTTCCGGACCCAACAGATCCTGAAAACTTAGAGAAAATTAGTGGTCGTGGTGTGTTTCTCATGAAACATTTGGCCGATGAGGTTGAGTTCTCTGAGAATGGAACTAAGGTTGAAATGATTTTCAAAGTCGGCTAAATGTCTGACGTTTCGTTCCATTCGGAACAGACCAATTTTTCCGTTTCCAACGAATCACGAATTACTGATTGGCTTACCAGCGTTTGCCAAAAAGAAGGTAAGACACTTGGTGAAATTTCAATCATTTTTTGCTCTGATGATTACCTGCTTGAGGTAAACAAAAAGCACCTCAACCACGACTATTACACTGATATAATAACCTTCGATTACAGCGAGGGGAAAGATGTGTCTGGCGACCTATTTATCAGCATTGACCGTGTGTCCGAAAACGCTAAAAACTTTGTGGTTCCTATATTCGATGAAGTGCATCGAATTATTGTTCATGGTACGCTTCATCTGATTGGTTATACCGACAAGGAAACGCACGCAAAGAAGCAAATGACGGCCAAAGAGGATTTTTATCTATCTTTGCGCTCCTTTTAATTGTTTCAACCTTTTGGTTTTCAATTACTTATGGTTGTTCCACGTGAAACAAAAGCCAAACTATGCATAAGCAATATGACGTAATTGTAGTAGGGGGTGGGCACGCAGGCTGTGAAGCAGCAGCGGCCGCGGCTAACCTCGGTTCGAGCACTTTGCTCATCACTATGAACATGGGCACTATTGCCCAAATGTCGTGCAATCCAGCAATGGGTGGTGTGGCAAAAGGACAAATTGTACGTGAGATAGATGCGCTCGGAGGTTACTCAGGAATTGTATCAGACAAGTCGATGATTCAGTTCAGAATGCTCAACAAGTCTAAGGGCCCTGCCATGTGGAGTCCGCGCTCACAGAACGACCGTTACAAATTCGCATATGAGTGGCGAATGATGCTTGAGCATACCGAAAAAGTAGACTTTTGGCAAGACACCGTTAATGAACTAATTGTTGAAAACGAAACGGTTTGTGGCGTTAAAACCTCACTTGGAATAGAGTTCAGATCTAAGGCTGTTGTACTAACCAATGGAACTTTTCTAAATGGATTAATTCATATAGGAGAAAAGAATTTTGGTGGAGGGAGAAGTGCTGAAAGAGCAGCTACTGGGCTTACCGAAAACCTACAGCGACTAGGTTTCGAAAGTGGTAGAATGAAGACCGGAACACCTCCTAGGCTTGATGGAAGAACAATCGACTATTCCGTAATGGAAGAGCAACCAGGAGATGAAAACCCAAGCAAATTCTCTTTCTCGGATACACGGAAATTAAAAGAACAGCGCAGCTGCCACCTAGCCTATACGAATGATACAGTGCATGATATTCTACGTGGAGGTTTCGAGAAATCTCCAATGTTTTCTGGTAGAATTCAAGGAATCGGTCCTCGTTATTGTCCCTCAATAGAAGATAAAATCGAACGATTTTCCGACAAGAACCGACATCAACTGTTTGTAGAACCAGAAGGATGGGATACGGTTGAAGTTTACCTAAACGGATTTTCAACTTCCCTACCAGAGGAAGTACAGTACGCAGCTCTTCGTCAGATTCCGGGAATGGAAAAAGCTAAAATATTTCGCCCAGGATATGCTATCGAATACGATTACTTTCCACCAACCCAGCTTACACATACACTGGAAACAAAACTTGTAAAGAACCTTTTCTTTGCCGGTCAGATTAATGGAACTACAGGTTATGAAGAAGCAGCTTGCCAAGGGTTAATGGCCGGAATTAACGCACATCAGAATGTTTCCTCCAAAAACCCGTTCATTTTAACGCGGTCTCAGGCCTACATCGGAGTCTTAATCGATGATCTTATCACAAAGGGCACAGAAGAGCCCTACAGGATGTTTACATCGCGTGCCGAGCATCGTATTCTTCTTCGCCAAGACAATGCAGACGAACGGTTAACTAAACTGGGGTATGAATTAGGGCTAGCCTCTGAGGAAAGATTGAAACAGGTAGAATCTAAAATTGAATCCGTTCAAGCAATCGAGAAGCTACTTGGAAAACTAAGCTTGGAAACTACTGAGAGTAATCCATACTTAACTGGCAAGAAAAGTAACCCAGTAAAGCAAAAGCTTAAAGCTTACACGCTCATATCAAGACCCGAGATTGATTTGCCATCAATGATTCAAGGAATATCATCAGTTTCTGAAACAGTTTATTCAATTAGCACTAACCCAGAAGTTATCGAGCAGGTTGAAATCAAAGCCAAGTACAACGGTTACATTCAGAAAGAACAAGACTCTGCAGATAAGATTCTTCGTTTTGAAGGGATATATCTGAAACCAGATTTCAACTATTCTGGTTTACAATCTTTGTCAGCAGAAGCACGACAGAAACTGAATGCCATCCGCCCTAAATCAATTGGACAAGCATCAAGAATAAGTGGTGTTTCTCCTTCTGACATTTCCGTTTTACTCGTTCATTTAGGTAAATAGTTTCACGTGGAACATAATTTAGAAACACTTAAATCGTGTCCGTCCTGCGGTAACGGTTCCTTAAACCCCTCTATTTCTTGCAAAGACTACACGTACTCGAGAGACCTTTTTTCAATTGTTGAATGCACAGTCTGTAGACTGCATTTCACGAATCCTAGACCAAACGAAAAAACCATTGGTCAGTATTATGATAGTCCCGAATACGTATCGCATACAGACACCAACTCCGGGTTACTATTTACTCTTTATGGCTTAGTTAAAACCTCCACCCTCAAGCAGAAGAGAAAACTCCTCGAGGAGTTTACCACTGACAAATCTGTAATGGATTATGGTGCGGGCAGTGGTGATTTTTCAGCGCAACTTGCCAAGAACGGATGGTCCGTAACCGCGTTTGAGCCAGACCTAAATGCTAGAAAAAGGATACTCGAAAAACACTCAAAAATTGTACTAGCTGATGACCTGAAGTCGGTTAGCAACAAATCTAAATCCATAATTACCCTATGGCATGTTTTGGAACACGTGCATCAATTGACAGAAACTATTCAGGAGTTCCATAGAATATTAAAACCGGACGGAACACTCATTATTGCGGTTCCGAACCATACTTCATTTGACGCTGAATACTACAAGTCGGACTGGGCCGCTTATGACGTACCCCGTCATCTATACCATTTCAACCCAACCACGATAGAGAAGTTAATGCTGGCTAATGGCTTTGAGTTACGGCAAAGCAAACCTATGTGGTTCGATTCTTTTTACGTAAGTCTATTAAGTGAAAAAAACTCAGGAAGCTCCGCATTAATCGGATGGCTGCGAGCTTTTACTATTGGACTAATATCCAACCTGAAAGCAATTTTCGATTCCGAACGCTGCTCTAGCGTTATCTACATCTTCAGAAAGGCTGTTTAAATTCGATTTAAGAGCATTTCATTCTTTTGTGAAGGTACACCTCGAAAATCAGGCGATGGTGAAGCAGAGAGCATAGAAAAAACCTCATCAAGGATTTAACATAAACGGTTGATATTCAATAACTTAAACGAACTTCAGTCTACTATGCAATTCATCACGGTAAGACCCGCCAACTGGAACAATTTTTTTATCGTCTTCTATCACTAAGTTGTTTTGCTCAATAGCAACAATCTTATCCACTCTAACAATATAAGATCTGTGCACGCGTAGGAATTCGCTACTCGGCAGTTTCGAAAGCATATCCTTCATAGTTGAGTGAACCGTATACTTAGCATCCTTCGTTTGAATAATCACGTAGTCCTTCAAAGCTTCCACGTAATACATTTCATTCGTTTTCACTTTAACCAACCGACTATTAGATTTTACGAATATGCAATCATCAGCAGATTTATCGAGAACAATTGAAGAATACAAATCTCTTTCCTTCCGAACCTCCTGCTCTTTTCCATGCTTATACAACGCCATTTCTATTGATGTATGCAGGTCTATCTCCTTAAATGGCTTAATAATATATCCATATGGCTCTGTAACCTTGGCCTTACTGAGAGTGCTCTCGTCTGCATAAGCAGTCAAGAATATTACTGGAATTTGATATCTATTCTTTATCTGCTGAGCAGCTTCAATACCACTAATCTCTCCTTTCAGCATGATATCCATGAGAATAAGGTCCGGCTTATGTTGCCCTGCTGCGTCAATAGCGTCCTCTCCAGAGTTTTCAACGCTTGGAACGGAATATCCTAATTTCTTAAGACTTTGTTGAATATCCTTTGCTACAATACTCTCATCTTCGACAACAAGTATGCTTGTTTTAGCCATGATTACTGCTCTTTGAACACAATACTAAACTGTGTGCCTTTGTTCGTTTTTATATCTAATTCTCCACTAACCTGAGTTACCAGCGTTGTCACCAACTGCAAACCAAGGGTCTCAGCATTTTCAATATCGAAATTACTAGGTAACCCTATACCATCATCTCCAATAATAAGTTTCAATTTACCATCCGAAAGTTTAGAAAACTCTATCCGAATTATACCTTTTTCCTTTCCTGCAAACGCATACTTCAAACAATTGGATACTACTTCGTTGATAATCAATCCACAAGGTATAGACGTGTCAAGATTAAGAAAAACTTCCTCTAGTTCATACTGCATCGTAATTCCACCTTCCGGTCTTCCGTAAGAGTGGAATAAGTTACCCGCAATGTTCCGTATATACTCTGAGAAATTTACCTCGGACAGCGTATTACTTTGATACAAACTTTCATGTACGAATGACATAGACTTGATTCTGTCCTGACTCTCTCTCAGAATTGACAAAGCCGTTTCGTCATCAATATATGATGATTGCAGATTAAGAATACTTGAAATTACTTGCATGTTGTTCTTCACTCGGTGATGAACCTCTTTAAGTAAAACTTCCTTCTCCTTAATGGACTCCTCTAATTGACGCTCATGCTCCTTTCGCTCAGTAATATCCTCAAAAACCGCTACGAAATAGTTTGGACTATCGTTGGAATCCCGGACAAGGGATACAGTTACGTTTGCACTTAGCAACTCTCCGTCCTTCCTTACATAAGTCTGCTCACGGGAGAAGTTCTTAAACTTTCCACTTAACAGCTGATCCCAATCCACTAGACTTTCCTCCACTTCTTCCTGTACGCCTAACTCATAGAACGTCTTCTTGTACAGCTCATCTGCATCATAACCCAGCATATCGCACAGCCGCTCGTTCACAAGTAGGAAACGACCCATTTTTGCAATTCGTGAAATGCCGATGTATGCTTGGTCATAAATTGCTCGATGTCTTTCTTCGCTTAAACGCAGCTCTTCCTCAGCCTTTTTAAGAGAAGTAATGTCTCGGGATACACCCATGGCACCCATTGTTTCACCACTCTCATTTTTTATTAAAGAAGCGGATAAAAAGGATATGAAAAATGTCCCATCCTTTTTGCGGTTGATAATCTCATTCGCCAACGAACCATCCTCTGTAATCCGTCCAACCACTTTTGTCGTTTCCTGTTCATCCGAAAAGAGCATTGAAAGTGGTTGACCCATAACCTCTTCCCGTGTATATCCAAATGTGGCTTCAGCCGCAGAGTTAAACTCATTAATATTGAAATCGATATTTGTAGCGACTATCATATCCAACGAACTATCAATGATACTTCTTGCGTACTGCTGTGCCTGACCAAGTTCTTTTTCGGCCTTGGTTCTTTCAATTATTTCGCGCTGAAGCTGTAGGTTAGTTTCCTCGGCAATTTGTGCGCGCAACTGTTCTCGAGCCAGCTGCTTTCTGGTAGAAATATCGTGCAATAAAAGCTGAACAGAACCATCATCTAATAAAGCCCCACTAGCTTCAACATCTAGAATTGTATTCGTGTCAATTCTTTTGATTTTCAATTCTATAAAACCAGGTTTTTTTCCAGATTTTATGCCATTAAGTAATAAACTAAACTCGTTATTGTAAGACGGATGCAAGAATTGAACTGGCATTAATTGAGAAACTTGTTCTTCATTAATTCCTAGCAATTTCAGCGCATTCGGATTGGCGTAATCAATCCTTTCATCAGTAATTATGAGAACTCCAACTGGTAAGTTCTCTATCAGATTCTGATATCGGGTTGATCCCTTCTTTAAGTTAATGCTACTCATCTTCCTTCTCTACCTGCAGAACCTTTTCTCCATCCACTTTAACAACCACGTCCTGCTTATATGAAATAACACTCATTTGAATGCCTTCTTGATTATACATAAACCAATCTCCCTCCTTTAAACCGAACTTATAGCTTCCTATTTCTTGAACCTGTCCGCTTTCATAGTAATATGAATGTTTTCCATTTTCAGCTCCTTGTTCAAACTTGCCCTCAAACTTCAACTTTCCACTGGGATAGTAATGCTTCCATAATCCATTACGTAGTCCTACAACATAAGTTCCTTCCTCTCGGTCATCACCTAAATCCTGGAACCATTCTCCTTCTTTTTCTCCTGACAAATAATTGCCTTTAGAAACCACTTTTCCAGCATCGTTGTACTCAATAGCTAACCCTTCTTCAAGCCCATCGTAAAACACTTCTTCACGCCAGGTTTGGCCGTTATCATATGTCCATTTCCAATCTCCATCAGGATTTCCTTTGTTGTAACTACCACGTTGTTCTTCCTTTCCATCTCGATAGTAAAACACCCATTCTCCCTCACGTTTTCCTTTCTTATAAGAACCTTCGCTTCTCAGTTCTCCAGTTTCATAAAACTCTTTCCATGGGCCTTGTCGTCTTCCTTCTGCATCAACAACACCATCTCCAGTTACTTTTCCCTTACTGTAAATTTTCGCAGCTGATACCTCTCCTTCAGGTGTATATTCTCTGTGTACACCTTCTTTAACGCCTTTATTATAACTACCTACTGACTTAACTTGAGCATTTGGGTGGTACTCCCGCTTAATATCCAATTTGGCTAGTTCTACAGGATCCGGAATTAAAATACCGTCAACATACTTTAACGTTTCAAGTAAATTACCTTCTTCATCATAGGTTTTAAAGTATCCATCCTTCTTATCGTTTTTATAGCGCCCCTCAACCTTAGTTTTTTTGCTGGTATAGAACTCGCGCCACAACCCTTGTTTCTGATTGAATTTATCTTTTCTATTGATTCTGTCTCTATTGGAAACGTAACCATTTCTGTATTCAATTACCGCAGTAATTCTACCGTCATCTTCGGCAAATTCATAACCCAAACCCTGTTCTTTTCCTTTGCCCAAAGTATCTAACGGGATGGTTTCTAATAGTTTACCAGAAGGATAGAACTTTTGGATAGTTCCAACTAATACTTCATTTTCAAATTCCTCTTCTTTCTGAATAATTCCATCCTCAAAATACGTTTTTCTCAATCCGTTTTTCTTTCCGGCTTTGTATGAAATACTTTGCGTAATTATTCCGGTTGGAGTATAGAATTTCCAGACACTGTCGAGTTCATGCTTCAACCGATTACCTTCGGATTTGAGCGTTCCATCATCGTAAAATGTTTTCCAATAAGCCTCTGGCTTTCCATCCAGCATATAACCTTCGCTCGATACATTTCCGTTTTCGAAAGTGTACTTGACGTATTTCATTTCCTGACCAACCGTCTGGCTAACGGATAAAAGACAAAAAAGGAAAATGGTAACTTGAAATTTCATTCGGGGCGATAAAGATAGTTCGATAATATCTTCCGTTAATTTTAATGAACGATCTATAGTATTATTTAAAAGAATGATTTAAGAAATATGGTAATAATATATGCTTGTTCATTCGTGTAAAACATTTTCTAAAACCATTTGGTTGACAGACTTATCACGTTTACATAACAGGTAATGAACAATAATTATTGGGTTACGGTTCCATAAAATCAAGTAGTTAAGGTTTTATTAACTTTTTGTCAATAACATAAGATGTTAGTAATTGGAGTGAAATTAGTAGTAAGAAAAAACGGTTAAATTGTTGAAACTTGGGTAATCTTTTTCCTTGCATTATCCAATCATTTACCCAACTGCAATTAACTATTGGTTCCCACAAACTTTTGTTTGAGAAGATGTTGACAACCAAATTAGTTTTGCAGGTATCGAACGTTAATAAGTGCCAAGTTTGAATCACTAGTTTATCAACATACAAAAACGGATGAAACACATTGCTATTTCTTGCGACCATGCAGGATTTGAACTAAAAGAGCGAGTAAAGGCAATTCTTGCAGAAAAAGGATATGCAATAGAGGATTTTGGTCCTGCTACAGCAGACAGAATGGATTACCCAGACGCCATACACCCGTTAGCGAAAGCTATTGATAAAGGTGAGTTTGAATTAGGAATAATTATTTGTGGAAGCGGAAATGGCGTTGCTATGACCGCTAATAAGTACCCAAATGTGCGAGCTGGTATTGCTTGGAACCCAGAGTTGGCGGAGTTGACTAGACAACATAATGATGCAAACATTTTATCGTTGCCAACACGGTTTATTTCTGAAGAAACAGCACTAGCCTGTGTTGACGCATTTTTGACAACAAATTTTGAAGGAGGAAGACACGCAACACGCGTAAACAAAATTGCAATTCCATGCTAAAGAGAATTTTAACATGTACGTTGGTACTGAGTACTGGTTTTGTATGGGCGCAGAATGAAGTGCAGCTGAAATACGCGGAAACCATTACGGTTAAAGATCTTCGGTCCAGATTAGAAATAATTGCTTCGGACGACTTTGAAGGTCGTGAAACAGGACAACCAGGACAGAAAAAGGCGGCCAACTATATAAAAGAGCGATTTCAGGAATTCGGTTATCAGCCAATAGAAGAACTGGGTGGTTATTTCCAGCCATTTAAGTTGCAATTAACTTACCCAGATACCGTGAAGTTGATTGTTGGTAATGAGTCTGCTGAATTCTTAAAGGACATGTATTATTTTCCTGGTTTTGGGGATATGACTATCAAGACTGAAAACCTTTTGTACCTCGGTTTCGGAATTGATTCGGAGAAGTACAGTGATTACAAAGACGCCTCGGTAGAAGGACAAGTAGTCATGATTTCGGGCGGGGAGCCGACCAATAAAAAAGACATTTCGTGGGTGAGTGGAGTAGGGGAGAAGAGCGATTGGACAGTTGACTGGGGCAAGAAAGTTGAATTGGCTGAAGCGAAAGGAGTAAAGGCGCTACTCATCGTTGATGATAATTTCTCGTCTTCGGTTTCGCAGTTTGGCCGGTACATAAAACGACCAAATTTGGAATTGGGAGATGAATCGCAGGAAAAAGACGGCATTCCTCTCATTTACATCAGTTCTAAAATGGCAAATAAGATTCTTAAGGAATCGGGGTCTAAATACAGCCATGAAAAGCTCGAATCAAAAATTAATAAGAAAGGAAAACCACTTTCGGTAAGTATTAATGCGTCCGTTACAATAGATGTAAACAAGAACCGAGAAGAGCTAAACTCAGAAAATGTGTTGGCTTATTTGGAAGGAACTGAAAAGCCAGAAGAGCTGGTGGTGATTACTGCGCACTATGATCACCTCGGAAAAAAAGGAGATGAGATTTTTAATGGTGCCGATGATGACGGTTCAGGAACGACCTCTTTAATTGAATTGGCCGAAGCTTTTGCACTAGCACAGAAAGAAGGTCATGGACCAAAAAGAAGCATGCTTTTTATGACTGTTTCTGGAGAAGAAAAAGGCTTGTTGGGGTCAGAGTACTATGCCGATAACCCTGTGTTCCCATTGGAGAATACGGTTGTGGATTTGAACATAGATATGATAGGTCGGATTGACGAAAACCATGCGCCAGACTCAAACTACGTTTACATTATTGGTTCTGATAAACTAAGTACTGAACTGCATGCGGTGAGCGAAGAAACGAATAAAACCTACTCGGGAATTGAGTTCGATTACACGTATAATGACGAAAATGACCCGAATCGATTTTACTATCGTTCTGATCATTACAATTTTGCGAAGAACAACATTCCAGTCATTTTTTATTTCACGGGTGTACATGAAGACTACCACCAACCAACAGATACGGTGGATAAAATCATGTTCCAAAAAATGGAGAAAATTGCACGACTCATTTTTCACACAGCATGGGAAATTGCCAATCGTGACGGACGGTTGAAAGTGGATGTAATGCCAAAAGAATGATTTATACGCTTCCGTTCATAGCGGCTTTAGTCGGTTGGTTTACCAACTTCATTGCGGTGAAAATGCTTTTTCACCCCAAAAAACCCGTGAACATACTGGGGGTATATAAGCTTCAAGGAATCTTCCCGAAAAACCAGCTGAATGTGGCCAATAAAATTGGGAAGATGGTGGCAGAGGAATTGCTCTCTTCTCAAGACCTGAAGGATCACATAATTACTCCTGAAAATGTGGAGGCGATTGTGCAGGTTATTGAAAATAATATTGAAGATTTTTTTTCCGTAAAAGTGCCTAAGCGTTACCCAACGCTAAGCAGGATTATACTTAGCGAAAAGCGTAAGGATAAGATTGTTCAAGAACTGATGGAGGAGGTTCATACCTCTGTTCCGGAAGTATTGGATGGTTATTTTGGTGAGATTGAAGAACGATTCAATGTGGAAGAAATTATCAAGGAAAAAGTAAATAACCTCCCTTCCGAAAAGTTAGAAACCTTGCTTATGAACTTGTTGGAAAAGGAGTTCAAATTCATCGAATACATCGGGGCAGTAATTGGGTTTATTATTGGCTGGATTCAAGTGGCGATGGTAATGCTAGGCGGGCAGTAAGATTAGATTCGACTATATTGAATCGCGAAAACTCTCCTGAACCATGAAAAAAGCGATTCTGTTTCTGTTTACCATTTCTTCCATTTTTTCATCTTGCAAGAAAGACGAATGCCTTCCGATTATTGATAATGGTGGAATTGGCGTAACGTGCGACACCACATTTAACCCTGTGGTTATGTGCCATGGTTTATTAGCCTCCGGAGATACATATGCGAGCCAAGTAAAGCGATTTGCTCAAAACAATTATTGTGGGAATAGCACGTATGTTTTTGATTGGAATACGCTTGGTGGAGGCTCTTCTGTAGACGGTTTAGATGATTTCATTGATGCTATACTTTTATCAACAGGAGCAGAGCAGGTTGAGCTTGTTGGCCATAGTGCTGGCGGAGGTCTCGGGTATGACTACCTAGCGGATGCAACGAGAGCCGGAAAGGTTGCGCATTACGTTCATTTAGGAAGCAGCCCACAATCTGGCCCAGCAGGGCCGAATGGCGAAGTTCCAACACTCAATATTTATTCTCTGTACGATGCGGTTGTTGACGGAGAGGATATTACTGGAGCTACTAATGTTTCGCTGGCTTTAAAAGACCATTACGAAGTTGCGACTTCTGTAGAAACGTTCTCAGAAATGTTCAAATTCTTTAGAGGAGAAGTACCAACTTCTACAGCAATTGTCTCTGATGATAAAAGGACTGTTTTTGGCAAGGTTCTCACCTTAGGAGAAAACGAGCCACTAATAGATGCAACAGTAAACGTTTATAAACTGAATTCTGCCACGGGAGAAAGGCTAGAAACGCAACCGTTGGTTACGTACATGACAAATGGAGTAGGGGAGTGGGGGAGTTTTAATGCTGAAAAGGATGCCCACTATGAGTTTGAGGTGATTTCAGCCAACTCGGCCGATCGCAAACTGCATTATTATAGAGAGCCATTTTTGACTTCAGATGGGTTGGTCTATCTGC
>JGI20160J14292_10001901_pt1 | contig 17057 bp, 18 predicted proteins | sample COG_10_FD_14292 | JGI IMG/M metagenome (IMG submission 14292) | reverse complement strand
TTAGCAGTTATGCCGGTGTTCTGGCGGTTACTAGTGAGAGAAATTGCATAACCGTCATGCCCAAATTGCATAATTAAAACTTTGATTCACGCCTCAGGCCTCATGCATTATACCTATTGAATACTTTCCATGAGAAGAAATCTTTGTGCTAATTTACCCATATAAAAAATGATGACTTTTCAGATGTTCCTGTTTCGTGCTATTATTGATCTTATTGAAATTACAGAGAGACCGTAACATGAGAGTTTTGGGTATTGATCCGGGGTTGCGCTCTATGGGGTGGGGTATTGTGGATGCGCATGGAAGCAAACTTCGCCATGTTGCGAATGGACAGTGTCAGACTGCTGTGGGCAATCTTGCAGATCGGCTATTAAGTCTCTTTGATGGTTTAAGTGATGTAGTAAAATCATATCAGCCTACCCACGCGGCTGTGGAACAGACGTTTGTGAACCGAGACGGTGCTGGGAGCCTTAAACTGGGGCAGGCGCGCGGTATCGCAATGCTGGTGCCTGCTAAATTTGGACTGGAGGTTGGCGAATATGCGCCAAATGCTGTAAAAAAAGCTGTTGTAGGAGTAGGACATGCAGATAAGAAACAGGTAGAGCACATGGTTTTGTTACAGTTGCCTGGAGTTACCCTTTCAGGGCCTGACGCAACAGACGCGCTTGCAATTGCAATTTGTCACTTACATCACATTCAAGCCAACGGTCACTTTGAGGCCGCACTGAAAAGGGCGAGTGCATGATTGGAAAGCTATCAGGTCGTGTTGATTATTGTAGCAGCGACCACGTAATGCTGGACGTGCGTGGTGTGGGCTATATGGTTTATTGCTCAGATCATACACTGGCAGCCTTACCGCAAGCGGGTGAGGCGGTTGCGCTTTATACGGATTTGCTTGTCAGAGAGGATTTACTACAACTATTTGGCTTTACCTCATTAGTTGAAAAAGAGTGGCATCGCTTATTGATGTCGGTGCAAGGAATTGGAGCAAAGGCATCACTTTCTATTTTGGGTGCTTTGGGGCCGGATGGGGTTAGCCGAGCGATAGCGCTTGGCGACTGGAGTGCTTTAAAGGCTGCTAAAGGCGTGGGCCCTAAGACTGCCCAAAGGGTTGTAATTGAGTTAAAAGATAAAGCCCCCGGAGTTATGGCAATGATCGGTGGCGCACCGCAAATTCTTGATCCTGATGAAGTGATTGAGGCCTCTGTCCCTGTGTCTGATATCAAAAGACGTTCGTCCGCCCAGGCAGATGCACTTTCTGCTTTAACTAATCTTGGATATACACCTGGTGATGCCGCGGCTGCTTTGGCAGAAATGGGTGGTGATATGCAAGAGGCTGATGCGTCAGCCCTAATCCGTGTAGCGCTCAAAAAACTGGCACCAAAAACATGATGCAGATACAAGAGACAGATATGGCAGAACCAGATCCCACCCTTCGCCCGGAACGGCTTGCAGAAGATGGCGACAAAGCATTACGGCCTAAAGGCTTAGATGAGTTTATTGGTCAGGTGGAAGCGCGATCCAATCTTAAAGTATTTATTCAATCAGCTAAGCAACGTGGTGAGGCAATGGACCATACTTTGTTCCACGGCCCCCCAGGTCTTGGTAAAACCACTCTGGCTCAGATTATGGCGCGCGAATTGGGTGTAAATTTTAGAATGACGAGTGGCCCTGTTTTGGCTAAAGCAGGTGATTTAGCGGCAATACTTACCAACCTAGAGCCACGGGATGTACTTTTTATTGATGAAATCCATCGCCTCAACCCTGTAGTCGAGGAAATTCTTTATCCAGCTTTGGAAGATTTTGAGTTGGATTTGGTAATTGGCGAAGGCCCAGCAGCGCGTACTGTGCGAATTGAGTTACAACCATTTACACTAGTTGGAGCTACCACTCGGTTGGGACTTTTAACAACACCGTTACGAGACCGTTTTGGTATACCTACGCGCTTACAATTTTATACAAATTCAGAATTGCATAAAATTGTTACACGTAACGCCCTACTCTTAGGTGTGCCCATCGACGATTCTGGGGCTGAAGAAATTGCTAAACGTTCCCGTGGCACACCCCGAATAGCCGGACGTTTGCTGCGGCGAGTTTTAGATTTTGCAATAGTGGAGGGAGATGGCCGGATTACTCAGGCGATAGCGGATCACGCCTTGACGCGTCTGGGGGTTGATCATCTGGGTCTTGATGGGGCAGACAGACGCTATTTAAAACTTATTGCTGATAATTATTCAGGAGGCCCCGTTGGCATCGAGACTCTATCAGCGGCATTATCAGAGAGCCGAGACGCACTCGAGGAAGTAATAGAACCCTATCTTCTACAAAAAGGTTTAATTCAGCGCACTCCACGGGGCCGAATGCTTGCTCACAAAGCTTGGACGCATCTTGGATTGCCGGTACCCAAATCTGGAACATCTGACGATTTATTTGGCTAGCCTGATTGTTTTGGTTTCATTAGTTATGATTAAGACTTTTACAAACCTTAAATTTGGCTAACCCTAATTTATAGTTAGGAAAAATACTGTGCTAACAGTTCAAGAAATTGAGAAGTTTTTTATAGGCTCCAGTGGAGACTATGTTTTTGCGCGGTGGGGGCGTCCGATTGCTCCAGTGTTTTTGGAACGCTTGATGAAACTCTAATTATTATGAAGACTGCTGTTGAAGCTGTGTGTTTGGCATCAGGACATACCATACAGGAGTTAGATCCTGATATTGGAAGCAATCTAATGTTTTTTTTCTTTAGAGATTGGAGCGAATTAAGGGGGGTTCCAGATTTGGACCAGATGATACCTAATTTGGAAATTTTATTAGTGCGGCTTGAAACTGCAAAAGCTAATCAATACCGAACTTTTCGATTTGATGAAAATGGCGCAATAAAGGCCTGTTTTGTGTTTTTACGAATGGATGAAGCATTAAATAAACTAAGTGCGGAAAGTTTAGCGCTGGCACAAGTTGTTAAGGCGATGCTCCTGTGGTCGGACATTGCTTTCAAAGATGGATCACCCTTGGTGATGTTGGAGAATGGAGCAACTGTTATGCGCCCAGAGATAACAGCGATATTAAAAGCCGCATATGATCCAACGATGCCGCCAAAAGCCAACGATCCAAGCCATTCATTGCGAATGGCCGCTCGGGTAACATTGAACTGATGCCACATATATTTAATTTTAAAATCTATTACGAAGATACGGACATGGGTGGAATAGTTTACTATGCAAATTATTTTAAATTTATAGAACGGGCACGCTCAAATTTGGTAGCTAGCTTGGGAATTGATCAATTGGAACTGCGCTCGTCTGGCGCTATTTTTGTAGTCCGAAATGTATCTGCTGAATACTTGTCACCTGCACGAATGGACGATAATTTACGTGTCCAGACCGAAGTCTTGGATGGATCTCCAGTGCGGTGGATTTTGCAACAAGATATCTGGGGTGAAAAAGACCTTTTGTTTAGGGCTAAGGTAACTATTGTTCTAATTGATAGTAATGGAAAACCAATCAGACTTCCGGCAAAACTTCGCCGAATGACAGCACAATGAAAACATTTTTCTTGGACGCTTGGCATTTTGGCATTTTTTTCGCTACAATGCAGAAAAACAAAGGCTAAACAGCCAAAGCTTAGAGGCAAAACCATGGAAGCAGCAATCGACTTCTCGATTTGGGCCCTTTTCTCGCGAGCAACTTTGCCCGTGAAACTAGTGATCATTATTCTGATTTTAATGTCTATTTGGTCATGGACAATTGCGATTAATAAAAGGTTTTCTATTCGAAAAGCACGTAAAGACGTTTTCAATTTTGATAAGAAATTTTGGTCTGGGGAGCCGTTGGATGAGCTCTTTGATGAGGTTGGTAGTAACCCGAAAGGTGGCAGCACGATAATTTTTTCTGCGGGTATGACTGAATGGCGACGTTCTCATCGTGAAGATGGTGCGATGATCCCGGGAGCGCAGGCGCGCATTGAAAGATCCATGGATGTGGCACTCAGTAAAGAAGCTAATCAGTTGCAGAGCAGTCTTGGAATTTTGGCGTCAATTGGATCTGTTGGACCATTCATAGGGCTTTTTGGTACAGTTTGGGGGATTATGAATGCCTTTATTGAGATCGCCGCCCAACAAAATACTAATCTTGCGGTTGTAGCCCCCGGTATTGCTGAGGCACTGTTGGCTACTGGTTTGGGTTTGCTTGCTGCCATACCGGCAGTAGTTTTTTACAATCATTTGAGTGCTGCAAGTGACGGCATCATATCTGATTATGAAGCCTTCGCCGATGAATTTTCAACAATACTCTCTCGTCAACTGGGAGGTTGAAATTTGGCAGTGAAACTCAACAGCCCAGATTCTAATCGGCAACGTAGGCAGAGACGAAGGCATCGACCAATGTCAGAAATCAATGTGACGCCGTTTGTAGATGTTATGCTGGTTCTTTTGATAGTTTTTATGGTTGCGGCTCCTTTACTGACCGTTGGAGTAGAGGTAAATCTTCCAAAAACTGCGGCTGAGGCGCTGCCAAGTGAATCAGAAGAACCTTTAACAGTGACGCTAACTGCAGAGGGTACAATTGTTATTCAAACCACTGAGACGCCGGAAGCAGATTTTTTGACCCGTTTGAGAGGTGTTGCTCAGGAAAGGTCGGATAATAAAGTCTTCCTGCGAGCTGACGGTTCCATCCCATACTCAAAAGTTATGGAGGTAATGGGGGCAATGAACGCAGCTGGATTTGGTAATATTGGTTTAGTAACTGATTTTGGTGGGCCGACATTCGATGGCTCTGACGGATAATTTCTATGTCTATTGGCACCTATATTTCTGTTACAATGCATGCAAGCATGGTGGGCTGGCTATTGCTGAATGGTAATTTTGAAAGTACCCCGCGCGAGATTTCCGTTACTGAAGTTTCTCTGGTATCGGCTGAAATGTTTGATATTGCCCTAAATAACACTCCTCCAGAGGTTGAGGCTTCCATTGAAACGGCAGTTGCGCAGCCACCAGTAGAGGAAATAGCGCCAAAGTTATCTATAAAACCTGATGCGCCGGTAATGGATAGGGAGCAACCGGTAATGGTATCTCCACAAGATGATAAAACGCCTCCCCAAATTTCTGAGCAACCCGAACCATTGGAGGATTTGGTTGTTATATTACCCTCCGAACTAATATCTCCCACAGTTTCACCAACATCGCCTGATGTTCTAGAGATAAGTCTTAAACCCAAACCACGTCAGTCTAACCGTATCACCTCAAAGACTGTAGCACCCTCGGAACCCGAGGTTGATATTGGAGATTTTACCCGAGATGCAGTGTCTCCCCAAGAAATGTTGTCTTCTGAGAAAAAACCTCAAACTGCCACGGCGCCAGAAGCGTCCACATCTGAGATTATAACGGAGGCCGAAAAACCCTCAAAACTTCCGCGCGTTGCTGTCCTTGCACCTGAGCAAAGTGTTAGGCCCAAACGCCGTTCTATTAAAATCAAGCTGGATAAAGAACAGCCGAAGCAAACAGAACAAACTATTGATCCGCTTGCGGCAGCACTAAATGAAGCATTAACTGGATCAACCAATGAGAGTGAGAGCGAAGCAAGTACAGAAAGTCAAAAAACCGTCATAGAGGCTTTGGCACCGGGAACAATCCGTGGTATGCAATTAGCGATTTCACCGTGTTGGAACCTTGGAGCGTCTTCGTCGGCAGCTTTGTCCACTACGGTGGTGGTAGGTATGGAACTTTCAATTGAAGGAAAACCCTTGGCCAGTAGCATATATTTAGTTGGTTACGAGGGTGGTGATGATGCTAGTGCCCAGCGAGCCTTCGAGACTGCACAACGAGCTATTAATGATTGCGGAGCAAAAGGGTTTGAATTGCCGGCTGACAAATACTCTGCTTGGAAAAAAGTCGAGATTACTTTTAATCCGGAAAGAATGAGAGTGCGATGAAAAGATTGTTTTCTTTTAGTTTTTTAGTTTTTAGTTTTTTGGCTGGAGCAGCTTTAACGCAGGATGGGCCGTTGAAGATTGAGATAACTGATGGGGTGATTGAGCCGCTTTCATTTGCTGTACCAGTTTTTGAGGCCGAAAATCCTGCTGCAAGAGAAATAGCTTCTGAAATTTCGAGTATTGTGGTGGCAGACTTGACTAGCAGTGGTCTCTTTCGTGAAATTCCAAAAAATAGATTTATTGCACAGAGAAAAACCTTTGAAGAGCCAGTTCGGTTTCCTGATTGGCGTGCGGTTAACGCACAGGCGTTGGTTACTGCGGCTGTAAAAACAAATGGTTCTGGTCAGTTGACTGTAAAGTTTAGAATATTTGATATTTTTTCTGGAGTACAGCTTGGAAAGGGAACCCAACTGAGTGGTAGTACTGGCGCTGCGCGACGCATGGCCCACCAGGTGGCTGACCAAGTTTACAAGCGTATTACTGGTGAGGGGGCATACTTTGATAGTAGGATAGTTTTTGTTTCAGAGAGTGGCCCCAAAGATAAACGGCTCAAGAGGTTAGCCATAATGGATTCTGACGGTGAGAAAATGAAATTTCTTACTGGTAATGATAATATTGTTCTGGCGCCGCGTATTTCGAGTGATGGTAAAAAAGTACTTTATACAAGTTGGGAAACAGGTTTTCCTCAAATTTATCTCCTCGACGTTGAAACTGGGCGTCGTAAAAGAGTAAATACTCCTGGGAATGATGTAGCGTTTTCGCCACGTTTCTCACCGGACAATAAACGAATAGTATTTTCTTATGAGCGCCGCGGTAACATAGATATTTATTTGATGGAGCTATCGAGCTTACGGTCAGCCCGTCTAACTTCTAGCCCCTTCATCGATACGGCTCCAAGTTTTAGTCCAGACGGTAGAAAAATAGTTTTTGAAAGTGATAGAAGTGGTGCACAGCAACTTTATACTTTGCCTGTATCTGGTGGTACACCCAAACGTATTTCGTTTGGCAATGGTCGTTATGGGACGCCGGTGTGGAGCCCACGCGGCGACCTAATAGCTTTTACCAAACAAAGTAATGGTCGTTTTGGAATCGGGGTGATGCGTATTGATGGTACGGAAGAGCGGCTTTTGTCTGCATCATTTTTAGACGAAAGTCCTACCTGGTCTCCTAATGGGCGAGTAATAATGTTCTCGCGCCAGACACGAGGGCCAAGTGGTGCTCCCAGCATTTATTCCGTTGATATTACTGGACGAAACTTACGCCCACTGAACTTACGGGCTCCAGCATCTGACCCATCTTGGGGCCCGGTGCTACCTTGAGGTAAAATTTTTATGTACTATTTCTGTGAAAGGTGACTGATATGCGATCAATTTATTTAAACGTTGCAATACTTTTTATGCTAGTGGCGTGTTCCGACTCCGAAGGTGGATTTGGGAATGGATCGCTTGGCGCTGATGGGTACCAAGGAAGTGGTTTTGGCCAAGATGATGTAACTTCATCCACGTTCTTTAAAGAAAGTATTGGAGACCATGTTTTATTTAAAGTTGACGAGTATACTTTGAATGAGGCAGCTAAAACTGCCTTAAACGTTCAGGCTAATTGGTTAATTGATAACCCAGGTTTTGTCATAATTATTGAGGGCCACGCGGATGAGCGAGGCACGCGTGAGTATAATTTGGCGCTTGGATTTCGTCGAGCACAATCTGTGCAAGAATACTTGGTGGCGCGTGGTGTCTCTGGTTTGCGTTTAAAAACTAGAAGCTATGGTAAAGAACGGCCAGTAGAGATTTGTAGTGTGGAACGGTGTTACGGTAAAAATAGACGGGCTGTAACAATTCTGGCCTCTGGCAGTAGTTAATGAAATTACGTTTTCTAGTAGTTTTGGCCGCTGGACTGGGAGGCCAAGCATCAGCTGATAGTTTAGCTGATATTCGTCAGGATCTTGCAAACTTATTGCTTGTGACTGACCGCTTGCAACTTGAAATGTTAACTACTCCAGGCATAGATTTTTCAAATGAAGGATCACTTTTAGAGCGAACCTCAGTCATTGAAGGTGAGCTGCAAAGGCTAACTGGGGCATCTGAAGAGTCAGCTAACCGAATTTCGATTGTAGTGCAGGATGCCTATCGGCGAATAAATACTTTGGAGGCCCGGGTCTGTGCCTTGGAGCCTGGATGTAATGTCACAGAACTGGGAGCCACTTTGCCACTTGGCGTAATGTCAAATAGCTTGCTTGGTGCGGCAATGCCGAAAGCAACACTGACCATTACAGAAAAATCTGACTTTGAGGCGGCGAAAAAAATGTTATCGGATGGTGATACAGAAATTGCCGTTCAAATGTTAAAGAAATTTATTTCGGTATATCCAATTGGCCCCTTAACACAAAACGTACATTTACTGATGGGCATGCACAGATGGACCTTCTGGAGTTCCGACTTGCGGCGCGAGCTTATTTGGAGGCCTATTCAGTAAATGAAGCTACAGAAATTGCTCCAATCGCTTTATATAATTTAGCTCTCGCTTTTCATAAGATGGGAAATGCTAAAGAGGGTTGCCTTACATTGGATGAAGTTAAATTTCGTTATAGTGGCGCTGACATAGCTGCGGATGCATTGCGGGCAGAGGCTGACTTGGCCTGCACGTGATGGGTTTGTCTGTGTGCAAAATAGATCGAGCTGCATCTGATTTTTTCTGTGACCATAACGAAAAGAGTATTGTTGGTGTGGCTGTGTCTGGAGGTTCAGATTCAGTGGCGTTACTTTTAGCTTTATGCAAAATAATACCAGCGAAAAATTTAAAAGCTGTCACCGTTGACCATGGTTTACGTAGTGAAGCTGCATCGGAAGCTGAGTGGGTTAGTCAGTTATGTTTAACTATGGGGGTGGACCATAATACACTGAAAGTAAATAATCTTGCGTTGGGGCCAAATCTGCAAGCGCGAGCCCGTAATGTGCGTTACTCTTTGTTAGCGAAATGGGGGCAGAATTGTGACGTCATTTGTTTAGGGCATAGCCAGACAGATGTTGCGGAAACTTTTCTTATGAGACTTAGTCGCGGATCAGGTGTGGATGGTTTAGCCTCCATGGCTTCGGGTTGGGACTATCAAGGTTTATCATGGGCACGACCTTTTTTGGGTCTTTCTCGTGAAGAGTTACGCCATTACTTGAAGGCAAACAACCAAGGGTGGTGTGATGACCCAAGCAACGATGATTTAAAATACAAGAGAGTGCAAATACGACAATCTCAAAACCAGCTGGATCAATTGGGTTTGAGTACTAGCCGACTTGCTAAAACAGCAAACCGAATGTCAGACGTTAGAGAAGCTTTGGCATTTGCGTTAAAAAATATTCGACCACAGTTATTACAAAATGATTTTGGCGATGTTTTGCTCGACCGCATAAAGTTGGCAGAGATACCTACAGAATTCTCTGAGAGGATATTGGCTGAGGCTCTCTGTTGGGTGGGTCAGCAAAGTTACCGACCTCGAAATTTATCTTTGAGACGGGCTATTGTGACCAAAATTACTCGAAGTTTGCATGGATGTGTCGTAATACCGCAACCTGACAATTTTTTACGGATAACGCGAGAGTATAAATTTGTAGAGAGTGAAGAAGTCAGTTGCCCGGCTGTTTGGGATGGGCGGTATTATGCGCCAAACTACGGGAAAGGCTATAAAATAAAGTCCCTTGGAAGAGTGGGTCTCTCGGCTTGTTCTGATTGGAGAAGTGTAAATCGACCACAAAATGCATTGATTGTAAGTCCGTCCATTTGGAAAGGTGATCAGCTCATTTCAGCGCCGTTGGCAAATTTTGGCAAAAAAGATGACGTCCAGGTGCTTCCAACGCCATGGGAATTATAGTACCTATTGAAAATAGTGGTAGGATACATATCTTACAGTAATAAATGTGCTCATTGATGCACGCTTTCTCGCTTTGATAGGAGCTTCTCTTGGGTAATCTACGCAACATCGCCTTTTGGTTTGTTTTGTTCATTCTACTTTTAATGCTCTTTCGGTTATTCGCGGGAGACGGCGCGGGTGGGAGCTCAAGTCGATCCACCACTTATTCTGATTTTGTGCAGGCTGTTGATAATGGCCAAGTTACCAGCGCAACGCTAGACGGTGAAACAGTAAGCTATGTAGGTCCAAATGACGTTGAATATGTAACAATTGTTCCAGGAGATGCACGCGTCAGTGACATGCTGGTGTCTAAGGGTGTTTCAGTAGTTGCAAAATCACAAAAAACATCAGTTTTTCAATCTGTACTTTTATCGCTCCTGCCAATCATGCTGCTTGTAGGCGTATGGATTTATTTCATGAACCGGATGCAAGGCGGCGGTAAAGGCGGAGCAATGGGCTTTGGTAAAAGTCGAGCTAAGATGCTAACAGAAAAGCAGGGAAACGTTTCATTTGACGATGTTGCGGGCATTGATGAAGCAAAAGAAGAATTGGAGGAAATCGTAGATTTCCTGCGAGATCCACAAAAATTCAGTAGATTGGGTGGAAAAATTCCAAAAGGGGCCCTTCTTGAGGGTGCGCCAGGGACTGGTAAGACTTTGCTAGCACGGGCTATAGCCGGCGAAGCTGGGGTTCCATTCTTTTCGATCTCTGGTTCTGACTTTGTTGAAATGTTCGTAGGTGTCGGAGCTAGCCGCGTACGTGATATGTTTGAGCAAGCGAAAAAAAATGCACCGTGTATTCTGTTTATAGACGAGATTGATGCCGTAGGTCGGGCTCGTGGGGCTGGCTATGGGGGTGGCAACGACGAACGCGAACAAACATTGAACCAGTTGCTTGTAGAAATGGATGGGTTTGAAGCGAACGAAGGAATAATTATTGTGGCGGCAACAAACCGAAAAGATGTGCTAGACCCAGCTTTATTGCGTCCAGGTCGTTTTGATCGCCAAGTTACAGTACCTAGCCCGGATTTACGTGGGCGTGAGAAAATTTTAGGTGTACATTCTCGAAAACTGCCAACGGGTCCAGACGTGGACCTTCGCATTATAGCGCGTGGAACCCCTGGATTTACTGGGGCTGATTTGGCAAACTTGGTAAATGAGTCAGCGCTTGCTGCTGCACGCATTGGTCGTCGCCTTGTTAGTATGGAAGATTTTGAGAAGGCAAAAGATAAGATCCTTATGGGATCTGAGCGGCGTTCGATGGTGCGGACTAAAACTCAATTGGAGAAAACTGCGTATCATGAGGCCGGCCACGCCTTGGTAGGTTCTCTTTTACCAAAATGTCAGCCTGTTTATAAAGCCACAATTATAGCGCGTGGCGCTGCTGGTGGTATGGTTATGAGCCTCCCTGAGATGGACCGCCTGAACTTTTACCGCGATGAGTGTCATGATGAAATAGCTATGACGATGGCCGGAAAAGCCGCTGAAATATTCAAATATGGTGAAGAGCAAGTATCTAATGGTCCTTCTGGCGATATTCAGCAGGCGTCAAGTATGGCACGCGCAATGGTGATGCGCTGGGGTATGTCTGACAAAGTTGGCAACATCGATTATTCTGAAGCGGCAGAGGGTTATTCGGGACGTACGTCTGGTCTTTCAACCTCTGCTGGAACCAAAGAGTTAATTGAGGCTGAAGTAAGGCGGTTTGTTCAAGATGGATACGATTTAGCTCTAAAAACGATCACTAAAAATAAAAAGCGTTTNGAAAACTTAGCTCAAGGCTTGCTTGAATATGAAACCCTCACAGGTGCTGAAATCAAGAAGGTAATGGAGGGCCAGACGCTTAACCGTGATGANGATGAGGATGACAGCGAAGGCGCTGGTGGAGCACCTTCGGTTACGGCAATTCCAAAAACAAAAACAAAGCCGAAAACTAGTGATGGTGGTATGGAACCAGAACCTGCTGGGTGATGCGTCTCAACTTAACTCACCTTGAAAAAAGATTTTATTTAAGGGGGGGAGAGGGGATTGCCGGCACTAGGAGCTACTGATTATTTGGCCCAAATAATTTGGATTGGAGTCGTCACACAGCGTCACACTGTTGAAGTGCAAACAGAAGAAAGATCTCTAATCGATCTTGACTGGAACGGCGTTCGTGGTGGCGCTCACAGTGGTAGAACCCGTTTGTCTGATGTGCGTGTGTCGCAGCAACATGCTAAGGGCACAGAAATAGCTAATGTTCGGCAGTTAAGTATTGTCAGTCAAGAAGACATAGACAAAATTTCTGCAGGGATGTCTCTGTCCCAATTTGATCCCTCCTGGTTAGGTGCAAACCTCGTTGTTTCGGGACTGCCAGATTTCTCCCATTTGCCGCCATCGTCGCGTCTACAGGCGGCTAACGGAACAACACTTATTGTTGATATGCAAAATCATCCGTGTCACCAAATTGGTAAGACTATTGACCTGGATTTGCCTGGTAAGGGACAAGAATTTACTCATCATGCCAAAGGCAGGCGGGGAATAACTGCCTGGGTTGAGCGTCCGGGCCAATTAAACCTAGGGGATATGCTTAAATTACACTGTCCCAAGCAACGCAGTTGGCAACCTAATGAAGACGTTGAGCTTATTTAAACGTTTATTCAGATTATTTCATCTTTTGTCGCGTCATGTAATCTGCCAAACAGGCTGCTAAAACGCGTCTTTTTATATTAATTGGTCCAAATAAAATAACTAATGGGCATATTAAAAAGTGCACAAAGTGACATATGTTTCTGATAGGCATCTGCGTAAAATTTACTGCCGCACACGCAAGTGAGAATGTCGGATTTGCTCTGCCCAANGATAAAAGATAGGGGTACACGCCAGAGTGAACAAGGGCCTATTGGCCGCAGTGGGAGATAAAGATGAGTTANAAGTCGGATATTGAAATTGCTCGCGGCGCGTCGAAGGCGTTGATACAAGATATCGGTGCAAAAATTGGCATCAGTTCAGAAGATTTGGTTCCTTACGGCCATGACAAAGCAAAAGTCAGCCAAGCATTTATTGACTCGGTTCAAGACCGGACCGATGGAAAATTAATATTGGTAACTGCAATCAACCCTACTCCCGCTGGCGAAGGAAAGACTACTACTACAGTTGGGCTTGGTGACGGTCTGAACCGTATAGGTAAGAATGCAATGGTTTGTATCCGTGAGGCTTCCCTAGGGCCAAATTTTGGGATGAAGGGTGGCGCCGCCGGTGGTGGCTATGCGCAGATTGTTCCAATGGAGGATATGAACCTACATTTTACTGGTGACTTTCACGCGATAACCTCAGCCCATAGTCTTCTATCCGCGATGATTGATAATCATATTTACTGGGGTAACTCGTTAGACATTGATACCCGACGCGTTGTTTGGCGTAGGGTGGTGGACATGAACGATAGGGCCCTTCGTCAGATTACTGCTTCACTGGGTGGGGTATCTAACGGTTTTCCGCGGGAAGCTGGTTTTGACATAACAGTGGCATCAGAGGTAATGGCCATCTTGTGTCTTGCAAGAAATTTGAAAGATTTACAAAAACGATTGGGTGATATGATTGTTGCCTACCGTCGGGACCGCACCCCAGTTTTTGCGCGAGATATTAAAGCTGATGGAGCCATGACGGTTTTGCTCAAAGACGCTATACAACCTAATCTGGTTCAGACATTGGAAAATAACCCTGCATTTGTACACGGCGGACCTTTCGCCAATATCGCTCATGGATGCAATTCTGTTATAGCTACAACAACAGCATTAAAGCTTTGCGACTATGTTATTACTGAAGCGGGTTTTGGTGCTGATTTAGGTGCTGAGAAGTTTTTAAATATTAAATGTCGTAAAGCAGGGCTGTCTCCTTCAGTCGTAGTCCTTGTAGCTACAGTGCGTGCAATGAAGATGAATGGTGGAGTATCTAAGGCTGATCTTGGTCCTGAAAATGTCGCGGCAGTTGAGTCTGGATGCTCTAACTTAGGGCGGCACATAGAGAATTTAAAAAGCTTTGGCGTCCCTGTAGTCGTAGCTATCAATTATTTTGTGACTGATACCGATGCTGAGGTGCAGGCGGTTAAAGATTATGTTGTGAGCCAAGGATCTGAGGCAATTGTTTCACAGCACTGGGAGTTTGGCGGTAAGGGTGCTGAGGATTTAGCAGTACGTGTTGCCGAAATTGCCGATGCAGGCTTGGCTAACTTCTCGCCCATTTACCCTGATGAGATGTCTCTGGCAGATAAAATACAAACAATCTCTAAAAAAATCTATCGGGCTGATGAGGCTGTGATGGATCAGAAAATTCTTAACCAGCTTAAAGATTGGGAAGATCAAGGTTATGGCAACCTACCTGTTTGTATGGCTAAGACACAGTACAGTTTTAGTACTGATCCAAACCTACGTGGGGCACCTGTAGGCCATTCAGTTCCTGTACGAGAGGTCCGTCTGTCCGCTGGAGCTGGGTTTATTGTAGCGGTCTGTGGTGAAATCATGACAATGCCGGGGCTCCCTCGGACACCGGCGGCTGAGACAATTATGCTCAATGATGCTGGCGAAATTGAGGGTTTATTTTGAGATATGGCTCTGTGCAATTAGTTTAGGGTCCTCTCAAAGAATAGCCTTAAAAGATAATAATATTTGAATAAACAGGTCGGAGATCGGTTATGAATGCGCAGGTTATCGATGGCAAAGCGTTTGCAGCAAGGGTTAGAGAACAAGTGGCGGGGCATGTTTCTCGTCTGAAGTCTGATCACGGGATAGTGCCTGGTTTGGCAGTTGTGTTGGTCGGCGAAGACCCTGCCAGCCAAGTCTACGTGCGCTCAAAAGGTAAGTTGACCGTTGAGGTGGGAATGCATTCAGTGGAACACAAGCTTGACGCAGAGACCCCTGAAGACGAATTATTGGCGGTTATCGATCAGTTAAATAGCGATCCCGCGATCCACGGAATTCTAGTTCAACTACCACTTCCCAAACACCTTAATGAAGACTTGGTAATAAACAGTATTAACCCAGCAAAAGACGTTGATGGGTTTCACATTTCGAATGTTGGTCTTCTCGGCACGGGTCAAAAATCAATGGTTCCCTGTACTCCGTTAGGATGTCTGATGATGCTGCGAGATCATTTTGGATCACTATCTGGACAGAATGCTGTTGTGATAGGGCGTTCTAACATTGTGGGTAAACCTATGGCACAGCTATTACTTGGTGATAGCTGTACAGTTACTATAGCGCATTCACGTACCAAGGATCTGCAGGCGGTTGTTGGAGGTGCAGATATTGTGGTGGCTGCTGTTGGTCGCCCTGAAATGGTGCCAGGTGAATGGATTAAACCTGGTGCTGTTGTTATTGATGTGGGTATTAATAGGATCCCAGCTCCCGAGAGGGGAGAGGGCAAGATGAAGCTCGTTGGTGACGTAGATTATGATAGCTGTTTTAAGGTTGCTGGTGCTATCACGCCTGTTCCGGGCGGTGTTGGTCCGATGACAATTGCGTGTTTGCTAGCAAATACTTTGACTGCGACCTGCCGTGTGAATGGGCTGGCTGAACCTGACGGACTTACAGTTTAAACATTTTAAACAGTTTATTAGGTTCTGAGGAAAAGTTGATATAGTTTGAAAGGCTTGATGTTTTGCCGTCTGTTTTTCCTTCTGCCATACAGGGCTGGTTTGACCAAAAGGGCTGGACCCCTCATCCTCATCAATTAAAAATGATGGCACACCAAAATGCTTCGACTGCACTACTTATTGCGCCAACTGGTAGTGGTAAAACAATGGCAGGGTTTCTCCCTAGTTTGGCATCCCTTGCGGAGACCCCACGACAGGGAATGCACACGCTGTATGTATCTCCCCTAAAAGCCTTGGCGGCAGATATAAAACGTAATTTGCGCACACCAATAAGTGAAATTGGCTTGGATATTAGAGTTGAAGAACGGACTGGAGACACTAGTCCGACTCTAAAAAGGCGACAACGAGTGGATCCTCCGCAAATTCTATTGACGACCCCTGAAAGCCTCGCGCTTTTAACTAGTTATGAAGATAATAGCAGAATTTTTGCTGGGCTTCAGAGGGTCGTAATCGACGAAATTCATGCACTTAGTGAAAGTAAGCGGGGAGATCAACTTATGTTGGCCCTAGCTGCAATACAAAGTATGTGCCCTAATCTGAGACGTGTTGGCTTGTCTGCGACAGTAAAAGATCCTGGCTTAGCCGCCAATTTTTTGAGTTATANCTCAAATTACTGTGAAATAATTAAACTCGATACTTTGGCTCCACCTGATGTTGAAATGCTCCAGATTTCNGAAACAGCTCCCTGGATGGGTAGTGGTGCCTCTTATGCTATTCCAGCTGTGTTACGGGAAGTGGCCAAGCATAAGACCACCTTAATTTTTCACAATACAAGGGCGCAAGCCGAACTATTTTTTCATAATCTTTGGTTAGCTAATACGGCAAACTTACCTGTTGGCATTCACCATGGATCCTTATCTCGTGAACAACGCGAACGAGTTGAGAATGCCATGGTTAAAGGAGAGCTTAGAGCCATCGTTTGCACTGGTTCACTCGATTTGGGCATTGATTGGGGTGATGTAGACCTGGTGATCCAAATAGGCGCGCCGAAGAATGTAAAGCGCTTAGTTCAGCGCATTGGCAGATCCAATCACCAATATGACGTGCCCTCAAAAGCAAGGTTGGTACCAGCTAACCGGTTTGAAGTAGTAGAATGCGTAGCAGCACTTCAGGCGGTTCAAGAAAATGATTTAGATCGTGATGATCGTGATGCAGGCCCTCGCGATGTTCTTTGCCAACATATTTTGATAGCTGCATGTGCTGGGCCATTTTTGGCAGATGCACTATACTTGCAGGTCATCAGTGCAGGTAGTTACTCAGATTTAAGTAGGAAAGAATTTGATGAGTGTTTGGATTTTTGTGCAACGGGTGGTTATGCTCTGAAGTCTTATGATAAATGGCAACGACTGGTACTTTCTAATGAGGGTAAATGGCACCTCAGAGATCCACGAGCGGCAAAACGTATTAGAATGAATATTGGCACTATTCAGGACACTGAATTGGTCAAAGTGCGCATTAAGGGGCGTGGTGGCAAGCCATTGGGTGAGGTGGAGGAAGCTTTTGCAGCTACGCTGAGTTTTGGTGATACATTTTTAATTGCTGGGCAAGTTGTGTGCTATGAAGGCCTTCGTGATATGACTGTTCAAGTCTCCCAAAAACATAAAGG
>JGI20160J14292_10001879_pt1 | contig 17161 bp, 17 predicted proteins | sample COG_10_FD_14292 | JGI IMG/M metagenome (IMG submission 14292) | reverse complement strand
CGCAGTCAAAGGCAAAAAGGCCACCGTAGCCTTCGGGGAATTCCGAACCCGTGTTGAATTGGAAGACCTGGTCTGGGTGAGGTGATCAATCCAAGATGACCCTTCGGGTGACCTGAGATCCATCCGCCATCACGACGGTGACCAAGACCATGCCCCTTGGCCAGCCTCCTACCTCCAAAGCAGTGGCCCCACCCCACCATGAAGCCGTGTGTAGCTCCCGACCGGAAGCATCGCGCACCACGACTTGAGCCGCACCCGTCCATTCGCCACGGGGCCAACGGAGGTACAACACGTCCCTGGCTGGGTTGGGTTGAATGCGCAAGTCACGGGCCAATGACATCTGCGCCACATCGGCAACATTTTCACAGGCTTGAGCCGGTCCACAAGGGACGGCCGCGTCGAAGTTGGGGTATGCGCCGTGCAAAAGCGTTGCTCCAGTTTGCTCGGAATCCAGCCACAGATTCAACTTCTCGTCCGAAGGGTTGGGATTGTCGTCCCAGTGGTACGACATCTTCCCATAGTAATCCGGCTCATCGGGTCCTGTACCCTGTCCCACGCCATTGTTCGTGCACGCAGAGAGGCCGGCCGAAAGGGTTCCTATGGAGAGGCCTTCTTCATTAAAGAGGTGCGATCCGGATGAACCGCCTTCTGTCACACCATGGTTGGTGATGGTTTCGACCCAATACACCCGCCAATGGGAGCCGAATGAGCCCAAGCTGATGCTCGATGTGTTTTGGGTGAAGGTGCTGACCTTCTTGACGTCACCGGAAGGGTGGTGAATGCCAACCCCACTGTTTGAACCCGATCCACTGGCATCCCAGCCTGCGTAATAGACATCCCAGCTAGAAGGAATCTCATCTTCCACTTCCACCAAAAGAAAATCCGAACCGTCAAAATTGTTGCCTTGGATATCGTCCGAATCGGCCAAACGAATCACACCCGTCCTGCGGCGGTTCAAAAAGCCGTTTCCTTCGCCACACTCTGGACGCTCGTAGTTGTAGTACACCTTAAGCAGGGCGAACTCATCATCGGTGACTTCGCTGGCACAGTGCAAGGCCGTCAGCATATACTGTCGGCAGTCAAGCGATGTGGTATTCACCATGGCTCCCGAGCAGAGGTAGGACCCGCCACTCTCAATGATAGAAAGGCGAACAGTGGCATCTCTTTGGCACTCCCACCCTACAATCTCTGGACATGCCACATCGACTTCGCAAGGCTGACTGCCTCCGCGCGCGCCGTCTACATCGCGGAACAAACCGGCCGCACCCTCGATGTGCAAGTGCACCTGTTCTGCGGCCCCAGGAGGCAAAGTCAAACGCAGCACCGCCACTTCTCCAGGGACATCACCTGTGGCCAACCGGCCGTGCCCGTCATTGTCCCTGAAATCATATGGCCCCTCCTGCCAAGTGCCGTCTTCATTGGTGACCCACATTTGGACCCCTGCAGGCAGATGGAAATCGTCGAAATGCACCGCAACTCCCACCGCGTCCGGCACGCGAATCGAAACGACATGCAGGTCAGAAAAGGACTGAGGCTCCAAGGCTGCAGCAAAAGGCACGACAATGCCATAAAGGTGCTTGCCCAAGGTTGCCTCTTCTTTTTCAGCGCGCTCCCATGCTTGTTCCAAGTCCAAAGCTGGAAGTATCACTTCATCGCCTGTCGCCGTGAGCAAAGGGTTCGGACAAGGCTGGGATTCCGTCTGGCCCCAAACCGTGGCAGAAAACAGGATGAAGAATGCGGACAACAGCCCGCGCGTAGCGTTTGAATTCAACATGATCTTGCAGGTTTGAAGAGCGAATGGCACGCTGTCTTCTTTTGGCAAGATAAACGCACCAATCCCTGCCACCCATTTTTTTGGCATTTCAAACCACCTCAAGGGACTGAGCCGCCCAACCTCGCCCCTATCTTGCGAGCATGAGGATAAACGCCAGAAAAACGGCTTGGACACCATGGATCATGGCCAGTTTTATGCTGCTCGCCATTTCTCCACTATCGGCCCAAAAAACGGTACAAGATCAAGGGGAGAAATTCAACACGCTGCTCTACTACATGAACCGCATGTATGTGGACTCAGTGGACCTTGATGGATTGGTCGAAACGGCCATTCGCGGTATGTTGGAAGAGCTTGACCCGCATTCGGTGTACATCCCTTCCGAAGACTTGCAGCAGGCCGATGAGCCCCTCAACGGAAAGTTCGAAGGCATCGGCGTCCGTTTCAACATCATGAAGGACACCATCATGGTCGTATCGACCATTGCTGGCGGACCCAGTGAGCGCCTCGGTATCCTTTCTGGTGACCGGATCGTCGAAGTCGATGGAGAGGTTGTTGCCGGNGTTGGCATCCGCAACAAAGGGGTCATGGAGAAGCTCAAAGGTCCCAAGGGGACCCATGTGGATGTCGGCATTAAACGCAGCAAGGTCGATGGGCTGATTTATTTTGACATTGAGCGCGACAAAATCCCGATTTACAGTGTGGATGCGTCCTACATGGTGGACAGCCGCATTGGCTACATCAAAGTCAACCGGTTCTCCAAGGAGACGATGACCGAGCTCCTCGAGGCCTTGGATGCCCTGCAATCCGATGGCATGAAAGACTTGATCTTGGACCTCCAGGGAAATGGTGGCGGTATGCTGAACACCGCCATTGCCATGGGCGACGAATTCATCTCGGGTGACCGGCTTATTGTTTACACCGATGGCCGGGCTTTCCCCAGGGAAGACCGCATCGCAGAGAAAACAGGACAGTTTGAAAAAGGCCGTTTGGTGGTGTTGGTCGATGAGTCCAGTGCCTCTGCCAGTGAAATCGTAAGCGGCGCCATTCAAGACTGGGATCGCGGGTTGATTGTGGGCCGCAGGACTTTTGGAAAAGGACTCGTTCAGAGGCCCGTGCGCTTGCCCGATGGCAGTGCCGTTCGCTTAACGGTTCAACAATACTTCACCCCGTCCGGGCGCTGCATACAGAAGCCCTACGAAGATGGCGTGGACGCATACCGCCGCGAGAAATACGAACGCTTTGAAAAGGGCGAGTTGATGTCATTGGACAGCTTGGACCTCCCAGATAGCTTGCGTTACAGCACGCTCATTATGAACCGCACCGTCTATGGCGGCGGAGGCATCTTACCCGATGTTTTTGTGCCCATTGACACCTCTATGAACAGCGTCTACTTCACCGACCTCTTGCGCAAAGGCCTCTTTAACAGAGCCGTGCTCGAGTTTGTCGATGCCGATCGGAAAGCGCTAGAGCGTTCACTTTCAGACAAGGAATCTTTTGTCCAAGATTATGTCTTGAGTCCAGCATTGCTCGATCAGCTGGTGGCCTTGGGCGAAGCGGAAGACATCCCATTTGTCGAAGAAGATTGGAATACGAGTCTGCCGGCCATCACCCTTCGACTGAAGGCCATACTGGGGCGCAACATGTTTGACACCGCCACTTTCTACGAAGTCTTCAATCCCATCAATCCCGTGTATCAACGTGGCATTGAAGTGCTCAAGGATGGGACTTACAAGGATTCAGGCATCGGCAACCGATAATTCACGCCGACAACCGGAACAACCTGTTTCCTTTTTTCGCGGCCTTGAGCGCAAGGCATTAATTTTGTAGCATACGACAACCCACACAATGAACATCCAACGTACCCTGGCCACGTTTGCCATCCCCATGCTGCTCGTCGCCTGTTCAAGCGAGAATGGAGACGCAGGAGAAAATGCAGCTCCAGCAGCAACCACAGAGGCGGCAGCTGAGACTGCGGCCCCAGAAGCCAAAATGGACCCCGCAGCCGACGCTGCAGAGGCCCCCGTTGAAGCTGGTCCTTCCACCTCTATTTCCTTCGCGGAGAACGCGTGGGATTTCGGCACCATCGATGAAGGTGATGCTGTCACGCACATTTTCAAGTTCACCAACACCGGTGACAACCCACTCATCATTGACCGTTGCAAGGGATCTTGCGGCTGCACTGTACCCCAGTGCCCCAAGGAGCCTATCGCTCCTGGAGAAGTCGGTGAGATTGAAGTCAAGTTCAACTCCAAGGGAAAGAAGAACAAGCAGACCAAGACGGTAACGATCAATGCGAACACTGTGCCTGAGCAGACGCGCATTACGATCTCTGCCAACGTTACTCCCGCTCCCGTTGAGGACGGAGCTGGTAAGTAATCCTTGACATAACCGATCAAAAAAGGCCCTCTATCGAGGGCCTTTTTTTGTGGGACAAACTCTGAAATAGACCAACACCGCATGATGCAGATCTGGCCGTTTCACTCATTGCAAGAGGCCATCGATTGCGTCGGCCAAATGGCGGTCTTTGTCCGTGACGACCCTACCTGCATCATGGGTGTGCAGCTCAATGCGCACATAGCTGTACTCATTGTGAAAGGTGGGATGGTGGGCATGCTTTTCGGCCAGAAAAGCCACACGGGTCATAAACGTGAATGCTTCTTGGAAGTCCTTAAACCGAAATTCCCGCACCAGGCGATTGTCCTTCTCTAGCCACATTTTTTGAGCTTTATTCCGTGAAAGTAGCCCGGAGAGCCGGGAATTGAGCGCGTTCGACGAATTTCGCGTTCATGCCTACATCCAATGCCACACCGGGCCACCCATCCCCCATTGGTTTTGCACCGCCATTTATAGACGAGGCTGCCATTGCTGCAGTGGAGCGCGTGCTGCGCTCAGGCTGGATCACAACCGGTCCTGAAACCGCGGCTTTTGAGCAAGAGCTGGCCCAATTTGTAGGCGCCCCTCATGTGGTGTGTGGAGGGTCGTGGACAGGCCTTGCCGGCGTTGTGCTGGATTGGTTTGGCGTTGGACCTGGAGACGAGGTCATCTTGCCGGCCTATACGTACTGCGCGACGGCCAACGTCGTGCTTCACAGAGGTGCCAAGCCCGTCTTGGTGGACCTGCCTAGCAAGGCAGACCGAGACGGACTCAACATTACGTGGGACCAAGTGGCGCCCCTGCTCAACCACCGCACCAAGGTGGTTATGCCCGTTGACATCGGTGGATGGCCGGTGCAGTGTGGCGAATGGGCAACACGGTTGTCGGAATGGGCCAGCAACCATGGGTTTGAGGGCGACCATCCTATGCAAGCTGCACTGGGAAGGCCATTGCTACTTTCAGATGCAGCGCATTCATTGGGAGGCACAACAGGAGGCCAGCCCGTTGGCGCCGCTGCCGATATCAGCATCTTCTCCTTTCATGCGGTCAAGAACATCACAACCGCTGAAGGGGGTGCTGCAGCCCTTGCGCTCCCGCCGCCTTTCGACAATGCAGAGGTATACCGAACGCTGCGGTCACATTGCCTGCATGGCCAATCCAAGGATGCGGCGGCGAAATTCAACAGCAAGGGCAAAGGCAATTGGCGGTATGACGTCACCCATCCTGGTTTCAAATGCAACATGACCGATATCCAAGCCGCCATGGGACGGGTGGCACTGGAACGGTACCCTGCTGACCTCGCTTACCGGGCCCAACTCGCCGATCGATACGATGAACGGCTGAACGCCCTGGGCTTGGTCGAACTTCCCAAGCGCAGTGGCGCCATGCGTAAGACTGCCGATCACCTCTACATCGTTCAATTGAAAGAGGGGTTCGTTCCCTATCGGGATGCCCTCATCGAGGCCCTCTCTGCTCAAGACATTGCAACCAATGTCCACTTCCCGCCCTTGCCCTTGCTCACCGCTTATGCGGAACGGGGGGCCAAGCGTGACAACTGCCCCGAGGCCATTGCCGCTTTTGATGCGGCCATCAGTCTGCCCATTCACCGGCACATGTCGATCGAAGATGTGGACCGTGTTGTGGATGCGCTGACCACCAGCATAGAAGCGCTGACAAACCAGGACGCTTCATGAAACGCGCCTTCGACCTTTTGGCCACTTTGGGACTTCTGGCTGTTATGGCCCTGCCCTTGCTGTTTCTCGCCATCGTGCTGCGCTTCAAGCAAGGCCCTGGCGTGCTGTTCAAACAAGAGCGTGTGGGACGCTATGGTCAGCCCTTTGCCATTGTCAAATTCAGGACCATGCGCCATGCGCAACCTGGCGACTCGGCCATCACCGCAGGCGAAGGCGATCTCAGGGTGACCCCGCTAGGTGCCATGCTGCGGCGCTTCCGCATCGACGAATGGCCGCAATTGTGGAATGTGCTCAAAGGAGACATGAGCCTGGTGGGGCCACGCCCCGAGGTGCCTGAATTCGTCGATCTCGCTGCCCAAGATTGGCAATGTATCCTTCAGGTGCGGCCCGGCATCACAGGGCCGGATGCCTTGGAGTTTAAAGACGAAGGGGCTGTTCTTGCCGCTGCAACCGACCCTAAGGCGTGCTACCGACAGGACATTTTGCCACAAAAAATGGCGATTCAAGTTCGCTATGCGCAGGAACGCAGTTTTGCGGGAGACGTCAAAGTGTTATTCCGCACGCTCAGCGCGCTGAGGGGATGAACACCCCTCCACAAAGAACAAGAGCTCGCGCATCCGCTCTGCTTCTTCCAAGAGCTCTTCGCGCTCGAACGCGTAGGCCAGATTGCCAATCAGCCTCCTGACCACATCGATGGGATGGCAGGGACCACAGCTTTGCTGCCCTACGGGTAAATCTAAATGCCCCAAAAATGCGTTGACCTCATCGGGATGGATGACCCCCCCTTTGTTGAATGGGTTGATGTAGAACAATACGCCGCCTGGGCCGCCGTCCTCATTGAATTCACCCAAGTGGCCACCATCACAATACGCCAAGATGAAGTGGTTCGGGAGATTGACTCCGTGAATGGGCAACGCCAACTCCTGGGCAAGTGCCAGGTAGAGTGCCCCCAAAGCGAGGGAGTTTCCTTTGCGCTGGCTGAGCACTTCGCGCGGTAAAGCATGCGCCGGTTTGGCCGCCCCACCTCGAGTGCCCTCGAACCCATGGTGCTCAAAGAAAATCCGATTGAACACCTTGACTTGCTCCAAAGCAGTCATGTCGTCGTTTAACTCCAGCCAAATGTCTTGCCTGACCCGATCGACCGTTTCCTTGAGCTCCTCAATGGAACGCGTAGGGTCAATGTATCTATCCAAGAGCAATAAAGCTTCCGCCACATGGTGGTCTTCAGATCCGATCCAATCGGCAAAACCACTTCTCACCTCTCCGGTACCCAAGTGGTCAAGCAGGGCTTTGGCCCTGCTCAAAAAAACATCGCCATGGCCTTCTTCAGAAATGGCAGTGCGCAATGGCCGTAATACCGGCTCACCAATCTGCTCCAATTCCTGACGCACTGTGTGGTAGATGCCCTCATCTGGATCTTCCAACAGAGAAATCAACGCTGTGAGTTCTGTAACGCTCATTGTCTTTCAGGTTCGCAGTGGCAAAGTAGTTCCGTGATTTGCGGCCTAATTTGGCGCTGTGGGTTCTTTTCCAAACAATCATGTGGATGCCACGCCGAACCCCAATTTCGGCGGCACTTCCAGCACCAGCTCGAGCACCTCGGACGGGCCCCAGAAGCCCAGTAGCGCCGCTCCAAAAGCGCCGCCATCTGCCCCGGGTAGCGGTGCCATTGCACCCGGTGCCCGCCCTTGGCGCTCCTACCGCAGACCGGGCATGCCACACCATGGCGCGCCTCCTGAACAGGTGAAACAAGAGTTGGAGGCCGATAAGCGGCGCATTCAGCATGCGCTGATTGTCACCATCGGCTGCCTCGTTTTGGTGTGGGGCGCTTTTCTCATCAATCTCCAGTTCAACCTGGGGCTGAACCGATTTGGCAACCGGCCTCTTCGCACCGAAGGCTTGGTAGGCATCTTGTCCATGGCCTTTCTTCATGGAGGTTGGGAGCACATTTGGAGCAATACCGTGTCGTTTTTCACCCTTTCCTCCATGCTGCTCTACTTCTACAGGGGCATTGGATTGAAAGTGCTCTTCTGGACGTGGTTGGGAAGCGGAATCCTGCTGTGGACGAGTGGCGCCAGTGGCAACCACATTGGACTTAGTGGAGTGGTCTATGCCCTCGCGGCCTTTCTCTTTTTAAGTGGTGTCATCCGGCGCCATGCCATTTTGATGCGGGTGGCCCTCGTGGTCGTCTTCTTGTACGGCAGCATTGTCTGGGGCGTCTTTCCTATCGAAGTCGGCGTCAGCTGGCAAGGTCACCTAGCAGGCGCGTTCATGGGCGGGCTGCTGGCGGTCGTGTGGCGCAAAGAAGGTCCACAACCACCGCCCTTGCCCCCAGAGGAGGAAGAGGAGTCCGAGATAGAACCCGAACAGGCTGTGGTTGGGCCTGACCGTCTGCGGTACAGTTCCATCCCTCAAAAAGGGGCCAGAGTGAACGAAGGCCACGACGGAACGCCTCCTATTAAGGACATTTAATCGCAGGATAGCCCCTTAACGCGGCCTCGATAAAAGCAGTGCGGGTTAGGCGTTCAGCATCACGGGCATCACCAACATGAGGATGTCCTCACCGTTGTTCTCCCCATCGTGCTGCGGACGGATGATTCCTGCGCGGTTCGGAGCACTCAACTCCAAAGTAATTTGCTGGGCATCCAAGTTGTTGAGCATGTCCAACAGGAAACGGCTGTTGAATCCGATTTCCATGTCATCACCGGCATAGCTGCACGCTAAAGTCTCGTGGGCCTCGTTGGCGAANTCCACGTCCTCCGCGCTGATTTTAAGGCTGCTCCCTGCCAATGACAAGCGCACCTGGTGCGTGGTCTTGTTGGCGAAGATGGATACCCTGCGAATGCTGCGCTGGAAGTCCTTCCGATCAATGGTCATGCAGTTCGGATTCTCCTTTGGAATCACCGCTTCATAGTTCGGATACTTGCCTTCAATCAAGCGGCACACCAGGTCCATTTCCCCATACTTGAAGTGGGCATTGGCTTCGTTGAAAGACACCACCACTTCGTCTGTCATGGGCAAGGTTCCCTTTAACAGATTGAGGGGCTTCTTGGGGACGATCATCTCCGCGTTCTCTGGCGCAGAAGCATCGTTCCTGGCATATCGTACCAAGCGGTGCGCGTCCGTCGCCACAAAGCTCAAATGGTCGTTGCGCAATTCAAAGAAGATGCCACTCATCACAGGACGCAGGTCGTCGCTACCCGCCGCAAAAAGCGTACGAGACACCGCTTCGGCCAAGGTGTCCGAATTCAACGTCACTGAAGTCGCGTCCTCCAATTCTGGCGTGCGGGGGAATTCATCGGCATGTGCTCCGGCCAGTTTGTACTTACCGGCTTCGCTGGTCAGCTCCACTCCACAGGTCTTTGTATCGACCTTGAAAGTCAAGGGGAGGTCCTCGAAAGTCTTGAGGATGTCGAGCAACATTTTTGCAGGAATCGCAATGGCGCCCTCTTCCTCCGAAGTCACCTCAACCGCTGTGGTCATGGTCGTCTCAAGGTCACTGGCGCTAATGGAGGCCTTGCCCGGTTTAATGTCGAACAAGAAGTTGTCCAAAATGGGCAACGTATTGCTGCTGTTGAGCACGCCGCTGATGGCCTGAAGTTGGCGGAGTAAGGCTGTGCTGGATACGATGAACTGCATGCGTTTGATATAGGACATCGAAAATACCTTCAGCACTATCCCCAACCGCCGCTCTAGCCCGCCACTTTTTCACAACCGATGCACCGGAACCTGTCCATGCCCCCACTTTGATGGACATCCCTCTGCACCTTACATTGTAGCCATGAAGTTAACTGCCACGCCCACACTGTTCTCCGTATGCTTGATTGCACTGCTCAGCATGCCTATTTCGGCTGTTGCACAGTCGGATGCATCCTCTGCAACGGAGACGACCCTCGCGGTAATCGAAGGCTCGTTGAGCCGAGAAGCTTTAAATGAGGTGCGCTTGAGCCTCAATGAACAAGGTGTGCGATTGAACTATGGAAACTTTCAATTCCACCCCCAAACCAAGGAATTGATCGGCACTGAGATCCACATGATCGTGGATGGTGTAGAATTCAAGAAGTACGTTGAGTTTGTTTCTCCGACGTGCATTTTGCGCATCACCAAAGAATCAGGATTTAGTCTCGAGGGCTGCTGAGCGCTTTCATGGCCGCGATGACGTGGCCAACCTCTACTTCATTCCCGCACCGGTAGTGGCGCTTGGGGCACGCGGTGTGGCCATGCAACCCACACGGCTTGCAATCCAGGTCGCGCTCCCCCACTTCGACTTCTGCGGCCTGTCCTTCGGCCTTCATAGCTGGCAATACGCCAAAGCCAAAACGTGGCGTCGTGCTGCAAAAAACGCCAACAACCGGAGTTCCCACTGCGCCTGCCATGTGAAGCGGTGCACTGTCATTGCTCACCACCAGGGCTGATTGCGCCATCAAAGCTGCGGCTCCGAGTAAATCCAAGTTCCCTGCACACACCAGGGGCTGCGCTTGCTTGCAGGCTCCCGCAATGCGATGGAGGAGTTCCTGATCCCCTTTCCCTCCCATCAAAATAACCGCCTGACCAGCCTGCTCTTCTGCCCAACGGTCGGCCAATTCGGCCCACCGATTCTCTGGCCAACGCTTTGTGGCCCAGACGCTCGCCGGCGCAAGCACCAGCGCGTCGGAAGGCCACGACATCGCTTCCGCCTGATGCTGGCTGGTAGGATACAACCTTGGCCGATCGACTTTGGGGTCCCACTCTCCCAAAAAATGAGCAACCTGAGCGTGATTGCGCTCGGTCTCGTGCCGGCCATCACCTATAGAATGTGCCACCAAGCGCGTCCTTTGCGCATGCCAATTTCCTGCCCCTTCAAATCCTGTAAGGTTCGCAGCCCCAGACATTTTGGCCAACCAAGCCATGCTGGCAAAACGGTGCAGATTGATGACCACATCGGGACCACTTGACCTCACTTTTTGCCCAACTGTAAACAACCGGAGGTACTTCTGCCAACCCGACCTGTCCCATGCATGCACCGCTTCCAAAAAAGGATGGTCTTGGAACAGTCCCGCTGCAGCATCGCGAACGACAATGGAAAGCCGGTGTTCTGGAAACGCCCTGTGCCAAGACTCGAGCAAGGCCGTTGACAGGACCGCATCGCCCAGAAAGGCAGGCTGAAGCAACACCACCCGGGCTTGCCCTTCTAATCGGTGGTCTTCAGCCCTTGTCATCATACGGCGACAGCGTGCGTGCGCAAAGCATCGTTTAGGGAAGTCTTGCGGTCGGTACTTGCACTGCGGTGTCCTACAATCAACGCGCAGGGAACACCATATTCACCGGCAGGAAACGACTTTTTCCTGGTGCCTGGGATGACCACTGCACGCGCAGGCACGGCGCCGCGGTGCTCTACTGGAGCATCACCGGATACGTCAATGATGGGGGTGCTGGCGGTGAGCACGACTCCCGCTCCAAGGACCGCTTCTTTGCCCACTCGAACGCCTTCAACCACTATGGCCCTTGAACCGATAAAAGCCCCATCCTCGATGATGACGGGTGCGGCTTGCAGCGGTTCTAAAACACCACCGATGCCCACACCACCGCTCAGGTGAACGTCTCTTCCAACCTGTGCGCAAGAGCCCACAGTGGCCCAGGTGTCCACCATGGTTCCTTCGCCCACATAGGCACCTATGTTCACATAGCTGGGCATCATGACAACCCCCCTCCCTAAGAACGCGCCATACCGGGCGATTGCATGAGGAACAACACGCACTCCAGCCTCGGCATGATTGCGCTTCAGCGCCATTTTGTCGTGAAACTGAAAGGGGCCCACCTCTTGCACTTCCATGGTGCGCATGGGGAAATACAGGACCACAGCTTTCTTGACCCACTCGTTGACCTTCCAGCCCTCTCCAATAGGTTCAGCACAGCGCAAATCCCCGGCATCCAATGCAGCGATCACCGATTCAATGGCGGACTTGGTCTCAGACGCTGTACAGCGTGTTCGGTCCTCCCACGCCGACTCCACAGTCTGACGCACCTGCGACCAGTCTTTTACTTCATGACCGGCGATGTCCATAGCATGTTCCATACAGCGAAGATACCCGGACGCCTTCAGGTACCTTCGCATCATGGCGAGGTTCATCGCATTTGATTACGGAACGCAGCGCATCGGCATTGCCTTGACCGACTCTGGCGCTATGATTGCTTCGCCTGAATGCACTTGTAGTCCTGCGGAATTGCCCGAAATCTTGAACCGGCTTGTCGAGGCAGAGGCCTGTGCAGGATTCGTTGTTGGCCAGCCCGGATTGATCTCGGGTGAACAAGCCGACAGCAGCGCGGCCATTGAAGCCTTTGCCAAAACACTTCGGAAACGCCACCCAGAGGTTCCGGTGTTCTTTGTGGATGAGGACTACAGCAGCCGAGAGGCATCGGCCGCGATGGTCATGGGGGGAATGCGCAAATCAAAACGCCGCGAAAAAGGCAACCTTGACCGCATCGCTGCAGCCATTATTCTGCAGCGTTTTTTGGACAGCAGGCCCTGATTAAAGGCTCACTCGGAGGCGGCCTCGTTGCCTTTGAAGACTTCGATTTCCCGGGTGGTCTTGACCAATTCAGTGAACCGGTCGACATAGCGGGTCGCCCTCACCACGTGATTGTCAATCCAATGGTAATTCCCTCCGCGCGGCTTACCCATGAGCAAACCATGATAGGAAAAGCCATGCTCTTTGAGCCAAGCCTCGGTTACCGCTCGGTGCTCTTCGGTGCGGCTGGTAAAGAAGGTGATGATGTGACCTTCTTTGAACCATCCATTCAATGTGGCCAGGGCATCTGGGAACGGCGCACAGGTGGCCATGCGCTCAGGCTGCTCATTGGGCACGTCTTCCGTGATGGTGCCATCGATGTCGATGAGGAAGTTCTTGACCTCTTCAGAAAGCTGTGGTGATGCGGCGCGGCCTTCGGCATCGAGCGCGGCATGGAGGGAGTGTTCGTTGTTGTCTTTCATGGTGTTGCGTGCAGGGACAGAATCAACACAGAAAGGAACATTGCCTCTCGTACGTACCGCTAAGTTAACGCAGTGCGCTCCGAATCACATGCACCAACGGACTCCAATCTGCAGACTCATGCCCTTGGAGAAATGCCCCAGCCAGCGCATCTTCCAATGGAACTGTGCTATCCGATTGCTGCTCCCATTCAGATGCAAGGAGAAAAAAGTTCACCACGCGCTCTTGCCATGCGCCGTCTGGTCGAATCCAACCATCCAACCGATCAAGCCGAGACATCGCCTCCGCTTCCTTCCGCTTGACAGCCTTGACGGATTGTTGTCCGAGCCGATCCAAGAGGCTCTCCATTTTGGCCAAAGTGGCCTTGACACTGCCCTCCAAGGAACGGTCAACACCAGTCAGGGCCTCCGAAGCCCGTTCCGATTCATCTCGCAAGGACTGGCGCCATGATGCAAGATCAGGCACTCCTGCCCCTTCGACGAGCCCATCGACCCAAGCCGACTTTGGCTGCAGCACCATGGCATCATCCACTCCTGCCTTGGCCGCCAAACCCGACCACCGCCCGGGCATGACCAAGGCACTGTCGCGAGGGACCACAATCGGCTGTTCTAACCCGAGGCGGGCAAAGACTCCAGGCAACTGCATCCCGTAGGCCACCTCGGCCAACCCGCCAACAACAGCCACATCTGGCAGCAGTTGTGATTGATAGACCGGCCTGAGCAGTGCATTGGGCGAGAAGGCTTCGGGATGTGTCGCGATGTCCTGACACAGCGACTCGGGACTCTCCCAATGGGCTCCACCCAGGGACTTCCACCCCTCACCGGACGCCATTAAACGATCGCGCCCCCCAGGGGTCAGGTGGAACAAATTACAAGGGCGCACATGAACCTGCGGCTTAAAGCCCACCGACTCCAACGCCTGATTGCAAATAGAAACCTCCTCATGCGTCACGCCTTCAAGCACCTCGCGCTGCATGACTGATGAAAAGGTTTCTTTGAATGCGGGTTCGTCTCCGTCTATCACCACCACCTGATGAGGGCCAAACATGGCATGCACCCAATGCCGCATCGCTTGCGACAAGGTGCTGTTTGGCAGGAGCTTGAGGCCATCCATGATTGAGGCGCTCAACCCTGCTGCGTCCCCCCACTTCTTCAGTTCTTCTGTCAATCCTTCTGATGACATCCTGCCCACGGGGCCGCCCGGTGCCACTTGGGGAGACCACGTTTGCCAATGCGTGCCATCCCAGAGGCTGCTCACCTCTTCAAAATCATGGTCCTCTGAAGCCAACCAAAAGACAGGCACCACGGGGGTACCCCAACGCTCTTGGAGCCTGTGCGCCAAGGTGATGGCGGTTTGAATTTTGTGGAAGGTAAAAGCAGGCCCACCGGCCAGGCACAATTGATGTCCCGTTGTCACCGACCGAGATTGTGGATCTGCTAAATCTTCTAGCCGATGAGGATGGACCAATGAGGACTTGGCGTACTGTTCTCCAATAACCTGAGCCAAGAGGGGACCGAAGTGCACCTTCTGACCAACGGCATCGCGTTTGGCATCAAATCCATGGGCCGAAGGACGTTCGGGCCATGTGACAGTAGCAGACAATGGCGGCATTCTTTCTTCCCACCAACACCTTACGATGTGATCATGGGGCAATCCTTCGATCAAAGAATAATGTGGAGCGTGCGCCAAAAGCTGTGCGTTGTGGCCTGTCTTTCCAGACGGTGAAAATCCTCAGTCCAACAGCAAGACGGCGCCTTGCTGATTCCGGACCTCCTTCGGGGTGTTTCTAGGCCACTCGAGCATCCAGATGTACATGCCCGGTTCTAGCAAATGACCATTCGCATCCTTTCCATCCCAGACAGGTTGGCCCGGATCTAAGTCTGCCACCAATCCTCCCCAACGCGAATACACCTTGAAAGACACGGGGAGTATAGACCCTACTCGAGGACTGAACACATCGTTCAAACCATCTCCATTTGGAGAGAACGCATTGGGCACAAACGTGCCAAATTCAGCCTCGTCATACCCTGGTGTGGGTTCCGGCCCCTTGACTTGGTCTTGCGACGGACTCGGATCTCCCGGGGGAGGTACGGGGTCCAATTCAAAGGCATCAAAAAAGTAGTACGCCAAGCTGGGGTTTTCGCCTGAACTGATGGCGGCTTCGACGTCATCGTCGGGAAGAAAAACCCCAACGGTCATAAACTGGTGCGGGGCATCTGCTTGAAAGGTCACGCTGACTTCGCTCCAATCTTCATCGTACCTCGCATATGAGAAGGCAAAAACAGGAGGCAAGTCCAAAACTCCATCGCCAAATTGTGACGGCTGTTCGGTGCTCAATGCCACCCCCAAACCATTCACAGACAAACCCGACCAAGAGGTCGAAATGCGCTCACCGTTGGTAAAGGCAAAACTCAAACGGTAATGCTGGCCCACTATTAAGGGCTGGGCAAAGCTTTGGACGAGATACTCTCTGGACAAGGGCTGACCCGCTCCATTTCTTTTGATCACGGCGAGTCCTGCGATGCCCCGGCCTTCGTATGGACTGACCATGGCCACTGGAGTTTCGGGCAAGTCCCCTCCGAAGGTCCCGTCAATGTGGAAGAAATCCGGAGAAGAGAGGCCGCTCAGGGCATTGTTCCAGCCTGGAAGCAAGTGCCACATGCCAGGTGCTGATGGCAATGCCGTAGAGGTTTCAAAACCGGGATTGGTCAATTGTGCGCTTGCACTGAATCCTTGGGCGCACCACATTACCAATAACAGGGCATACCCTGCTACTTGGCTTCGGTTCACGCCTCCAAATTCCTGATCCATGTTTGCAAATTAACCAATCGAGGCCAGTTTAAACGAGAAGGAGCCCCGCGTTCGGAGCTCCTTCACCTTAACCAAAACAACTTGAACCAAATCTTCGCTGTGTCTGTAGTGCGCTTGCACTTACATATAGAAGACGCAACGAGGGCGAAAAATGTTGTTTCACAGGTTGCCAAAAGGTGTCAACGCCTGTTAACCCAGCGCTTTTGGACACCCAAACCGAGCATCCATCGAGGCGCCAAGCCTCCAGACCAGCACCCCAAGAAAAGACCTTCCCAACCTTCTCGACCGAGGGGAACGGACGCCCCTAGGCGCATTCCAAGAGACCACAAATCCGTTGGTTCCCAGTCATTTCTCTCGTCGGATTGGACGTTTGATGGGGATGGCAATGATCCCAAGATGACCCTGTTCACTTCACTGCCACCTCTTTTGGATTGCATCCAACTGCCCAAAACACTCCCCCACCACCGGCACCGTTGGTTCCGCGCATGCCTTTTTCCAATCAAGCCGCCAAAGCCCAACCCGATGGATGCCGATTGCACGCGGTGAGTCAAAAGTGGTATAGGCAATGTATCGAGCTCCAGTCCCAAATCGGGGTATGTAAACCGAATGAGTTGCTGCAATTCTCCTGGGCCACTGGACTCCAATTTGTAAATGCTGTCATTGAGCACGGCTGCGTCGAACGACACATTGTCCCACACAGAAACGGACGCTTCACACCGCAAAAACCGCCGTTTCGTGCTCCATTCTAAACCGGCGTGGACATCCAGTATAGGACGTGCTCCATTGTTTACAAACCGTGAGACAGGGGACCCTAGAACGCTGTTCGACTGCCCAGTCACACCTGTCCCCATGCCCAGTGTGACCGATGGACCCCTGCGCGACAGATTTTGGACCTTCTTTTTTGACTCCTCCACAGCGTCGGGCGCCTGAGAAACCTCGAGTTGAAGTTCTAAAGGAGCACCGTCAATGGTAATGGTATCCCTATGGCACTCACGACTTGCATCTGCCTGTACTGGAGAAAACAACAACAGCAGCAATGCGGCTGCATTTGAGGAAAGGCAACGCAGGATGAAAGGGGATGAACAGGCACAGCCCATCTCCCTTCCTAAGGTTGTGAATCGCAGGGTGCCGCGCACGAGACTCAGCGCTTCCCGCCCCCCGAAGGAAGCGTTAAGGGCAATTTGAGTTTTGGACTGCTTTTAGACGTCTCTTCTGGCACCACTTCCGCCTCTACACCTCCCTCCGATGCTGGCGTCAGACCCTCTGAAGGCAAGGCTTCTGTAGCGTCGATATGAACTTCATCGTTCATATTGATTTCTAGAGAGACGGTGGGCGTCTCCGCAACCTGTCCCGCATCGGTTGAGGCTGGATCGGAAGTACCGGACTTTGGAGCCGCTTCAAGCAATGAAGCCTCGGCAGATCCAACATCTTTTGCTGGCACTTCGGATACAACAGCGGCATTCGAAATAGACGAAGTCTCAGACCCCTCGATGGAAGCCGGGGAAGGGTGCGCCAAAACTTCTGCCGCCTCTGTGGCTTCA
>JGI20160J14292_10001877_pt1 | contig 17171 bp, 8 predicted proteins | sample COG_10_FD_14292 | JGI IMG/M metagenome (IMG submission 14292) | reverse complement strand
TCACCAGCAACATCAAGAGTACCATTAGAAGTTAAACCAGTGTTATGAACATGAGTGATATTGATATCACCATCTGCACCAAATTTAAGAACAGATGCATCTGAAGCAAGAGTTAAGTCATCTCCAATACTTGCATCTCCACTAACAGTTAGATTACCAGCAGAGGACAATGACATTGTTTCAGCTGCAGCTGCAGAAGCAGCAGTTCTGAATGAAAGTTTAGTTGCATTATTATCTGCGGCAAAGTCACCTTCTGATACAGCAGCAATTCCTGCCGCAACCAAAATAGCATCTGTACCAGTTCCTTCATCTGGTGCTTGGAAATTGATAACACCAATAACATCATCAGCAGCAATATCTGTTTCTGCGGTTTGCAGAGTTAAACTTGTTGGTGAGTTATCAGATGTATTTGCTCTATCAATAATAAGACCAGAGTTGTGGTCGTGTCTTAGTATAACATCTTGGTCTACACCAAATAATATTTCACCACCATCTGCAAGGAATAAATCACTAAATTCTAATGAACTTGTTCCAAGTGCAGCTCCATTTGAAGCGTCTGGAACAAAAGCAGTAGTTGCAGTTATTGTTGCAACTTGTAATGTACCAGAAACTTCTACATTACCATTTATATCAACAGTTGTAGCATTAATTTCTATTTCTGTGTCTGATACTAAATCGAGGACTCCATCTGCACTTTGTGAGATGTGTGTTCCAGAGTCACCGAACTGTAATTGTCTTGAGCTGTTTAATAAGATACCTGTGTCTGCGACATGAGTTAATGTTACATCATTGTCTGCACCTAGTCCTAAAACAGCTGCGTCTGAATTTAATTTGAGGTCATTGCTTACAAGAACGGCAGTTGATGCGTTAAGGTCAATAGTTGCCTCACCATCAATAGTCATTACTCCATCAGAACTTTGATGAATAAATGTTGCACTATCACCAAATTGTAATTTTCTTGAACTATTTAATAATATTCCTGTGTCAGCAACATGTGTCAATGTTACATCTTGGTCTGCACCTAGATTGATAACAGCTGCATCTGCTAAGAATAAATCACTAAACTCTAATGCAGTTGTACCTAAAGCTGCACCATCTGAAGCGTCTGGAACAAATGCAGTAGATGCAGTTATGGTTGTTCCAGATATTGTACTTGCACCAACTATTGTACCTTGAATATCTAAGTTTGCATTAACATCAACCAAAGTTGCATTTAATTCTATTTCGTCTGTTGCATTGATATCAAGAATAGTATTACTAGGCGCACCAATATTTTGTGATGCGTCATTAAATTGAATTACTGATGTACTATTTAAAAGTAGTCCTGTATCTGCGACATGAGTAAGAGTTACATCTGAGTCTGCACCAAAGTTAAGGACAGCTGCATCTTTACTAGCACTAATATTACCAACAACAGATACATTATTACTAAAAGTACCACCATTGCCTGCACTTACCATATCTGCAAGTGTAAAGACATCATGTACGATTACTTCTACTTCATCATTTGCAGATAAAGCAGTAAGTCCTGCAACTGTATTACTAGTGTTTAAATTGTAGTCTGTATTAAGTTTAAGACGAACACCATTAAGATAAACATCAACATATTCTGGATCGTTGAAAGTAAGAGAAATGCCTCTAGAATCAGTTCCACTAACTGTAGTATCACCAGCTGAAGCTAGATATAAAAATCTCTCTCTAATTCCAAATCCTTCATTACTTTTTCCAATATATGGCATTCTCTATTCCTTTACCTTATTTATTATATTTACGCAATCGTTGCAATCGGAGATGCAACAGATTCTACTTGCCAAACTCCATTTGTTCCATCATCTGTTAAACAAGTAATTCTTGCTCTTGATCCAATAACTGTACTAGAAACAAATGTAAATGCATCGCCTGCATTATCAAAAACTGCGTTTGCAGCAGTACCGCCCGCAAGACTTAGTGAACCAACAAAATTACCACCCGATCCATCAATGTTAACAATTGTAGTTGTACTACCACCCACAGCGGTTAAAACTATAAAGTCGTAATATAGGCCTGGATTTGTTGTTGCTGCAGCTGGTAAGTTAATTACATTATTATTAGTACCATGAATTAATACAGTAGACCCTGATTCTGCAACAGTTAATGTAGCAGTAACCGCACCAGCAGCATTAAATTCAGTTTTGATTCCTTTTCTACCAGCTAATGTTGTTGCAGTAAATGTTCCGTTTGTAGTTAGTCCAGTATCAGCTGCGTGAGTTAATGTAATATCACTATCTACACCAAATGATAATACAGCAGTATCTTTGATAAGACTAAGATTACCACTAGCAGAAAAATCTTTTGCACCCAAAAATGCATTTGGACTAAGGGTGGCCAAAGCTCCTGCTTGGTGGACAGCATAAATTACTTCACCATTTGCTGGAGTTCCAGTAAATGCAAGAGTTGTACCAGAAACAGTATAAGCGACAAGAGGATTCTGACGAACATTACCTACAAATACTTCAAGGTCAAGTTCGGAAGTTACTGCTCTCGATAGAGTAAAATTAGTTGCGCTACCATCGCCCGCAAAAGTGTCTTTGACTGTGGTAACAAATCCACTCCCAAAACCTAAGTCTGTACCTATGTATGCCATTCTTTGCCCCTATGAACTAATTGTGTCAACACGACTTACCCATGCATCAATTGAAGTAGCAGTATCAGATTGTACTTTCAACGCATCTCCACTTTGCAATACAAACTTCGCACCACCATCAAGTACTTGTAGTGCGGCTGAAGCAGGGATGGGTGCATTTTTGACCAAATAGTAATCAGCACTACTATTTGTTACAAACACACTTACTTTAACTTGTGATGTTATTGTATTTGCTAAGTTAATACCAACAACTGCATCATCACTATTTGCTGTAAAAATAGTTACTGCTGTAGTTCCGATATTCCTTGCAATGTTTCGTTCAAAATCCTGTGCCATTTTACTTCCTCTATTACTCTAGTCTATTTATAATGCAATTGCCATAGCGGTTGCTAAACCTGTTGTGGCAGCTTGGTTAATTTCTGCAGCTGTTTTTGTAATTGCAGTTCCGTTTAGTGATAATGCACCAACTAAGTTTGTTGTTCCTGTAACAGTTAAATTATCTGCGACTGTTGTTTCTGATGTTGTGTGACCAATTGTAACTGCAATACCAGAAGTATTTGTTGCAAGTTTTAAAGCACCAGTTTTGTTATCAATAAATGAGTCAGTACCATCATGGTAAATATCCATGTCTGAAGCAGCACCAAATCTTAATCTTGCATCAGTTGCCGCACCACTATCTCCAAACAAAAGTGCTGTAGATGCACCATCAAGTAATGTACCTGTCATTATCAATGTTCCAGTAGCATCTGGAATTGTTACTGTTCTATCAGCTGTAGGGTCTGCAACAGTTAGTGTTGTTTGATGGCCATCATTGGTTGCACCCTCAAATGTGATATTACCATCTTCTGCAACAGTAATAAATGCAAAGTTGGAAGTACCATTTTCTAGTCCGTCAACATCTGTAACCAGATTGTTAAACTGAACCCTAAACTGTTCTAGGGTTGATGAGGTTGTGACTTCTGATGATGATATTGACATTAGTTTCTATCCAATAATTTTTTTAACATATCTTTTATTTCGTGCATCTCGCACTTTAAAGTATTTATCTCTCTTGTAGCACCACGAATTTCATCTCTTTGTTTTTTTGCTTCAGATGCTCTGCGTTTTGCCATTTCGTATGCACTACGATTTTTATTTACAATCGCACCAGAGTTACTATCTCTGAATAAATCTTGTTTTCCTTCAACCTGTAAATATTCTGCCATGTTATGTTGCCAATGCTAAGACTCTAAGGTCTTTTATTCTTGGTGGATTGGCTGCATCTGAACTTTGCATCACAATCTTGATTGCAAATTGATTGAACTCTGGAAGTGGTTCTCCAATGTCGTCATCATTAATGCCAGCGGTATATAGGTATTCTTGGAAATCATTTCTACCCAATGAAGCAGGAACAGTTTTATCTGGACTTCCATCAGTATTAAAGAAGGTATAACCCAAGTCATCAAAATCATCTGATTGGTCTGACCTTAATATTTTAAATAATAATTTAAATTCAGATGTGTTTGTCTTATGACCAGCAAAGAATATTCTTAGTGAAGTAGCAGGATTTTCAAGAGCTACTTTTTTAGTAATATAAACTGCAACATTTCCATCACCATCTGGTTCAGTCATTGCAGCATATTCTGATGTAGGATAAACATCTGAACTACTGTCAATATTATTAATTCTGTTTGCAACTAGAATTGCTGACAACCTTGCAGTATCAATAACAGGAGATAAACTTGTATCTGTTGTTGAAAGCGTTAGTGGTAGTGTAAATGATTTTGCAGAACTTAATTCATTTATTTCATTAATATTAGAACACACCATAGAGGTAGTATCTAAATCAATTGTTTCATCTAAAGAAATAGAACTAGAAGTTGTTTCTACAATAAATGAACTCTCTGCACCACTAGGACTTGTAGCTGAAGTCTTTTTAAGTTCAGCACTAATAACTGTGTTTGGTAATTCTAAGAGAGCAATGTTTGTTTTCAATGTTTCAAATCTATAGTTCTCTGATGCGTAAGTAAGAATACCACCACTGTCAACATCAGCAGATGAACCACTAACTGTTGGAGCTGTAGTAAGAGCAACTGTGTAAGAGTCTATATTAATATTTGCAATTGCAGTATGTGTCTTATTGATTTCAATAAGAGGAGTACCGAACAACTGATAGAGTTCTACTGTAGTACCAATAGCATATGCAGCTGCAACTCCATCTTCAACACTTCTTGTTAAACTTGAGATTGTTGTACCAGACAATGTACCAAATAATATTTCAGTACCAATCTTGACATAACATCGTGAGGACAAATTACTTGCAGCAAAGTTTGTTGCAGAGGTAAGTGTCAATGATGTACCAGTTGCAGTAAGTGCAGCTGAAAGTGTAGTAGATATACCAGAATTTACACCAGTAATTGTAACATTATTAGATGTAGAATACATACCATGATCGCCATGATTAATCTTTGCTACAGTAGAACTGTTGGTTAATCTAATTGGGTTCTGTTGTAATCTACGACCATAAACTGTATCACCATCTTCAGCTAAAACTGAGTCACCAATATTATCATTCGTTAATGTACAAACGCCTGTCGTTGTGGTAAACTCTGCTTTGTGTAATTTGAATTTTAAATCTTGTGATTGAACAGCAGTCCAAGTCTTATCGTTTTGTGATTTGAATAGAACACCAAGAGTTGGTTGTTTAGAAACAACTCTGTTAGAACCACTCACATCAAGTTCGCCCATTTGAGCAATCCATACTAAATAGTTAAGACTGTTTGTTCTAAGAACCACACAATATTCTATACCACCCTGTATATAAACAGGAGAGTCAAAAGTAAATGTTGTTGCAGTTGCACCAATTGTATCATCAACATTAATTTGAGATGGTTCTAATAATTTTCTACCGAAAGGAAGAATTTTAGGGCCGGGATATCCATTAATAACATTTCTAATTTCTACCCACATTGGTAAAGTGTCATCTTTTGCAGCAACAAACACATCAATTTTTGTTAAGAAACAACCATTCTCATCTTCTGATATAAATGTTTGAGCAAGTGGATCAAGTCTTCGTATAACCCTATTGGTATTGATAGTATCAAATTGAGAAGTTGTTTCTGAAACATTTGTTTGTACAACTGTTGCATTTCTTGTTGCAATAATAGTTTCTTGTTCTGTTTCAATAATACCAGTAGCAGCATATATTGTAGATCCTGCTGTTGCTGGGTCTGAAGTAACACCACCAAGTCCAGCTCTTGCATTTGTTGGACTAGATGTAAGTCTAAATTCTACTTCGCCTGTTTTAAATTTAGGAACAGAAGTTTGACCTTTAAACTTATAATCTGGAATATCGAAAGTACCTTCTACTTTTCCAGAAATAGTACAAATCAAAGGACTGCCCGCAATGATTGTAGTGTCTGTTGTATATGTTGAAGAAGCAGGAGTGACATATGCACTGATATCTTTACCTTCAAAGAAAGGATAAACTCTTGTGTTTGGTAAGAACCCTTGTCCTACAAAAGTAATTTGTCTAGGACGAACAAATGGAACTAGAGCTCTTGAAATAACTTTACTGCCTTGTGATTCCTCTACAATGTTTTCTACAACTTCAGTTCTTAAACCAGTTCTTTCTAGATCAGAACGTACTGTTTGAATAGTTCTCTGCCAAACAGCAGTTCTTGCAAAACNTGAGTGGATTGTGTGCTTACAACACCACTCCATTGAGTTTCCCATGAGTTCCAAAGTGTTCCTATATTATTTCTGTTTGCATTTACAACAGAACTAAAGTTACCATCAACATTGATAATTAGATCAGGAGCAGTTTCAGTTTCAAACCAGTTATCACTATCTGGAGTTAATTGAATCTGACCAACCCAAAAAGCACTAATATATGGCTGTAGGTTTTCAACTCTAGTAGCATATGGTTGATCGACAAGAGTTACATCACTGTATGGTAGTGTAATTAAGTCACCAGTTTTTTGATAACCAACAGCAAGTCTTGCAGTATCACTAGTTGCTAGTTCAGTCAATTCTGCATTTCTCAAAACACAAACTGGTCTTGCTTCGTTTAGTTGAGGGTCAATAGCAATTTGATAATCAGCATTTATAGTATCACCAACTCTGTGTCCAGCAAAGTTATCAACAACGAAACCAGATTTGAAACGATTGAGTCCATTTGCATCTTGAATTTCAAAAGACTCTGCATCTCTTTCTAAAAGAGAAAGTGCAGTCATAGATTCAACTTTTTCTAATCTATCTTTAATCCTACCAATATCACGCATGGTAAATCTTTGAGTTTTAAATCTTTGAACCAATACATCTTTAGGAGTAAATGTATATGGTGGAATAGAAAAACTTGCAAGTATCATTGCATTGTCTATTACTTTGGGTGGAGAAGGATTTTCAGCTGAAACTCCCTCAATAATTTTAAAATCACCACTAGCAGTTAAGAATAATGTAGCTTCTTTTGCAAGATAAAATTCAAAATCAGATTGAAGATTACTTGTTGGTTGCGGCATATCAACAGTTACAGCACCAGTTCCATCAAACTGACGATTTTCAAAGTTAAATGAACTTCCTGTAATTTGATCTACTACAGACAATGTAGTTGATGCACCAGTAATGTTTTCTGCTGTTGGTCTAAAGTCGTAAGAGTTTGCAAGTGGGAATAAACCAGATGGCGTTGGGCTATCTGGATCTACTTTCGTTCCTGTGTATGTTGGAATATCATCATACTCCATTTGACCAGCAACACTTGAGTAGGAGTCTACAGTGAAACAATCTCCAGCACCATGAGAGAAGAAATCATATACTACAAGCAATCTACCTATAGGTGATGCCGCAGAAGGTTTTCTAACAATTCGTGAGATGTCATAAAAGTTATCTCTCATTCCTGAGTCAAAAGTAAATCTTGAAGTAATAACTTCACTACCAGCAGTAAGAGCAGATACAGTTGCAGTTGCACCAGAGAATGTACCAGTAATTGTATCAGAGGTTGTAAAGTCTGTTGCACCAAAACCATCTGTCAAGACATATGACATTGGACTAGTAGTTTCTATAATTCTTGCTTTTGCGTTAGAAGCAGAACCAGTAATCTTTTCACCTCTAACAAAAGTTCCAGTGATATTTGTAAGTGTTAGTTTTGGAGTAGTCGCATCAGCTGAAGTTGATTGTGAATCGAATACACCAACAAGTTTAAATCCATCAGCACGACCAAGAGAAATTTCTCTGTCTGTTGCCCGAACACCATGTGCGCCATCTACATCTGAGGAAAGAACTTTAAGTTCCTTCATCAAGTTAGTTGTTTTTGTTTTTGGTTGAACAGAAGTTCTTGTTATAGTACCGATGAACTTAACTTTTGCACCAGCACCAAGAATAGTATCTTCTGTGATTGTCGCAGACCCAGTACCAGTACCAGAAATCTTACTAGCTACACTTACCACTTGACCAGCTACACCTGTACCATCACCAGCAGTTATGATTGTCAATAAATAATCTTTTGCTGCATATGCGTTGAATGTTTCATTAGTTCCAGCAGTAAATGTAACTGCACCAGAAGAATTTGTTGTTCCAACAAACTGTCTGCGAATAACAAACTGTGTATCACTTGCACCAGAATTGGTTGCAGTCAAAAGTGTTTTGACTGGAGCTTTTGGAAGTTTGAATACAGATAAACTTTTTTCAGGTTCAATAAGTTTTGCAACTCTTTGTGTTTCAAGAGTAACTCTAGTTGAGTTATCTTCTTCTATTACTTTTTCAGCGGCATCAGTTGCATTAGCATCTGTACCATCAATTAACATATTACCATCTTCATCAACAAGGGCCATGATAAGGTCAGCAGTAAATATGCTGTCATCAATAACCGAACGAACCTCATCAAATCTATGAGTAACAACTGCGTTGTGTCCACCGAAAGTACCAGAAGTAAGAACTAAGTCTGTGTTATCTCCGTTTTCAATTATTGCACCAGTTTCAGCAGAATCAGATGCAGTAAGTTTTTCACCAGAAACAAATGTACCGATAACATTAGTAAGTGCAACTCTACCACCACTAGTAGCACCAGCATATACAAGTCCAGTTGCACCAGAAGTTACACCAGTAATTTTTACTCCACCAGTAGTATGTGTTGCAGTAAGTAATGGTGAGGGTGTGCTATGATATACATCAGCATCAGTTCCATTACCTAGATTTAGGTATGTGAACATTCGCACATCAAATAAGTATAACTTAAATTGTGCATCATTGTTACCAATAGTACCAGAGAAGTATTCAACTGCACGAACTCTTGATACACCAACTTGATAGCCAGATGCGCTACCTCTAGTTGCAGTAAAGTCTGTAAATAGTCCAACCTCTTTATATGGAGTAGTTTCACCAGAGATATTACCAATGTCTGGAGTACCAAAAAGATTAGTAGCAAATGCAAAGTTACCCATCTCAAAGGTTGTAACACCAGCATTTACTGTATTAAAATCTCTAGCCTTGTTTAGGTCTAAGAATGTTGCTGCAGTTTTTTCTATTTCATAACCCTTGACATATGCTTTGCCTGGCGTAATTGAAACAGAAAGTAAAGATTCGTCAGCGGTATTATTATCATCAGTTGTTCCAGCAGTACCATAAATACCAACATTGGTTTCTCCTGCATAATCATTATCAATAGATTCATTTACTGAAAACTGAAATGGTCTTACTGTATAATCACCAGACTCATCAAATGTTCTACGAGCAAGTGTATCACCAAGAACAGCATAATCTGTTCCTCTTGTAAGTTGAGTTACTCTACCTGATGTTGTTCTAATCAATTCAACAAAAAGTGAATCATCAACAGAGGTTGTATCTAGTTTAGCTAAGGTTAGAGTAATTTTTAATCTGTGTGCGCCACTAGCAGCATAGTTATTTGAACCAGTTGCATTATCAGTTAAAGTTGCATCTGCTTCTGGAGAAACTAAAGTTTCATTAATAAGAAAACCAACTCTAGCAGTTTCAGTTTTTGATGTATTACTTAATACTACTGTTTGTTTTTCGTTTCTTACAAAAGTACCACGAATATAATAAATCCCAGCTTCAACAGTTACAGCAGAACCAGTTCCAGATGCACTTGAGGAAAAAGTTGTTCCTGATGCAATGTTTGCAGCATAAGATGTAGTGTGAGTAACAACAGAATCAGCAATAATGTTTTCACTATCTGAAAATACACCAGTATTATTATCAGTACCAGTTTGAACATATTGAACATAAAGATATGGTTGACTAGTAGTAGACCCTTCGGCATATCCTATAACTTGTGCCTTAACACCAGAGGTTACACCAGTAAGTGTAACAGGTGTTGTTGCGTTGTAGTATTGGCTTGGTCTTACATCTTCACCACCAAATGTTGATTCAAGTGCAAGAGAATAATAGGCATCAGAATAAGATACTTGGCCTGGGATTACAACAGAACCTTCTTTGAAGACATGGTTGCCCTGTTGTTCAATTTGATTTTGAAGAATAGATTGTAGAGTTGTTAGTTCCCTTGCCTGAATAGAAAAGCCGGGGCGAAATAAAACTCTATGAAAAGCATCTGCCTTATCAAAGTCATCATAATATGGTGATACATTTAAATTTGTAAGTTGGGCCATTTGATTTCCTAAAATTCAATTATAATTTTTATATCTTCCGTTTGGTCAGAAGCTCGTTGAATTGGTTTTCTATTTTCTAAGTAAATCATATTACCACTATATGCTTCAAGTTCTGGATTTGCATAACCAGAAGTAAGAGATAGTGTAGAACCAGAAGCAAGTGTAACAGATTCAGTTGTAGTGGATGGTGTACCTGTTGCACCAGATGTTCCACCTGTAATTAGGTTTGCACCACTAAAGGCAACATACGCACCAGAAGTAGCATTTGTTCCAAATCCCTTGAAACTTTCTTGTTGATAATAAAGAAGGTTTAGTGTAGGATCAAACTCAACAACTTTACCAGATGCACCAGTTGATGCTTGTGTAATTACTTCATCGGGTTCAAATGTACCAGAGTATGTTGCAAGTTTAACAACATAACTTTGACGAAATGTAGAACCAGTTGCAACAGTAGTTGTTCCAAAAAGTGTTGGGTCAGCAATAAGACCTACTGTTCTGAAATCATTTCCAGCAGTAAAGTCATCACCCTCTGCAGCTGTAAGTGTTGTTGCAGACATAATGTAATGACCACCAAGTTCTGTGATTGCACTAAATCCATGTCCACCATTTGGTGAAATGATAACTTCAATTGCACCACCAGTACCACTTCCTATAGAGGAAGAAGATGACAATGCTGTGTCAGAGAAGGTGAATGAAGAACCTAAATTTATATAACCAAAAGTATAACCAGCTCCTGCGGCATGAATAGTTGTATCTGTACCAGCAGTCAATCCGAATGAAACAATAGAACCAGATGCAATTGTAATTCTAACAATCGCACCAGATGATGTTCCAGCACTTGTACCATCTCCGTATATAGCAGCATAGTATGTTCCGTCTGTATAACCAGACCCAGCAGTAACTTTAAGAGATTCAATAGCACCATCAGTTGCGGCAGCTGAAACAGTACTATTAGTAGAAACTGGTATAAAGTCTGTAGTTAAATATTTTGAAGAATCTGACTGAGAAATTGTGTACATATATTTAATGACATATCCACCAATTGCAACAGGGGAGTTACTTGTGTCTGTTGGTTCTGCACCATTATAAGCAGCACCACCATTGTTGTCAAGAACTTTATAAACATTATAGTCAGAAGTCATAAAGAAAAATGTTGAGTCATAAAGGTTTGTTGCACCTGATGTCGAAGTAGTATCTGAATTATAGTTGTGTTGATACATATCATAGATAGTACCATTTGACCAGTTTCTACGAGGAAGTGCAAAAGTAATGTCAGTTGAAGNAATGTTCTTTGCAGCCAACATAGCATCCCATGCACGAAATTCCTCTTGAGGACTATCGCCGGGAATTGGAGGAATACCATCTGAACCACCAGTTGTACTACTGGTAAACGGAGTTGCTTTTCCTAAAAATAAATAATATTTATTTAGAGCTGTTTCAGTAAACGATTCAAANAATTGATTCGCATTGTGTTGTCTAAATTTTTCTGTAATGATTGCCGACATTTTTTTTATACCTTTATGTTATTTATACAAATTGTCTTAGTAAGTTATACCAGTTGCTCCTTCAAATTGTATATTATCTCCTGTATTTAATAATAAAAATCCATGCGTACTGTCTGTTGCATCTTCTAATGCTACATCGCCAGTATCTCTAACATGAATATCAGATGATCTCACAACAGGGAGTCCACCTTTACTACTATTTATAAGTAAATTTTCATCAGGAATTTGACCAGAACTTAAAACAATGTTTGTTGTTTCAAGTACGATAGCTGATGTGGTTGCAGTGGTGTCTGTTGTGTATGTACTCTTAAACCACTTTCTTGATTCTGTTGCATCTTCTAATACGATAACATCTTCATTTGTTTCATCAAGCAACTTATCAATGACAGAAATTGTAGAATAACTTTCTATAATAAGATTACCATTTTCTTCTAAATTAAATCTATTTCTTCTTGTAGTTTCTTGACCTATGTACTCTCCGTCCTCTGCCAAAATCTGACCAAAGCTTTCTAGTTCAATACCAACATCAACTCCAGCATTAACACCAAAATTATTTGTTCGTCCATCGTTAACAATAATTTTATCTTGTTTTATAATGTCACTAAAACGATAGTTACCAATTTCTGATAGAGGGATTGTTTCTTCATTGTTATTGTTTCCGTCTAGGATAATTCTATCACCTTCGTTTACTACATATCCAGCTGGGAAGTTCCACTCTCCACCTTCTTGTAATATCCTCGATGCTCCATCATCTTCTTCTCCCAAGATATTAAATGTTTCATAGTCTTGACTTCCAGCAACATCTTCTTCAAGTCTAAAGAATGTGTCTGCTTGGTCGAGAGGTAATGTTCCATCTAACTGAAGAACATCTTCAGAAAAAGTTGTACCCTCTAGAATTATACCATCTCCACCCAATTCATTTCCAAATGGATATTCTGCTAAATACACTAACAAGTTTCTTGTAAATTTAGGACTTGGCCTTGCAGTAATCTTTGTTACAATTTCTTTAACAAGAACTCTGTCACCTTTTTCTGATGGAGCATATGACTTCTCTGTCATTATATGACTACCACCAGTACCAGTACCAGAAGTCCTGTCACTAGTATGAGTTACTGTTCTATCTTCCCACAATAAAGAGTCACCTGTCATTTGGAATCCATCTTCCAAATCCATACCTAGTCCATCTTCAAAGAGTATGTTTGAACCCACATCAGTTGAGGCTGCACTTGCATCAAGTACAAGATTGTCGCCAGGCAAACTTCCATCTTCTTGAATAATCTTCTGGTCACGAACACCAACTTCTGCAACAGGATATGCCTGAAGTCTTGTCTGTAGAAGTTGGTCAAAGATAGTCTGGAATGTAGATGCAAGTATTGGTGAGAATGTATCTGTGTCACCTGTGTATGCAGCAATACCAGCACCAGCATTACCAATTTCTACTGATACTAAGGTTGCAAGAGTAACTCTACCAAATGGTTGGAAACCAGCAGGGTGAACTGCTTTCTTTAACTCATTCACATAACTTGCAAATGATGCACCAATCTGAACTTCATACGAAAAGTCTTGATAATAATAAGAGTCTTGAATACGAATCAAATCTTCACCAAGTCTATGTTGAACATTAGCATAATCTGAATCTGTAGTAGATAACACATCAACACTCGTTGTACCAGTAGCAATATCAGCTGTAATAACTGTTCCAACTGCACCACCTGAATCCTGAATAATAACATCTTTTCCAGAAAAATCTATTGGGTCTTCATTGATGATATGGTCATCAGCATCAACTAAATCAGTTGCAGTAGAATCAAGAGTGATTTGACCATCACCAGTTTCGTCATCTAATAAGAACCCATCTCTTGCATCTGTTCCATTAGCATCAGTAGCTTCTAAGATAAGAGTATTACCAAAATCTTCGTTTGCAAGTTTAGAATTAGCATTTGAACTAGAACTATCTGTTCCATTAAGAATAATGAATTGATGACTAAGAGCATTTGTTGTATCGTTTTCTCTGCGAATACTTGCTTGTAAAAGTTTTCCACCAGATGTCGATTGTTGTACGAAGTTTACTTTGGTTAGAATCAAAATCTTCATCTAATAAGAAACCACCAACACCTTGACTTTCAAGTTGAATCCTATCCGTTGCGTTTCCTACTGTGCCACTTTCTTGTAAGAAGAAATGGTCGAACCTATCAGTACCATCTATGATTATATTAGAACCTTCATCAAGAACTATAGTATCGTATACATTAGTTGCAATGGAAGCACCCATACCAGAATGATTGGTGCAGTAGTAATATAATACAGGTGCGTTTGATGCAACAACAATTTGAATGTATGCTCCATTTGTACCAATGTCTATTGACGCAGCTGATTTTGTAACACCAGTAGTATATTCAGTACCACTGTTATGAGTTCCATCAAGAGTTTCAGATAGTCTTAGTATGTGTTGACCTGTTGTCGCAACATTGTATAGTGTCGGGTCTGACAAGTCAAAGTAATAAGTATTACCTTCATACAAAACTAATTCTGCTTGTGGTGTACCATTAATATAAAATATATTTTGTTCTAGTGTTGTGCTATAGTAAACTTGAACTTTATATGTAAAGGTCTGAGGTAATGGTGTAAATGTTCCTGTACCATTTAAAAGAATACCTTCAGTATCATCAAACTCTTGTTCGTCCTCAAGAAGAATACCTTCGGGAAGAAGAAGTTCTGTACCCTGCTCAAGCTGGATACCTTCTTGGAATGTTGATGTTTGTTCTTGTTCAACTCTTATAACATTTTCAAATGTTGTGTCAAGAACTTTAGTGGTACTATTCCACCCACTAATAGTTCCAGTATGTCCTGATGAAGTTAATGTATTACCAACTTCAAAAGCACCTGTTATATCTTTAAGAACAAAGTGTGCATTGTATGATAACTCTGGTGGATTAGTATTACTGTATCTAAATCCAGAGTTTTTAATTTTTGTTGCTTTAATAGAACCAATGTCTGTAGTTGTTGCGTGTATACTTACACCACTACCAGTAGTACTTGTTATAGCAACTGTTGGAAGTTTTGTATAACCAAACCCACCATCAGTCACTACAGCTTTAATAACGTGTCCAGCTTCTTGTGAATTAGCACCATTAATATCTGTAAAGGTATCAGACTCTAAAACAATCTGATCGCTTGTAGTTGTATATGTGTCTAATGTTTCTACAGTTTGTTCAGTAAGTATTTGATGTCCTGCACCTAAAATAACACTTTCTTCATCTACAGTAATAATAGATGTGCCATTTAAAACTAAAGAGTCTACTAGATTACCACGAACATATATTTTAGTATTAAGTGGTACTGAATATGTAAATGATATTTGTGTACTTGTTGCAGTCCAGTTTACAGTAGTGTCACTTGATGTTGCTGGTAAAAACACATCATCAAATGTTACATAAAGTTCATCTAGTGTTCCACTTGTGTTTACAAGATTAAATACTTTGGTTGTACCATCTCCAATGAAACTATCTGAGTCAGTTGTTTCAAGAACAATTGTAAATGATTCAAATTGAGTAGTGGTCGCATCCTCAAGTGTGATAGTATCTGAACCAGATTCTTGGAGAATACCGCCACCAACCATACTTACAATACCAGAGGCTTCTTTAACATCTGTGTCAGCTGCGTTCTTGGTAAATGTAACAACATCACCTACTTCATATTCTGTACCAGCGGTTTCTACAATGAGCTCACTTACAGAACCAGCATTAACACCATCAACAACAACCTCTGCAAATTTATTACCAATAGCTTCTACATTAACAGTTTCGCCATCAGTATAAAGTATACCATCATTTGTTATCGCAGTATCAGAAACAATACTAAATACTGTAAATGAAATTTCAACATCTCTTTCTGTAGAAATACCAGATATGACTTCTCCATCAATAAATGTTCCTATAACACTTCCAACAGTAAACTCAATAACAGAATCATTGTATGTTGCATTAGATTCTATTCTAGTAACAGACTTTTCTACAATTGCAGTAGCACCAGAAGTTGCACCAGTAATTAATTGATTAGTAATTTCAGATCCTACAGAAGAACCAACAGCAGTTGCTCTAATAACAGATGATGATTGCCAGATACCAGCAGAAGGTTTCATTACATAAATGTTAGGATAGAAAATTTCAGAGTCTTCACCTAACAACATACGCATAAAGAGTTTGTGACCCTCTGATGTTCCTTTGGCAGAATAGAGGTCTTTAATGTTTTTAATTAGATTTCTTTTATTAACACCAGACGCAAGAGTCTCAGGAATTGCTTGCATGAACTCATCACGCATATTATCCAAGAACTCGTAAAGAGTATTATCTACGTTTGCATATTCCAACATCTGTTGGATACTTTGAATTGGGTTTGCTTGATACGAATCAACAGTACCATTAGAACCAGATGTTCCACCTGTTACTGTTTCACCAGTTATAAATTGTTGTTGTCCTGTGACATAAAGATACGAGTTTCTAGAATCATCAACCAGAACTTTTGCGGTTACTTTTGAAGTACCACCAGTAATAGTTTCACCAGCTACAAAATGACCTAGAGTACCAGCTCCAAGTTCAGTAACAATCCTATCACCAGTTTCTTCTAAAATATATGAAACACTATTTGTTTCTTGTGAAATATAGTCTATATTGGCAGTAAGAGTTAATCTGCCTGCTTCCAGAAATTGAAAATAATCTTTTACAAAATCTACAAATACTGGATGGTCTGCTTGAACAAAGTCAGGCACTTGTCCTTCAATAAGAGGAGAAACCTTCGTAGTAAATTTTGAAATATTCTTTGACATTTATTAGTACGCCGATGGTGACGAGGTAGATGACGTTGAAGTCACTGTTGTCGTTGTTATTCCGCCTGTAGTAGTTGTTGTATAACCAATACCAGTTGAGGCAGTAGCATCAACTCCAGCAACAACTGTAGAGTTTAAAGTATCAAGTTCAAGAATTTGATTTCTTACAGGAATAATATCATATGAGTTTGGAATTACAGTAACGCGAATTTGTGTAGAAACCACACCATCAACATTAGATATAGCAGAAATCATAATTGGGTTTAGTGTTATTTTTCCATTTGTATAATCTACTGCTCCAGCATTAAGATTAGAATAAACTCTTGTACCAGCAACTAAAGAATATATTCTGAGATTACCAGAACCATCATCATCTAAGAAATATTCTTTTGTTGAATCAATAGAACTCATTGAGAATCCTGTTGAAGAAATGACACCACCATTATCTTTATTATGTCCTGCGTGTGGATAATAAAATGCATTATTAAAATTCAAGATATAAGAAGTCGAAACATTTACTGTTGGTACAATATATTTGGCCATGATAACTGTTGTTGTATTATTCAAAATAGAACTGTCTGTATTATCAATGAGTCCTAATAACTTTGAATGTCTGAATG
>JGI20160J14292_10001869_pt1 | contig 17205 bp, 18 predicted proteins | sample COG_10_FD_14292 | JGI IMG/M metagenome (IMG submission 14292) | reverse complement strand
CATGCACCAATTAACTTTGATTACATTAACCCTGCTGTATGACTCTGTATGAGTCATTAAAAATGGTTAACACTTTACGAGGTTTATTTGTTTAGATTATGATAATAAAATGTTAAATTGCATATAGATAATACATATCAGATTAGAGGAGTTCAACGTTGAGTAAATATTTAGGATTATTAATTTGCCTGTTTATGGTAATGGGTGCGTTGTTTCAAATTGGTATTTTTTTGTACATAGATATTAATAGTATTCTAATTGTTTTTGGAGGAGCCTTTGGCTACTCTCTTATCCAGAATAAAAAAGAAGATTACATAACTAATTTTGGAAAAGGAGCCATTTTTTTTGGATGGCTAGGAATGTTAATTGGTTTGATTGCTTTGACAGGAGGAAAGTATGACAATTGGGGTGACATAGATAAAATGGGTGTTGCTCTTAAAGTTTTAATGCTTCCAGTTTTTTATGGTTATATGATAAAACTAATAACAATCCCTTTTAACAACCAAAAATAGGGCAGAGTTAGATAGGAAATGAAAAGACTATTTTTATTAATATTATTAATAATAATTTCTAATAAGGCAATAGCATCTGTAGAAGGTGAGATATTAATCTGTGATAAAGATACAAGGGGCTATAACTTTATATCTAAGGATGAAGTAAAAGTATTAGGTATAAATTTAAATGAACTAAAAATATTTTCTATTAATCATTCATATGAAATAAATGAAAATGCAATCTTTATTCAACAACCACTTACAGTATTAGATAAAGAAGAAATACCTAGGCCTATTGGTTGGATATTTAGAAGAAACTTAGATTACGTATCATTAGATTATATTAATGGTGATTGGAGTAGAAAGTTTTTATGGAATTGTGAGGTTACTACATTAGAGCAATTAGATTTAAGAATAGAAAATAAGCTTAATGAATTAATTAAAGTTAAGGGTAAAAAACTTTAGTTAATCAATCTCTGTCACATATATTCTCACACAACCACTATAACCACATCTCATATATCATTGACTCTGATTACATTAACCCTGCTGTATGACTCTGTATGTGTCATTGTAATGATTAACACTTTACGAGGTGTGTTTATTTTACTTAAAGTATAATTATGTACATAGAATATTTTGAAACTATCAGTCTTGTTGTAATTTTATGCTCTGTTTTTTTTGGAGGAATAGTTAAAGGTTCTGTTGGTATTGGAATGTCCATGTTTTCAGTTCCATTAATAGCTTTTATTTTACCTCCTACTAAAGCAATGATGCTTTTATGCTTTCCAGTTATAGTAACTAACTTTATCCAAATGGATATTAAAAGAGGGATAAGCAATTATAGGTTTTTCCCAATGTTTATAACACTTTTTATAGGGATACTTATTGGTGGAAAGTTAATATTAAGTCTAGATTTGAAAACAATTTCAATAATTATTGCATTAACAATTATTATTTTTACATTCATTAATTTTTTAGGGTTAAATTTAGCTAGTCTTAAACCAATATATGAGAAAAAATTATCAATCATTATTGGTTTTTTTTCAGGTGTTCTGGGTGGAATATCTACATTTTATGCACCTCCTATAATAACCTTTTTAGTTTCATTAAATTTAGAGAAAGAGAATTTTATTAGAACTACAGCAACAATGTACTTTCTAGCTTCCATACCATTATACTCATCTCTTATTTATCATGGTTTAGGAAATTTTTATGATTTGTTACTTAGTTTTGTTATTACTGGTCCAGCATTGTTAGGACAATATTTTGGAACTAAAATTAGAAAGAGATTATCTAATACAATTTTTAGAAAAACTATTTTATTAATTTTAATTATTATTGGTTTTTCACTGCTGATTAAAAATTTATAAAATATTAATTTAGTTGATATAAAGACCTTATATAATATAATTAAATTTTGTTTCAATTTGAGCTTATTTATATGCAGAAATTCACTAATATTTTTATTTTTTTTCTTTCCCTTTGGGCTATATCTACAATTGTATCATTCTATTTTGATGTATATGTTCTATTTCCTTTTACATTATTAGAAAATAATGAAATACCATATAATAACCTGATTGCAATTAGGCTTGCAATACTTGCTACTTTTGCATTTTATGGGTTAATGCATTTTTTGCATGGAAGTAAAGAAGTATATCCAATTCACTTTTTAAAAACATTTTTATTTATGCTTTCAATTATGGGATTAACTGTTTTCCTTAAAGGATATGCAGAAGTTTCTTTGAAACAATGGTTGGTTTTATTGTTTTTTTTCTGTGTAGCAACAATTCTACATCTAGCTACTGGTTCAAAAAACAGACGTTTTGGCAAGAAATGATTAATAAAATAATCCACTTTTCCAACTAACTCTAATTTCAAACTTAATTGGTTATCTCCTTAACAAACCCCATCTGTTTTATGCCCTATGCCCCATGTGTGGGAAGGGGCATTTATTTGATACAAATACCTATTATTTTATTCATACGAAATTAAAGCAGGTTAAACTGTACACGACATATCTTGACCACAACATAACGGTGATTTAATTTTTCCGTGATCATTAGGACATTTTGAAATTTGTACATTTGAACCATTATCTAACTCTAAGGTATCATTTATTAAAGTTTCATCACATTTACCACATGTTGCATTTACAGACATTCCACACTTATTGCATTCATAAGTTGCCATAATAAACTCCTTTAAATGTTATTTATAAATTTTGTATTATAAATTTGAACATATTAAGTTTAAATAGCAATTTTTTTTTATTAATATTAATTATTGCTAATTAAAACTTAATCTTAGAACCCTATCCCATGCGCTATTGTCTATGATCACATTAAATCTGCTGTGTGAAACTGCATGAGCCATTTAAATATTAAACAATTTACAAAGTATAATTACTTCAATATAGCCAACTTTTTAGATGTTGATTTTCTAAATTAAACTTTTCTAATAACCTTTTTACAACGTCACCAATAGAAACTATTCCTATTAATAATTTATTTTCAACAATAGGAATATGTCTAATTTTATTTTTTGACATTATATCCATTATGGTTTCAGATTTTGTGTTTTTATTAATAGTTATAACTTTAGATGTCATAATAGATTTTATATGAGATTTCTTAAAATCTACTGATAGATTATTAGATATTTCTCTTATGATGTCTCTTTCTGATATAATTCCTGATAGCTCCATATTATCATTTAGAACAGGTAGAGCTCCTATACTATTTTTGGCTAATAATTTTATAGCATTATATGTAGTTTTATTCTCATTTATGGAAATTAAATTTCTTGTTAGCAGTTGAGATATCAAAATATTTTCATTATTTGAATTCATTTCATCCTCCCAATATTACAATACTTATTAACACTTTCACAACTAAAGATATCAAATTTATGAAACAAAATAAATAATCTAAATTAACAATAATAGAAATTAACCCGTAGTTATGGTATTGAAAGTAAATTCATAAATAAATCTAATAGTGTTGCATGTGGATGTAACAAATATATAAGATAAAATTAATAATGATCGAATTAACTAAAAATCAATTAAATAGCTATTCTCGTCAAATTTTAGACGATTATGATTCTAAAAATCCTAGCACCTTATTTAAAGATAAAATTACAATAAGCAATGAAGATGCTTGGCGCATTCAATCTGCTGTAACCGATTTAAGACAGAAAAGAGGTGAAGAAGTTATAGGTTATAAAATTGGATGTGTTTCCAAAGACACTCAACTTAAAATGGGTTTTACAAAACCAGCTTGGGGAAGNCTTTGGAAACATGAATTATACTCTGATGGGGTTACTTTAGAAAAAAATAATTATTCAAATCCTGCAATGGAAGCTGAATTTGGTGTTATATTAAAGCGTGACTTAAAACCTGATTTAGTGAATTTAGATTATATACTAGATTCAATTGAAACCATTCATCCTATAATTGAAATACATAATCTTGTTTTCAATGGCAACCCACCTTTTGGTGCAGAACTTCTTGCTAACAATGCTATCCATGCTGGTGTAGTAATAGGAAAGCCAAATAAAGGAAACATCAAAGCTGAAATTACTGACCTAAAACTTATATTTGACAAAGAGATAATTGATACATGGTCAGACAAAAAATGGCCGCATGATATGTTGTCAGAAGTAGAGTGGTTAGTTAAAGAACAAGATAAAATAGGTAATGTTTTAAAAAAAGGTAACTTGATTTTAACTGGGGCATATGGACTTCCAATTCCTATAAATGATAAAAAATTAATAGAGGTTACATCTTCTTTATTTGGAAATGTGTCTGCTATTTTTCAATAAAATTGAATAATGATACCCAACTTACATAGAAACATGCAATCATTATAGCCACAAATCATAAAAGATTTATTCTGATTTGATTGACACTGCACTTTTACTATGTATGAGACATTAAAATGGTTAGCACTTTACAGGATGCTCTTGTAAGGCTTAACGTTTAGAAATACTTTTAGATTCATTTTTAATTTTTTCTTCTAAATGACCAATCATAATCCTTCTCATATATTCAGCTCTTGCGAGATCTGTAAAAGAATATTCACGTATATCGTCATTTGTTATCCTGATAGAAAAATTATAAAAAGCTCCTGTTTTTTTTATACTAGATGCACTTCCAGATGCTATTTTTCTTGTGTTCACTAAAGTACCAAATTTAGTTTCAATGATATTAGTCATTTAAATTCCTCCTTTTAGCTATGCTGTTAATCATATACTTAAATTAATAAAGAGGTCAAATAATTATATAAGTATTTAAATATTTTAAATGAAAGTTAACAATATTCATACATGACGTGAGATCTGTCAGATGTATGTTGTCTGACTTCTGAGCTCCAACGTCCTTCTTCAACCGCTAGAGACCATTCTTTGCTTTGCACAACATCTGGGCTATCTATTTCGTACATAGCTATAAATTTTTGTGCTGGAGCATTCATTGATTTTGTCTCGCCACCGATTGAAAAATTAAAGGATGTTCCTTTACCTCTTGTTACCTTGTTCACACCAGGTACTTTTAAAAGATAGGGAATATGTTCTTCATCGTAAACCTCGTTGAATAAATTTTCATACTCTTTTTTAACATTCATAGAAACTACAAAAATATATTTTGAATTTGCCACAATACCCTCCCTAACTCTCTTTTTGTAAGATTTTATTAGAAATTGTTTTTCTCTTTTATTCAACTTTTTAATTTCTAATTCTCTTTTGGTTGCATTACTTCTATTTAGAGAAAGCTCTTTATAGACTAGTTTAAGTGGTAAACGCCCACGTAAATATTTAGAGCCATGTCCTGAGGTATGTTGTTCTATTCTTTTATCTAAGTTTTTTGTGATTCCAGTATAGAGTGATTGGTCTTTACATTTTAAAATATAAATTATCCAATTCATTTCTATTCTGCTCTATTTATTGTTTGTCATATTTATAAANACATCTTCTAGGCTTACATCTTTTGTCGATAAATCTAGAATATCTAAGCTTGAGTTGTATAACGTTTTAATAATATTTTTCATAGAGGTTTCGCTAGGCTTAAAAATGATCTCCAAAGTATCAGAAACAATTTTAACGGTACCAATTTTTTTAAGACTAATTTTATCTTTATCAGAAACCTTTTTCTTTTTAAGTTTAATATAAATTATTTTTTCATTAAACTTTGTTAGTAATGATTGTTTATTTTCGTTAGCAATTATTTTTCCTTTGTTAATTATTGCTATATCGTCACACAAATACTCAGCTTCTTCTAAGTAATGAGTTGTCAAAATTATTGTAACACCTAGCTTATTTAAGTCTTTAAAATGCTGCCATAATTTTTGCCTCAATTCCACATCAACACCAGCTGTGGGTTCATCAAGTATTAAGATAGGAGGGGAGTGAACCATTGCTTTTGCGACCAATAATCTTCTTCTCATTCCTCCAGATAATTTTCTACTATATGACTTAGCTTTATCGCTTAAATCCATTAATTTTAGTAATTCTTTTGTCTTACGAAAAGCTTTAGGAACATTAAACATTCCTGAATGTAAGTCTAACAACTCATCAGGAGTAAAAAAAGCGTCTATATTTAATTCTTGTGGCACTACACCAACAGCTAATTTTGATTGTTTTCTCTCTTCTTCTATATCCATACCCCAAACAGACACATACCCAGAGCTTTTTAATACAATTCCTGATATTATATTTATTAATGTTGATTTACCAGCCCCGTTTGGTCCTAACAAACCAAACATAGATCCTGCTTTGACGTTTAATGACACATCATCTAATGCATAATGCTCATTTTCCCCTTGGTAAATTTTAGTAAGATTTTTTATTTCAAGGGCAAGCTTGTTTTTAGGTATTTGCCAATTTTCTGTTTTCATTCTAATTCTTTCTAATCAGATCATCTATGTTTTTATCTGTCTTAATGAAGTATAAAATTTATTATGAATTAATGACAATTATATTTAATTATCTATAATATGATCTCTAATATTTATCATAAATTAATTTTTAAATCACAGTTTTATAAATATTCTGATTTAAGCTTAATAAATTAAAACGAGTAGATATGAATAATGAGATGCAACAAAATACTAGGCCAGATCTAAAATTTAATGACCCTAATAATATACTTTTGATTGATGGGTCAGGGTATATTTTTCGTGCATTTTATGGATTACCTCCTATGACTAATAAAAATGGGGTCCCAGTTAATGCCGTATTTGGTTTTACCAAAATGCTCATAAAGCTTATTGATGATTTAAAGCCTCATTATGCAGCTGTTATTTTTGATGTATCAAGAAAAACCTTTAGAAACGATCTTTTTGAATTTTATAAGGCTAATAGATCAGAGCCCCCTGAGGACTTAATACCTCAATTTTCTCTAATAAGGAAAGCTACAGAAGCAATTGGATTACCCGTTGTTGAAATGGAAGGTTTTGAAGCAGATGATTTAATCGCAACTTATGCTAATATAGCTTTAAAATTAACAAAGAAGGCAATTGTTGTTTCTAGTGATAAAGATTTGATGCAACTTGTAGATCACAATACTCTGTTATTTGACCCCATGAAACAATTGTGGGTTGATGATGTTAAGGTTTATGAAAAATTTGGTGTACCACCTAAAAAAGTTATAGATGTTCAATCTCTTGCTGGTGATAGCAGTGACAATATTCCAGGTGTACCTGGTATTGGTATAAAAACAGCAGCTGAACTGATTAACGAATATGGAAGTTTGGATGAACTACTATTAAGAGCGGCAGAAATTAAACAAAATAAAAGAAGAGAAAATCTTATTGAATATGCTGATCAAGCAAGACTGTCACGTTCTCTTGTTACTCTTGAAAAAAACGTACCAATTATTTCAGAAATTGAAGATTTTAAAATTAATCCAGTTCTTGATTTAAATAAGTTAGTTCCTTTTCTAGAGACACATAACTTTAAAAGTTTAATAAACAAATTTAAAAATAATGAAAGTAATGAGTTAATAGCTAGTAAATCTAATTCAAAAGATTTTATAAAAAATGATATTATAGAATTCAAGGGCTCTTCAGATAAATATGAACTCATTAATAAAGCAACTTCATTAAAAGAATTTATTAGTAATTGTTATGGTCAATCAATAATATCAGTAGATTGTGAAACAAACTCCTTAGATGCTAAAACTGCTTTATTGATTGGTATTTCAATGTCCTATAGTGAAGGTAAAGCTTGTTACATTCCGTTGAGGCACGGTCTTGATTTAGATAATGATCAATCAGACTTTATCTTAGATAATAAAACATCTTTTTCTCAACTGCCTTTTCAAGAAGCAATAAGTTTAATTAGACCAATTTTAGAAGATAACTCTATTTTAAAAGTTGGCCATAATATTAAATACGATGCATTGGTAATGAAACAAAATCATAATGGCAATATTCTTCTTCATCCAATTGGCGATACTATGTGTTTATCTTATGTGGTTGATCCTGGAAGAGTTGATAATCATAAACTAGATAGCTTAGCAATGCGTGAGTTGAACCACAAAACAATAAAATATGAGGATTTATGCGGGAAAGGTAAAAATAAAATTTCTTTTAATCAGTTGTCTCCCTCAGAAGCTCTTAATTATGCATCTGAAGACGCCGACGTAACCCTAGCTATTTATAAGAAGCTCCTTCCAAGATTAATAAATGATAAAAAATATACTGTTTATAAAAGATTAGAAAACCCATTGATAAATGTTTTAATGAAAATGGAANATGANGGCATTATTGTAAACCCAGTTAANCTAAAAGAAATTTCAAAAAATTTATCAGTAGAGATAAGCAAACTTGAAGATAAAATTTATAAGATGACAAGTAAAAAATTTAATATTGGATCACCAAAACAGTTAGGTGAAATTTTATTTGACGAAATGAAAATTGATGGAGGAAAACGTTCAAAAAATGGTTCATGGCAAACAAGTGTAGAAATTTTAGAAAATATGTCTATTTCAGGNCATGAAATAGCNGATTNTATATTAGATTGGAGACATTTTTCAAAACTTAAAAGTACATATTCTGATGCCTTAATTAATCAAATAAATTCAGAAAGTAAAAGAGTTCATACAAGCTATTCAATGGTTGGAGCAAGTACTGGCAGGTTGTCTTCTTCAAATCCTAATCTACAAAATATTCCAATTAGAACAAAAGAAGGAAGATTAATTAGAACTGCTTTTGAAGCAAAAGAAGGTTTCAAATTAGTTTCTATGGACTATTCACAAATAGAATTAAGATTGATAGCACACATAGCAGATGAAAATAAAATGATAGAAGCTTTTAATAATGAATTAGATATTCATGCAGATACTGCTTCAAAAGTTTTTGGAATTCCAATTGCTAATATGACAACAGATATAAGAAGAAAAGCTAAAGCAATTAACTTTGGGATAATATATGGTATCTCATCATATGGATTAGCAAAGCAGTTAAAATGTTCACCAAGTGAAGCTAAGTCTTTTATAAATTCTTACTTTGATAGGTTTCCTAAAATAAAAGATTACATGGAAGAAACTAAAAATAGCCTTTATAATGATGGTTATGTTGAAACTTTGTTTAGCAGACGAATTTATATCAATGGTGGAGACTCAAAAAACCAAAATATAAGAGGTTTTGCAGAGAGACAAGCAATTAATGCACCTATTCAAGGAACAGCAGCAGATATAATAAAGAATGCAATGATACAAATTGATAAAAATTTACTAAATTATAACGAAGATGTCTCTATGCTTATGCAAGTTCATGACGAGTTAGTGTTTGAAATTAAAAATGAAAAAATTCATAATATTGAAAATATTATTGTGCCAATTATGGAAAATGCAAATTTACCAATGGTGCCTTTGAATGTGAAATTAAAAGTTGATACTGGATACGGGAATAATTGGGCAGAAGCACATTGATTTTAGTTTTATCATAAATTAACAAAATTTAACCTTGAATAAACCTTAATTTTACACTCATATCATACTATTTAAGAATACGTTCAAATTAATAGGTGATTAATGAGTGAAAAAATTATTCTCGTAGACGATGATAGTAATATCTTAACTTCTGTTTCTCTGGCGTTAAAATCCGAAGGGTGGTCAGTAGAAACATATAATGATGGAGAGCAGGGACTTATTGCACTTCAAAGAAATAATCCTGATATCGCGATTCTAGACATTAAAATGCCTAAATTAGACGGGATGGAAGTTTTAAAAAAACTTAGAATTTCTAGCAATATACCTGTAATTTTTTTAACTAGTAAAGATGACGAAATAGACGAGGCTTTAGGGCTTAGGATGGGTGCTGATGATTATATTACAAAACCATTTTCTCAAAAATTACTTATTGAAAGAATTAGAGCAGTTTTGAGAAGAAGTTCTTTAAAAAACTCAGACGTATCTGATAAAGTTATACAAAGAAATAATCTATATCTTGATCCAGATAGGCATCTTTGTAAATGGAAGGATCTAGAGGTTAAGCTTACGGTTACGGAATTTTTAATATTAAATTCATTAGCCTTCAGGCCAGGACTAGTTAAAAGTAGAGATCAACTTATAGATACTGCCTATGGAGAAACTATATATGTAGATGATAGGACTATTGATAGCCATATAAAGAGAATGAGAAGGAAATTTAGATTTTTTGATAAAACTTTTGACCATATTGAAACCTTATATGGAGTTGGGTATAGATATAAAGATGAATAGAATTGGCTAAAATTATAAAAATTTTAAAAAAGATATATTTGCCCTTAAAGACCAGAATTTTAGTAATAATTTTATTACCAGTCTTATTGTATCCAATAATTATTATTTATTTCAATAAATATCAGGATATTTTAATTAGATCTGAATTTGCAGCTATTGAACGACAAGGTTTAACCTTAACCAAAGCTCTTGCTTTAGCAGAAAATCAATATGGCTTAATTCAACGAAATCAAGTTTCTAGCCCTGCATTACAAAGTTTAATTCCTAAGGTTAAGTATGGTTCAAATATAAGGGCTAGGCTTTTTGATATGTATGGAAACCTAATTGCAGACACAAAGTCTAGTATGAAATATAGTCCTTTTGTTAAAGTAAGTCCGTTGCCTTCAGTCAAAAATAATTCGCCAATCGAAACATATTTAACAAGTTTTGTTTCTTTATTTTCAAATTTAATTTCAAAACCATTAAATCTGCCTTTATATAAAGATAATATAAGATTTACGCTTGATAATTTTCCAGAAATAATAATCGCACTAAAGGGGAATATTACTAAAGTGTCAAGACAAGATGCTAATGGTAAACTTTTTCTATCTGTTGCACTGCCGATTAAAAATATCCGCATGGTAAGGGGTGCTGTACTTCTTTCAGTGTCAGGTGAGAAAATTGAACAAGAATTAATTGATTTAGAGACAGAACTTTTTAAAGCATTTGGATTAATTTTACTAGCCACGTTCAGCTTAGCTTTTTATTTTGGGAGATCTATTACTAATCCAATAATTAAATTAGCAAAAGAAGCAGACAAAATCTCTGAAGATAAAATGCAGAAAACTGTAAATTTAACGGAACTAAAATCTAGAAAAGATGAGATAGGGAATTTAGCAAAATCTTTCTACCAAATGACAAGAGAGCTACAAAGTCGGATAGATCATATTGCAGAATTTGCAGCTGATGTTGCTCATGAATTAAAAAACCCTATTTCGTCTATAAGATCTGCATCAGAAACCATTGGTAAGATAAAAAATATTAAAGAACAAACACAGCTTATAAAAGTTATACAAAATGATGTAGCAAGGGTTGATAGATTAATAAATGATATATCTGCAGCTTCTAGACTTGATGCTGAGCTATCTAGAATTGAAATGACTAAAATTGATATTACGGATTTGTTAAGCACTTTGATTGATATAAGATCTTCAACAATAAATTGTAATATTAATTTTTTTAAAGAAGTTGATAAATGTTATATTTGGGGAAATGAAAATAGAGTTGCACAAGTTTTTGATAATTTAATTCAAAATGCTGCCTCTTTCTCAACAAAAAACTGTACCATTGATATTAGGTTAGAGGAAAAATTAGATAAAATAATTATTGTAGTAGAGGATAATGGCCCAGGTTTTTCTGAGATTGGTATTAATAAAATATTTGATAGATTTTATACTGAAAGACCTAAAGCTGAGAAGTTTGGTAATCACTCTGGATTAGGCTTGTCAATTTCAAAGCAAATTATAGAAGCTCATGGCGCTACTATAAAAGTGTTCAACAGACTAGACAAAAATCAAAAATGTATTGGAGCTACTGTAAGGACTGTATTTAATGCATTAAAATAAATATTTAAAACTATCATTTCATAGTTTGCAGTAAAAAAAATTAAATGTTATATAACCACATTAATTTTAAAGGATAAACATGTCAGATTACTCAATTACAGATATAAGTCTCGCTGAATGGGGAAGTAAAGAAATCTCAATAGCTGAAACAGAAATGCCTGGGCTTACGGCCTGCAGAGAATTATTCAGAAAAGATCAACCATTGAAAGGAACTAGGATTGCAGGTTGCTTACACATGACAATCCAAACAGCAGTTTTAATTGAAACTTTGATTGCTCTTGGAGCTAGTGTCAGATGGGCTAGTTGCAATATTTTTTCAACACAAGATCATGCTGCAGCTGCGATAGCTAAACAAAATATTCCAGTTTTTGCTAAAAAAGGTGAAACACTAAAAGAATATTGGCAATATGTTGATCAAATTTTCACTTGGTCTGATGGATCATTGGCTAACATGATCCTTGACGATGGTGGAGATGCTACTCTTTATATTATTTTAGGTGCAAAAGCTGAGAATGGAGAGAAAATTCTTGCTTCTCCAGCAAATGAGGAGGAAGAGGCTTTAAAGGCTCAAATTCTCTCTAGATTAGATAGTTCACCTGGTTGGTTTACAAAGGTGAGGGATAGCATAAAAGGCGTAACGGAAGAAACTACTACAGGTGTTCTAAGATTGTACCAGATGGCAGAAAAAGGTGACCTCCCATTTCCCGCCATCAACGTAAATGATTCAGTTACAAAATCTAAATTTGATAATCTGTATGGCTGCAGAGAATCTTTGGTTGACGGTATCCGAAGAGCTACTGACGTAATGTTGTCTGGTAAGGTAGCCGTTGTCGCCGGTTTTGGTGATGTTGGTAAGGGATCAGCCGCTTCACTTCGACAAGGCGGCGCAAGAGTTATAGTAACTGAGGTCGATCCTATATGTGCATTACAAGCTGCAATGGAAGGATACGAAGTTTGTTCCATGGAAGAAGCCTGTCCCAGGGGTGATATATTCGTTACTGCAACAGGTAATAAAGATGTGATAACAGTTGATCACATGAGGGATATGAAAGATAGAGCAATAGTGTGTAACATCGGACATTTTGACTCAGAAATTCAAGTTGAGTCTTTACAAAACATGAAATGGTCTGAAGTCAAGCCACAAGTTGATGAAGTTGAATTCCAAGATGGAAAAAGGTTAATTGTTTTAGCTAAAGGCAGGCTAGTTAATTTAGGTTGTGCTACAGGTCATCCTAGTTTTGTTATGAGTGCTTCTTTTACAAATCAAGTTCTTGCTCAGATTGAAATTTGGGAAAAATTCAATGAATATGATAATAAAGTCTATACTTTACCAAGACATTTAGATGAAAAAGTAGCTAAACTTCATCTAGATAAAGTAGGTGCAACNTTATCTAAGTTATCAAAAGAACAAGCAGATTATATTGGTGTTCCAGTAAAAGGTCCATTCAAATCTGATAATTATAGATATTAAATTATGAGATCAATATCAGAGTTTGTTGTTAAATCTGAAATTGAAATGAGAAAATTAGGTTATTTATTAACAAATTTATTTCAATCTCAGGACTTAATTACTTTTACTGGTGACTTAGGTGTAGGAAAAACTTTTCTTTGTAAGTCTATTATTAATAAACTTACCAGATTTAAAGAAATACCAAGTCCAACTTTTAATATTGTGAACACTTATTATTTCAAAAATGAGATAGAGATATGGCACTGCGATTTTTATAGAATTGACAGTTTTAACGAAGTTGAAGAAATTGGTGTTTTTGAAGATCTAAAAAAAAAATTATTTTTCTAGAATGGCCAAAATTTACAAAAGAAATTTCACAATTTGACCCGTTAAATATTTCTATCGATATGGTTAATAGCGAAGATAAAAAATTATCTAATTTTAGAAAAATTTCTTTGCATGGCTCTCAAAAATGGTATTCTCGTTTTAATAGATTATGACATTAATTAAGTGAGCAACAAGTCCCATGAATTTTGTTTTTTANGATCTGGAAACNACAGGTAGGAATGCTACCTGGGACCAGATACTTCAAATTGGAGCNATTTTAGTTGATAGTAATTTNCAAGAAATCGATAGATTTGAAGAAAGGTGTCGCTTAAGGCAAGGTTTAATNCCAGAACCAGGAGCTTTGATTGTTAATAANACTTCTGTAGAAATGTTAAATAATGTTAATTTATCCCATTATCAGTTAATAAAAAAAGTTTATGATATTTTTAATAAATGGTCGCCAGCTATATTTATTGGTTACAATACCATTAGTTTTGACGAAGAGTTTTTAAGAAAAACTTTTTTTAAACTATTACTAGAGCCTTATACAACGCAATTTAATGGTAATAGGAGGGCTGATGTTTTAGGAATGACCAGAACATCTAAATATTACTATCCTGAATGTATAAACGTTGGTTTGAATGAGAAAGGAAACCAAGTGTTTAAATTAGATGTGTTAACTCAGTTAAACGATATCAAACATAATGCTCATGATGCAATGGGTGATGTCGAGGCTACTATTGAAATTGCACAAATTCTGAAAAATAAAGCCCAAAATGTTTGGCAATCAGGGTTAAGTAATAGTAATAAAATTGAGGTAGATAATTTTCTTCTCAAAAATGATGTAATTTGTATGGACGAATATTTTTTTGGTAAATTCAATTCTTATGCTGTGACATATGTATGCAAAAATAAATTTAATTATCCACAATGTTTTGATTTAATTCATGATCCAATTGACTATTTTGAAATGTCAATTAAGGATTTAAAAACTAACATGAAGCTTAAACCGAAATTAATCAAAGAAATCAAAAATAATAAGAATCCATTATTAATGGATGAAAGTTATATTGAAAAAATACCTTCCTATAAGTCATTAGGCCTAAATGTTCTTAAAGAACGAGCTGAATTAATAAAAAACAATATTGATTTTAAAAATAAAATTCAAACGATACTGTTTGAAGAAAATGAAGAAAAACAAATGTTTAAATCACAAGTAGATATTGACCCTGAGGATAGCTTATATATTGGAGGCTTCCCTGATAATAGTGATAAATCTAAAATGTTACAGTTTCATAAAGCAGATTGGGAAGAAAAGTTTTTTATTTCAAACCAATTTAAAGATCCACGATACCAATATTTTGCTCATAGATTAATTTATGAAGAAGCCCCACAAATACTTCCTCAACTTGATTACGAAAAAATTCATAAAATTATTGCAAAACAAATATTAAGTACAGATAATGAAAAATGGAATACAGTTCCAAAATCATACCATCAACTAGACACACTAAGAGATCAATATGAAAATGAGAAGGATGACGAAAAAATTGAATTTTTAGGAGAATTAGATAATTTTCTTCAAAATCTTGAAAATAAATATCAAAAAACACAATAATTATTAAATTAGGAGACTTATAAATGGCGACTAACAAGACAAATGATCAAAATTTTAAAACAGATGTTTTAGATGCAAAGCAGCCTGTTTTAGTTGATTTCTGGGCAGAATGGTGTGGTCCATGTAAGGCAATTGCCCCTTCTCTTGAAGAGTTATCTGAAGAAATGGCTAGTAAGCTTAAAATTGTTAAAATTAATGTTGATGAAAACCCTTCAATTTCACAAACTTATAGTATTAGAAGCATTCCGGCTTTAATGATATTCAAAGATGGTGAAAAAATTTCAGAAAAAATGGGAGCTCTTCCTAAGTCAGCACTTCAATCATGGGTTAATGAAACTATTTAAATAGCAATACATCAGTTAATGACTGTTTCATTATACTTTAATACATGTCCTGTTAGATACAAAGAACCAGTTATGAGTAATGGTAAATTTTTATCAGCTCTTTGTAGTGCATTTTCTAAGCTTTCACATCCAAAAATGTTTAATTGAATGTTTTTTAATTTTTGAGTTAATTCTTCTGAACTATAGGCTGATTCAACTCCAGGAATTGAGATAACGAATACCTTATTTATATGTTCTTTAAAAGTATTTACAAATTCAATAGGATTTCTATTATTTAACATTCCAATAATTAAATCACAGTTATTGATTGAATTGTTGTTTAGGAAATTTTCTAAAACAACGGCTCCATCTTCATTATGAGAGCCGTCCAAAATAGTAATATTATTTCTAAATTTAGTAATTTGTCCCTTTTCTATATATTCAATTCTTCCATGCCATTGCGTTCTTTTTAACCCTTTAATAACATTTAACTTAGATATATTGGGTATTATTGTTTTTGCTGCTGTGTACGCTGTAGAAGCATTTTCATATTGATGTTTCCCTCTTAAACCAAGTGGAGTTGATGAAGGTATGTTTTTTAATTCTATTAAGTTTGCTTTCATTTTTTGAACACGTGCTAAAAGTGTTTTATAAGCCTTTTGGTTATTTTGTTTAGCAATAATAACGGGAAGACTTTCTCTAAGTATTCCTGCTTTTTCTTTGGCTATATTTTCTATTGTTTTACCAAGATATTCAGTATGATCGAATCCTATTTTAGTTATTATACAAAGTTTCTTTTTATCAATTATGTTAGTGGCATCCAATCTCCCACCTAATCCAGTCTCTATTATGTTTATATCACTAGGTTTTCTATGAAATGCAATTAAAGCTGCAGCAGTAGTAATTTCAAAAAAAGTAATTGGCTTATCTTTATTGTTAGATTCAATTTCTTCTAAAATATCAATTAACATTTCTTCAGAAATTTTTTTTTTCTTTATACGAATACGTTCATTAAAGTTAATTAAATGTGGTGAAGTATAGATATTAACAGAATAGCTGTGAGCTTCGAATATTTCTTTAAGAAAAGATGCAGTTGAGCCTTTACCATTTGTTCCGGCAATATGGATGACATTGCTTAATTGATTATGAGGGTTCCCAAATTTCTTCATTAATAAATTTAATCTAGTAAGATCAAAATCTATTAGTTTAGGGTGAAGTGAAAACATTCTATTAAGAGTGTTTGTTAATTTTGTTTCATGAACCATATGGTTAAATATATTTAAAAATAAATGATTTATTTTTTATAAAAAGTTAATGTTTTTAATAAATTTGATATTGTTTGTTTTTGTTCAGATCTAGGAATAACTAAATCAACCATGCCATGTGATTTTAAGTATTCCGCAGTTTGAAAATTCTCTGGTAGTTTTTCTTTGACAGTTTCTTCAATTACTCTTCTGCCGGCAAAACCTATAATCGCTCCAGGTTCAGCTATATGTATATCACCTAACATTGCAAAGCTAGCTGTGACCCCACCAGTCGTTGGATTAGCAAGTAAAACAATGTACGGTAATTTAGCTTTTTTAAGTCTATTGATAGCAATTGTAGTTCTTGGCATCTGCATAAGTGAAAAAATACCTTCTTGCATACGTGCTCCACCTGAAG
>JGI20160J14292_10001851_pt1 | contig 17316 bp, 18 predicted proteins | sample COG_10_FD_14292 | JGI IMG/M metagenome (IMG submission 14292) | reverse complement strand
CAGCTCTTGTAAGCGACTGACTATCTTCTGAAGTTTCATTTTGCTCAGAACTTATAACAGAATTTTGCTTTAACAATATTGATAATAAAGTTCCTATCTTCGATGCAAGATCTTTACGTTCAACAATTAAATCAACAAAACCTGTTTTTTCAACATATTCACTTTTCTGAAACCCTTCAGGTAGTTCTTCCTTAACTGTTCCTTGAATAACTCTAGCTCCTGCAAAAGCTATTAATGCACCAGGTTCTGCAATATGAATATCACCTAACATTGCATAAGAAGCAGTTATACCACCTGCTGTAGGGTCAGTAATACACACTAAATAGGGTAGGCTATGTTTTTTTAATTCATTAATAGCGAGTGTTGTTCTAGTCATTTGAGACAATGAGATTAAACTCTCCATCATTCTCATACCACCACCAGCACTTATACATAAAAAAGGAGTTTGATTTTCTATAGCATATTGAATTCCATACAAAAATGCCTCTCCCTCTGCAGCTGCCATTGATGCACCTAGAAAATCAAAGTCTGACGCAACAGCTGTAATTTTAATATTATTGATTGTTCCACAGGCAACCATCATTCCACACTCCATACCTGTTTTTTTTCGAGCACTTTTTAATCTATCTTTATAAGATTTAGAGTCTGTCCAATTTAAAGGGTCATCTTTTGGAATAGGAGTTTTAAATATTTCATAATTATTTTTACCAAATAAAATATCAAATCTTTGACTTGGCTTAATTCGGTGATGTTTATTACAATCTGGGCAAACCCAAAGATTTTGTTCTAAATCTTTTTTTAAAATTGGTCCTCTGCAACAACTTGTCCAATCGCTTTTTGCAATATCTTCCTTTGAAGCTCTTTCGTGAAAAGCAGTTTTAATCTTCTCACCTGCTTTTATAATTTTTGTAATCCAGTTCATTTAATTCTATTTTTTAATCTCTTCACGATATTAGTAACATTTGTGACAGTATTTTGTCTTTTTTTAATAGAGTTTGAGATTTCCTTACAAATTGCACTACCAACCACTAATCCATCTGCTTTTTTGAGAGATTTTATAGTTTTTTCAGTAATTCCAAATCCTATTACAACATTCTTTGATTTATTTTGATTTTTAATTTTACTATATCTTTCAAGAATTTTTTTTGGTGAAACTTTTAATTTGCCTCCAGTGGTTGAGAGCATACTTATATAATAAATCATATCATGAGAGTCTTTGATAATTTTTTTTAATCTCACAGATGAAGTTGTGGGAGAGACTAGTTGAATAAAATTTATTCCTTTTTTTTTACATTTTGCTGCAAATTTTTTATTTTCAGGATAAGGGAGATCCACAACTATTAAACCATCAACCTTTACATTTTTACATTTTTCTAAAAATTTATTTTCATTATACTGAAAAATCATGTTGTAATAACCCATCAAGATGATTGGCTTAGTTTTTTTTAATTTTTTAAAATCTTTCGCTATAGAAAAAACATCACTTATTTTAATTCCATTCTTTATTGCACGGTAAGCACTTGTTTGTATTTGACCGCCATCAGCAATTGGGGTGTTGTGAGGAAAACCTAACTCACAAATATCTGCATAATCTGAAATAGAGTTAAGTATTTCTAGTGACTTCTTTTTGGTGTTATCACCAGCAACAGTATAAGTAAGTAACGCAGGTCTATTCTCATGTCTTGCAGTATTGAATGCTTGATTTATTAATGAGACCATTACTTTTTACCCAATCTTTCTCTTAAAATATCCCTATCTTTTTTTGCATCTCCACATGAATTAACAATGATTATATTATCCTTACTTAACTTAGGTGCAATTTTGATAGCTTCTGCAAAAGCATGACTAGGCTCTAGACTTGGATTTAAATTTTCATATTTAGTTACCATCACATGTGCATCAAGAGCCTCTTCATCTGTAGCATAAGTATATCTTGCTCTTTTAGTATCTTTTAAAAAACAATGAATAGGGCTAACACCTGGATAATCTAAGCCAGCACTAATAGACTCAGTATCATTTATTTGTCCTTCGTTATTTTGACATAAGTAAGACGCTGCTCCGTGTAAAATTCCAATTTTAGCATTTCGACTTAATGGCGCTGCATGAAGTTTAGAATTTTTAGGTCCACCTGCTTCAACACCAATTAATTCAATTTGTTTTTTATTGTAATCAATAAATTCACTCCAAAAGCCATATGCAGAACTCCCACCTCCAACACAATTAATTAGTTTTATTTTGTTAGGAATTTTTTTAAATTCTGATTTCAATTGTACTTTTAGTTCTCTAGAAATCTGAGCGGTACTCCAACCACATATTTTAACAAATATATTGGGACCAACAGTACTTCCGACACACATATGAGTATTGTCACAATTTGATACCCAGTATCTCATACATTCACTTACAGCATCAACCAAAGTTTGACTACCAGAGTAAACAGGAACTATCTCAGCTCCATTTTTTCTCATAGCATCACAATTAGGCTTTTGTCTTTTGATGTCTTTTGCACCCATAAATATTTTACATTTAAGACCAAATTTTTTAGCAGCCATACTTAGCATTTTTCCTGCATAACCAGCTCCAGTATCGCCAACGATATACTTTTTTCCCATAGCTTTACAAATTAAAGCATGAACTGTTGCGTTATATATCTTGTGCGCGCCTCCATTAGCTTCTGAGACAACTTTGGCCCAAACTTGAGCACCACCCAAATGATTTGTAAGATTGTTAAGTTTTACAAATGAAGTAGGAGTTCCAATATAGTTTTTAAAATAAAAATCCCTTTTCTTAATGAACTTTTTGTCTTTTCTTAACTTTTTAAATTCATTTGTTAAATCTTCTACTGGTTTTTTTAGGGTCTCTGGAATAAAACTTCCTCCAAACTTACCCCCCCAAAAGCCAAATTGATCATGTTGATCAATTAAAGGAATTCCTTTTTTAAGTTTCATTATTAATTTTTTCTACCTTGTTTAAAAAAATATCAATTTTGGATTTATCTTTTAACCCAGAAGTTTCTAGACCCCCAGATATATCTATAATATCTGCTATTTTTTTATAATTTTCAAGATTATCATCTAATTGAATATTACCCGCTAACATGAGCGGTTTATCAGTTTTTATCTCTTCAATAAGTTTATGATCAAATGACATGCTTTTTTCGTACCCTTTACTGTCAAATAAGTAAATATCTGTCACATTAGAGAATAATTGATATTTATTAACGTCAGCAGCATCTTTAATTGTTAAAACAGAAATAATTTTTTTATTATATTTTTCTTTAATAGATTTGATTTCTTCAGGTGTGCAGTCATAAATTTGATAATAATCAAAAGGAAGATTTTTGATTTTTTCTAAAATTTCTTTTTCTGGTTTAACAAGTACTGCCACAAAATTAGATTTTTTTTTAGTTACGCTTACTAACTTTTTTAATTTTTCAAATTCAACATATCTTGGACTTTTTTTATAATTACAAATAAATCCAATAAATTGAGGNGGGTAGGTATGATTAATAATATAATTCAGTGTATCTAAATCAGAGATCCCACAAATTTTGGATCCTTTGATCATTGATTTAAGTGATCAATTAATCTTTGAATATTTTTTTTAATATTGCCTTTAATTAAAGATCTGCCCATTACAATACCCGAAACATTTTTCTTAAAAGCTTCATTAGGGGTCATAACTCTTGATTGATCATTTGCATCATCACCAGGCAACCTAATTCCTGGAGTTACAATAAATAAATTTTTATATTTTTTTCTAACTAATTTTGCTTCTTGAGCAGAACATACTATTCCATCACATCCTGACTTTTTTATAAGTCCTGCCTGCTTTAAGACTAATTGTTCTACAGATTTAGTATGTCCTATTTCTTTAAGAGATTTATTGTTAAGACTTGTTAGAATTGTAACTCCTAATACTTTTAAGTTTTTATTAATTATTTTAGTTTTTTTTTTAATAGCTCTTAACATTTCAAGACCACCATTTGCATGAACTGTTATATATTTGCATTTTTTTAGATCTTTTAAACTATCTATTGCAGATAAGGCAGTTTGAGGAATGTCATTAGCCTTAATGTCTAAGAAGTAGTCTGACTTAAAACTTTCTAAAAATCTTCTCCCATGTTTTGAGTAAAAAAATTGTAACCCAAATTTTGGGATAATTTTAAGTTTTTTTGTCTTGGTTTGGCTTATTATCTTTTTTATTTCTTTTAGGCTTGAAGTGTCACAGGCTACAAATATAGTTTTATTATTCATCATTTAATTTTTTAAACAAGTCTTTTGACATTTTAAAGTGAATTGTTTTTTTTTCAGGAGTATTTACTTTTTCACCAGTTTTAGGGTTTCTTGAAATTCTTGCTTTTTGAAGATTAGTTGAAAATACACCAAAATTTCTAAGTTCAACTCGATCACCTCTTTTAAGTGCTCTTTTGATTTCACTTAAAATTATATCTGTGAATTTTTCTAGATCCTTTTTTAGAAAATTTGGATAGTTATCTGAGAGTTGTTTTAAAAGCTTTGATTTTACAATAGCCAATTTAAATCTTCTTTTACTCTTTATCTTCTTCTTTTTTCTTTAAATCTTCAGAAAGTGATGAGAACGGTAAATTTTTTCCAGAACCTTCAGATCCATATTTGTCCAAAGCTTCTTTTTTCTCAATTTCTTCAAGTAATTTAATACTCAAAGTTACTTTTCTCTTATTAAGATCAATTTCAGCTATTGCACAGTCAAGTTTTTCTCCACCTGTCCATCTGCTTGGTCTTGCATCTGCAGCATTGATTGCAATTGCAGATTTTTTAATTTGAAAATCCATCTCACAACCCTCAGGTCTTACAATTAATCCCTTGTTGTCTGTTGAAACAACTTTAACTGTAATTGTTTGGTTTTTAGATTTATCATTAAACCAATCAAAAGGATCTGCCTGAGTTTGTCTTAGACCAACCCTAATTTTTTGTTCAGATGCTTTAATCTCTAATACTTTAACCTTAATTTTATCGCCTTTTTTATACTTTTCTAATTCTTGTTCACCATTATTTAGATAAGTTAAATCATTACAGTGTAAAAATGCATCCACATCTAAGTCTTCTACTTTAACAAATAGTGAGTACTCATTTTTATTAACGACTTCACCTTCAACAATTGTTCCAACTGGAAATTTTGTCTCAAAAGTTTCAAATGGATTATCTTGTGTTAACCTATGGGAAATTGCAACACGTCTTTTTTCTTTATCAATTTCAGTAATAATACAATCTATCTCATCACCAACTTTGAACATTTTTTTTGCAGAAATATTTTTTTTAGTCCAGCTAAGTTCACTTGAGTGAAGCAAAGTAGTAAGACCTGCCTCTAATTCACAAAAAGCTCCGAAGTCCATTAATTTAACAACTTTTACTTTATAAATTTTATTTAGTTCATAATTTTCAATATGCTCAAATGGATCAGGTGATAATTGTTTTACTGAACAACCAACTTGTAGTTTTTCTTTATCTACAGTGATCACTTTTAAATCATGCTTTTCACCAATATTAAAAACTTCATCAGGGTGATTTACTCTTGAGTATGAAATTTCCTGTAAATGAACCAGAACATCTAATTCACCATTTACATTAAAAAAACATCCAAAAGTACTATAGCCTTTTACTTCAGCACCTTTAATAATATCTCCAACTTTATATTTCTCTATAATTTTAGCTTTGTCCTCTTTTTTGAAAGACGAAATAATTTCTCTTCTAGAAACACAAGCGTTACCTCTAATTTTATCTAATTTAATTAGAGCAAATTTTTGAGGCTCGTTCATTAAATGGCTTATATCTTTTAGTGGCTTATCACTAATTTGAGATCCAGGTAAAAACATTAAAGAACCAGTATCGATGTGTTCAACTATACATCCACCTTTACATTTTGAAGTAATTTTACCCATGATAGGTTCATTTTTTTCATAAGCCTCAACAAGTTTGTCCCAACCCTTAATTTTTTGGGCTTTACTAGCTGAAACTAATACCTCACCATGTTTGTCTTCAATCTTTTCTAATAATACTGGAATTGTCTCTCCAACTTTAATTTTTTCAGCAAGACCCATACTTTTAAGTTCATTAACATCTAATACTGGCTCACTTTTTAAGCCCTCAACAAATAAGAAAACAAACTTCTCGGTAATCTTATTTATTTTACCTTCTATAATTTTACCTTCTTCAATTTGAATTTTAGATAGCTGGCTGTTGAGTAATTTTTCGAATTCCTGTGATGCTGGATTTGAGAGATCTTTATATATTTCCATTAAGTATTAATTTTCCTGTCTATAATTTTTTTTAATTTTAAAAAACACGCTCTTTTAGATAAATTTGTCGTGTTAATCAATACCGAATCTTTTGTTTTCTTAAGTGGAGAAATTTTCCGATTATAGTCACTTTTATCACGTTTTTTGATACTTTTAAGAACTTCTTGAAAAGAAATACTTTTATTTAACCCATTAAGCTCTTTAAATCGTCTCTGTGCTCTCGTTTTTACATTTGCTGTGATAAAAAATTTAAATTCAGCATCTGGTATAATATTATAAGTAATATCTCTTCCATCAAGACAGGATCCTTTAAATCTTTTCGGAGGATTGTAAGCAAAATTTAACTGAAATGAGTGAACCAGTTTTCTAGTACTTTTAACTTTTGAAATAACTGATGCTTCAGTTCCAACTTCATCAGATAGTAAAGCTTTATTTTCAAGATCTTTAATTTTTAATGATTTAATTTTTGTTTTTATAAAGTTTTGACTAAATTTTTTAGGAAACATTAATTTTAGATAGGCAATCATTCTATAAATTTTTCCAGTATCTAAATAAAAAAGATTATAATGTTTTGATATAGCTTTAGCTAAAGTTCCTGCTCCTGCCGCTGCAGGCGAGTCTATTGCAATTTTTATTATATTTTGTCTTTTAATCATTATTTTTTTAAATCATTTACTATATCTAAAAAATTAGGAAAAGATGTTTTAATGGAGTCTTTGTCATGTATTTCCCATTCTCCACCAAAAGTTAATCCTGCAATTATACTTGTCATAAATACTCTATGATCTTTTAAATAATTTTTAATTATTATTTTTTTATTTATCTTTAAATTTGGATTACCAAATATTTTTATCGAGTCCTCGGTTGTTATGGTTTTAATACCCATTTCATTTAAGATTTTAGAACCCCATTTAAGTCTTGGACTTTCCTTTTGATTTAACTCTGCTAAATCCTTAAAATAAGAAGTGCCATTTGCTTTTGCAGCAATTAGAAATATAACTAAAAATTCATCAATTGCTCCGCTATTTAATCTTGGTGGACAATTAATAGCCTTAAGATTTTTTGGGCTTTCAATAAGAATATCTGCATTCTTTTCCCCTTTATAAATTTTTTTATTTTTAAAAATAATTTTTACACCCATCATTTTTAAAATAGTAATTATTCCTACCCTTGATGGATTGATATTCACATTTTTAATAGTAATTTTTGAATTTTCAGAAAGGGCAGTTAAAACTATAAAAAAAGCACTAGAACTAATATCTGAAGGAATTTTATAATTAAACGCTTTAATTTTTTGAACTTTATTTACTTTTATTAAATCATAATTTTTTTTGGATTTAAATGTTATTGGTAATTTTAAATATTTACATAGAAGTTCAGTATGGTTTCTTGATTTTTTTGCTTTAATTAAAGTAGCTCCATTACTCCTCAACCCACCCAAAATAACAGCACTTTTACATTGTGCTGACCCTTTGTTTTCTGAATATCTAAAAGAATTTAAATTTGATGAACCATTTATTACTAGTGGTAAATTTTTTTTATTTTTTAACTTAAATGTGGCGCCAAATTTACTTAATGGATCTGTAATCCTTTTAAAATCTCTTTTAGAAAGACTTTTATCTCCAATTAACTTTATTGGAAACTTGGTATTGATTAAAAGCCCAAGTATAAGTCTACCTAAAGTTCCAGAATTTTCAGCGTTGATAACTAAGCCTTTTTTAAATTGATATCCATCAACACCTTTCCCATAAACTTTACATATTCTTTTGTTATATTGGACTTTAATACCTAGTTTTTTAATAGCATTAATTGCTGTGATTACATCTTCAGACATCAATAAGTTCTGAGCACTTGAGATACCGTTACCAAGAGAAGAGAAGAGCACCCATCTTATGCTAATACTTTTATCTCCACTGACAGTAATTTTTTTATTAAATGCCTTAATTTTTTTGTTAACAATAATTGAGTTTGGCATTAATTTTAATTAAATTTAAAGCTTTCACCAAAATATGCATTTTTTGCATTAACATTGTTAACTAAGTTAGCGGGGGTATCTTTTGCTATAACTTTTCCATTACTTAAAATCATTGCTTCATCAACGCACGCAAGTAAATCTCTAGCTTGGTGATCACAAATACAGATAGTTATTCTATTTTCTTGTTGTAAATTTACTATGATTTCTTGCAACATTTTTATTGTTAAAACATCAAGAGCTGCAAAACACTCATCAAGAAGAAGAACTTTGGGCTCACTCAAAAGAGATAGAGCTATAACGAGCTTCTTTTTTTGACCACCTGATAAAAATTTAGCTTTAATATCTTTTAAATTATCGAGTTCAAATTTAGAAATTAGATAATTAATTCTTTCTGTTCTATAGTTTTTGTTATCTATTATGATTTCACTAATTGCTTTTAGATTATCATGAAGAGTAAGGTCATTAAAATACCCACCGTGTTGAGGTACATAACCAACTTTAAATTTTTTAGTTCTATAATATATTGGATAATCTATTACGTTTTCACCAGCAATTTTTATTTTACCACCTTTTGGTTTTATTAATCCTGTTATAAGATTGAATATTGTTGATTTACCAACTCCGTTAGGTCCAAGCATTCCAAAGATCTCACCTTCATTAATTTTAAAACTTATATTATCTAAAATTAACCTATTTCCATAAGCAAGGGATACATTTTCAAAATTAATTAAAGTATTAATATTTTTAAATGATTTAATTCTAAATTTTTTTATTATTGCCATATTAATATTTGTTTTTAATATTTACTTTTTCATTATTTTTATACATAAAAATTTTTGTATCTTTTGTCTTTAAGTTCATTTCTACGACATCTGCTTTAAGAACATTTTCAAGATTAGTATAAACTACATTTCTTGAAACAATCATTGAATTTCTTTTTAAAGAAAAATCTAAGTATTCTCCAGTAATTTTATTATCTAAGTAATTTGATATTACATTTTCAGAAAATATTGTATCAAAATTATCTATATTATACTTGCCAAAATCAGAGGTAATTTTAATATTATTAGAATTATTAAGTTTAATTACAGCCTCAACATCTGTGAGATATATAATATTTGTGTCAGAATAATCAATTTCTCCTCTAACAGCATTGATTATGTATTTATTACCCTTTGCATCCTCTGAAGTATAATTGATATCTTTAATTATATTTGAGTTAGGTGAAATATCTTCAGGTTTTATTATGCTTATCTCTTCAACTTTTTCTTTTTTGTAATATTTTGGGTAGATAAAATAGAACACTCCAAAAACTAACATAACTAAAAAAATAGTTATAATTTTTTTTTTCATTTAAGAAATATTAGACTGCAAAATATTATGTATATGGACAACACCAATAGTTTTAAATTTATTTTTTTGATCACAAACACACAATGAAGTAATTTTTTTATTATTCATTAAGGCTAAAGCTTTTGCAGCTAGTGAGTTTTTCTCTACACTTATAGGGTTTTTAGTCATAATTTCTTTCACATTCATAGAAAGTAAATTTAAATTTTTCTGATTAAATCTTCTTATCTGACCATCAGTGATAATTCCTACAGTTTTTTTTTGATTATTCTGAACAATTAAAATACCTAATTTTTTATTACTAAGTAATTTTAATGCCTCTTTCATCTTTAAATTTTCATTAACAAAAGGAATTTTGTTACCTGTAAGCATAATATCTTCAACAGTTTTCAATTGTGCACCTAGACTTCCTGCTGGATGAATCTTTTTAAAATCTGATTTGTCAAATTTTTTATATTGCATGGTTGCAATAGCCAAGGCGTCACCAAGAGCAAGTTGAACAGTTGTGCTTGATGTGGGAACTATTCCTCCTGATTCAATTACTTGAGGAATTAATAATTTAATATCTGCAGCCCTATATAAAATAGAGTCTTTTTTTGACATAATTCCAATCAATAATATTTTATTTCTGTTTGCGTATTGAATGATATTTTTAAGTTCATTAGTTTGCCCAGAATAGCTTATTAAAATTAAAACGTCTTTTTTTTGAATAGAACCTAAATCACCATGAGAAGAGTCACTAGCAGATAAATTAAATGAAGGTGTTCCAACTGAAGATAGTGTGGCTGCTATCTTGGATGCTATGAGACCACTCTTACCAACACCACATACAATTACTTTAGATTGGCATTTTGCTATTTCAATTACAGCTTTATCAAATGAACTATCAATATTTTTTTTTAATTTTTGTAATCCGTTAATTTCAAGGTCAATTACTTCTTTGGCAATCTTAATAAATTTTTTTTTTGTCATTAATGAGACCAGATATCTTCTTTAAATAAAGCAAGATCAAGATCAACTCTTGTTTTTAAAAATTTAAGACAATCTTGATAAAGTTCCATTCTATTTTCTCTTTGTAGTATTTTGTTAAGTTCTCCATGAATTTTGTGAAGATATACCACATCGTTTGAACAATATTTCATTTGGTCAGAAGTAAGTTCTCCTCCAAAATCAGAAGTTTGAAACTGTTTACTTACATCAACATTTGCAAATGCTTTGATTAAAGTTTTTAAAGAATGAGAGTCGGTGAACGTTCTTGCTAGTTTAGATTGTATCTTTGTACATTCAACATTTTTGACGTCAGTTTTTAAATAATATTTAATGTGAGCTAAATCAGCTCTAGCATAGTGAAAAATCTTTTTTATATTTTCATCACTTAGTATTTTTATTAAATTTGGTGCATTATAAGTTTTTCTATCTAATTGGATTATATCAGCATCTGAATTTCCTGAAGATATCTGTATTAAACAAAGTGGATCACGTCTAACATTTAGACCCATAAACTCTCCATCCACAGCTAATGTTGTGTTGCCTAATTTAAAATCATCTGGTAGATCATTTTTGTGCAATTGAATTTTAATACTCATTTTTAAACATATATAATAGAAATTTTATGAAAGCAAAAAAAGTTCTTATTTTTGGTGGTAGTGGGCAAATTGGTAGAAACTTAATTAGAAAACTTACAAAGAATAATTACATAGTTACTGTTGTAACAAGAAACATTCATCAAAAAAGTTATATAATTAAAACCCAAGCTAATGCTGGTTATATTGATATTGTTGAGGCAAATATATTTGATGAAAAAAAAATAAGAGAACTTTTTAAAAAAACTGACATCTGCATTAATTTAATAGGTATATTATTTGAAAAAAAATCAGGTAATACATTTAAAAATATTCATTCAGTTTTCCCATCTTTATTAGCTAAACTTTGTAAAGAATATAATTTAAAACATTTCATCCACTTATCAGCATTAGGTATTAATGAAGCGGTAGATTCTGATTATGCTAAAAGTAAATTAGAAGGAGAAAGTAATGTTTTAAAAAACTTTCCATTAGCAACAATATTGCGACCGTCTGTAGTTTATTCAGTAGATGATAATTTTACTACAAGCTTTATGACATTGTTAAATAGACTGCCTTTATTTCCACTTTATTATGAAGGTAAGACAAAATTTGCACCAATTCACTGTTCTGACTTAACTGATACAATTCATTATGTAATTTCAAAAAATATTTATTCAAAGATAATAGAGTGTGTCGGCCCAGAAATAATTTCATTTAAAGGTTTGTTGGAAAAATTATTAAAATTAATTGGCAAAAAAAGAGTGTTAATTCCTTTTCCATTACCATTAGCTGAATTTTCAGCAAGACTTTTTGAAATGTTGCCAAATCCACTACTGACAAGAGATCAGTTAAAGCTTTTGAAATATGATAATATCTCTACTTCAAAATATAAAAGCAACTCAGACATTGGGATTCCTAGTATTAGATTGTTTGATGAAGAAGTTAAAAAATATTGCTATATGTGGAGAGAAGGTGGTCAATTCTCAACTGAAAAATATAAGCAAGATAATCTAGATAATAAAACTAGTTAATAAAAATTTAAGCTGACTGTATTTTTTTTCCAATAAATTCTGGAGCTTCCTCTTTATCTGTTGCTTCTTCCCTTTTTCCTTTTGGCTGATAAGCATACAGAAGATGTAATTTGCAATAAGAAAAATCCTTTAATGAAGATCTACCACAGAAATAAAAAGATTTTTCATCTGGGTGACCTATCGGCCATTTACAAGAGCTTTCATCAAGCTGCTCTAATTGTTTTGGGTTTTCTGGTTCAAAATCTTTTTCAATAATTAAAGATTTAAATTTACTTTTTCGCCCTCTTTTAGATTTAATATCTTTTTGTTCTAATGAATTTTCAAAATTTTGATTTGAAGTTGCTGCTCTTGTTTTAATTTTTGCAGACAAGTTTAATCTATGAGCTTTACCAATTACTGCATTTCTACTTATTCCACCTATAATCTCAGCAATTTGGCTAGCAGTATTACCTTTGCCCCAAAGTTCTTTTAGTTTTGATACTTTTTCTTCGTTCCAGCTCATTATCAATATGTTGTACTATGGTTTATAAAAACAACAATATACTGATATAATGTAAAATTAAACAAGCAATATCTCTAAGTTATTAACAAATTTGAACTAAAATTCGTTTATATGTATTTTCAATCATAACTTGTATCTAATAATTAAAATTTATAAAAACTGACTTAAAATTATGAGCTATTTAACAAAAAATTATAATAGAAAAAAAATTTCATTTAAATATGGAAAAGGAAGTTTTTTATACTCAACAAATGGAAAGAAATATTTAGATTTTGTTCAAGGTATAGCTGTAAATTCTTTAGGCCATGCACATCCTAAATTAGTAAAATCAATTAATTATCAATCAAAAAAACTTTGGCACGTTTCCAATGCTTTTATTATTCCTGAAGGTGAAAAGTTAGCAGAAAAATTAGCTAAAAAAACATTTGCTGATTATGTGATGTTTCAAAATAGTGGCGCAGAAGCAACTGAAGCTGCTATAAAAGCTGCTAGAAGATATTTTTATTCAATTGGTCAGCCAAATAAAAATAGAATTTTATGTGTAAAGAATTCTTTTCATGGCAGAACATTGGCTGCAATTTATGCAAGTGGATCAAAAAAAATGACAGAGGGATTTGGCCCAAAAGTGGGCGGTTTTGATCATTTTGATTTTGGAGATCACAAATCATTAAAAAAAAATATTGGTAAAAATACTGCAGCCATAATGGTTGAGACTATTATGGGTGAAGGAGGCATCAAAGTCATACCTGACTGGTGTTTAAAAGAGTTAAGAAAAATTTGTAATAAAAAAAAAATTCTACTAATTCTTGATGAAGTCCAATGTGGAATTGGAAGATCAGGAGATTTTTTTGCATTTGAAAATTCTAAAGTAAAGCCAGATATAGTGCCGATTGCAAAAGGTATTGGAGGAGGGTTTCCAATTGGAGCAGTTTTGATGAATAAAAAAGTTGCTTCTGGAATGACTGCTGGAACTCATGGGTCCACTTTTGGTGGCAATCCTTTAGCAATGGCTGTTGGAAATTCAGTAATGGATATTATTTCTAATAAAAAATTCTTAAATAATGTAAAAAATGTTTCTAAATATTTTTTTTTAAATCTTAATAAAATTAAAGATAAGTATCCAAAAGTTATAAAACAAATTAGAGGTAAAGGTCTATTAATTGGCATACAGCTTTATAGTGATCAAGTTAAGTTTATTAAAAGATTAATGGAGCATCAATTATTAACTATTAGAGCAGCTGAAAATGTAGTTAGAATTTTGCCACCATTAAATGTAAAGAAAAATGAAATTGATCAAGCATTAAAAATAATTCAAAAAGTGTGTGCAGAGGTAAATTAAAATGAATCATTTTATAAATTTAAAAGATGTGCCGCCCAAAGACCTTCAAAAGATAATTCTTGATGCAAAAAAAAGAAAAAACTTAAGAAAAAATTTAAGCACTCTGGAGATTGATAAAGGTGCACCTTTAAAAGGAAAATTATTGATCCAGATGTTTGAAAAATCAAGTTTAAGAACAAGATTAAGCTTTTATTTGGCGATTAAGCAGCTTGGTGGAGGAACAATCACTCTTAGATCAAACGAACTTCATCTTGGACAAGGTGGAGAGAGTATAGCTGATACCGCAAAAATACTCTCAACTTACGGTGACGGTTTTATGTTAAGAACTGACAGTGATCAAAAAGTTGAAAATTTTAGAGATCATTTGTCAATACCAGTAATAAATGGTCTAAGCCCTTCTTCACATCCCACACAAGTATTATCAGATGTGTTTACCGTTGAAGAAATAAAGAAAAAACCAATTTCAAAATTAAATATTTGCTGGATTGGAGACTCAAATAATGTTTTAGATAGTTTAATTGCAGCTTCTGTTAAATTTTCTTTTAAATTGAGCATAGGTTGTCCAAAAAAATTTGAACCAGGTAAAGAGGTTCAAGCTTGGGTAAAAAAAAATAATAAAAAAATATTTATTTATAATGATCCAAAAAAAGCTGTTGTAGGAGCTGATGTTATATTTTCAGACAAAGTTATATCCTTGAATGATAAAGGAAATAAGAAGAAGAAAATCGAACAATTTAAAAAATTTAAGATTAAAAAAATTAATGAGCTTTGCAAAAAGTGATTGTATTTTTTTACATTGTTTACCTCGAGGACCTGAAGTTAGTGATAAGGTGTTTTTAGGAAAAAAATCTCATGTTTGGCTACAAGCCCTAAACAGAGTTCATGTTCAAAAAAGTATCTTGCTGTATTGTTTTGGAAAACTAAGGTAACGGTACTGGGTTGTCTGAATTCTGATTCAAATATTTTATAACAGAAGCTCTATCTTTTTCTTTTCTAAGTCCTGCATAAGCCATCTTAGTTCCCTTGATCCATTTTGAAGGCTTAATCAAAAATCCATTTAGCTCTTCAAAAGTCCATTCTTTATCGTATGCCGATAAAGCTTTAGAATATTTGTAGTCAGAAATTTCTCCAACTTTCCTACCAACTACATTGTATAAAGCTGGCCCAATATTATTTTTTCCACCCTTGTTGATTGAATGACATGCTGCACATTTTTTAAAAATTTTTTGTCCACTTGCAATATCTCCCATTGCCATTAAAGCAGCAATATTTACTTCTTCTTTGGCAGTGCTTGCTGATGCTGCGGTAGTTGTTACTACTTGCTCAATATCAACTTTGTATCCAGATGTTTCTGGTTTATCTACATGAAAAATTATATCTGAAAATTTACCTATTCCTATCACAAGTAGGGCAACCATCAAAACAGCAGCTATTATTTTATTTAATTCGAACGAATCCATTTTTCTAAATATTATTTTGAACGTATAGCATGATAAATTAAAAAATTACCAAAATTTAATGTATAATTTTGCCTCTATTTCTATTTAATGAGTATAATAAATTGAAAAATTAATGAAAACATTGACCATTATACCATCAAGAATGTCAGCAACTAGGTTGCCAGGTAAACCTTTGTTAAAAATAAATGGTTTATCAATTATCTCACATGTATTTAAAAAAGCTATAGAAGCTAATATTGGAGAGGTTTTTGTTGCAACAGAAGACCAAGAAATAGTGGATGATGTTGTGGAGAATGGAGGTAATGCTATTTTAACAAGTAGAAATCATAAGACTGGAACTGACAGAATTTATGAGGCATTAAAAAAATTAGATGTCAAAAATATTGACCTGGTAATGAATTTACAGGGCGATGAACCAGCAATTAACATTGAAGATATAATCAGTTTAAATAAAAAAATGATTAGTAATAACTCTAAAATTGGAACTCTTGCTGCAAAAATTGAAGATTTAAAAAATTTAGAAAATGAAAATATTGTCAAAGTTGTTACCAAAGAAAGTTTAGATAATTTTCAATTTTCTGAAGCTAAGATATTTAAAAGAAATTTATTAAATGTAGACAACGTATATCATCATATAGGAATATATTGTTATAATAGGGAAACGCTTGAAAAATTTGTTAAGCTAGATCAATCTAAAAATGAAATAAAGGATAGATTAGAGCAATTAAGAGCTTTAGATAATAATATACAAATAAATGTAGGGCTTGCAAAATCATCTCCAATAGGAGTTGATACAAAAGAAGATTATCTAGCCTTAAAAAAAATAATGGAATATAAAGTTTAATGCGTAAAATTTATTTTCAAGGAACTTTTGGAGCATATTCTCATTTGGCAGCATTATCAGTTGATCCAGATGCAGAAATATTACCATGTAAAACATTTGATGATTGTTTTGATAAAGCAACTTTAGAGCCTGACTGTAAAATAATTATTCCTGAGTCAAATAGAATTACAGGAAATATTGGTATAGAATATTTAATTTTCAAACATAGATTAAATATTTATAGAGAGCATTTTCAAAAAATAGAACATAATTTATTAGGTCACCCAGGTATAAAGCTTAGCCAAATAAAAGAAGTTTATTCACATGCTCAAGGATTGTCTCAATGTTCAGAATTTATAAAAAAAAATAATATAGCTGAGCACATTAGAGCTGATACAGCAGGGTCTGCTGAAATGATTTCTAAATCAAAAGATATAAAAAAAGCTGCAATAGCATCATCTTTAAGCGCAGAAATTTATGGATTAGATATTATTAAAAAGAATATTGAAAATGAAAGTGGTAATCTAACAAGGTTTTTAGTTATGGGAAAGAATATTTCTCAGCCTGAATTTAAAAGTAGAAAATACATTACTTCTTTTTTATTCAAGCTAAAAAGTAAACCGGCTGCTCTTTATCAATCTCTTGGAGGATTTGCAATTAATGGAGTTAATTTGACAAAATTACAAAGTTATCCAGAAAAAAATACATTCGATTCTTTCTTTTTTTTGTGCGACCTAGACGGACATATTGAAGATCCAAAAGTCCAAAAATCTTTAGAGGAGTTAGGTCTTCATTGTGAAGATTTTCACGTCTTGGGTGTTTTTGAGGCTGATAAATTGAGAGAGAAAAAAAAATAATCTTTTCTTGTAGAATAGAAAATATAACTGCTATAATAGTTGTGGAGGCTAGAGGTGGATGCTGCTTGAACCCGACCAGATCTTAACGGAAGCAGTCGTAGAGACAGTTATTCAGGTTCTAGTCTCCTTAAAATAAA
>JGI20160J14292_10001844_pt1 | contig 17377 bp, 10 predicted proteins | sample COG_10_FD_14292 | JGI IMG/M metagenome (IMG submission 14292) | reverse complement strand
CATAACATAATGCCCACAAATCAAGAATCCGAAGCGAGACCAAATTACGGTTGCGATAGGCTAGCAAGCGTTTATGATCAGCACCTAATCCCTTGTTTTTCAGGAATCCGGCAACTCTTTATGCAACCCTCTATCGAGTCAATTCTACGCCAGTTTGACCTCGCTTTTGAGCAGGGTGCGTATCAACAGTCGCTTGGCCTACTGCAAACGCTCTGTCGGCGCTGTCCGGAGGATGCCGAAGCACATCACCGGCTCGGCGTGATGGAAGAGGAGTTTGGGTCGCTAGCAGCCGCTAGCCGTGCCTACCTTCACTGCCTTAATCTAGCCCCGAAAATAGCCAAGGCTTATCTCTACGCGGGCTATTGCTTGCAACAACAAGGCCTAGAGCACCAAGCTGTCGAATTGTATTCGCTTGGCGCAGACATCGACGAGAGTCTTCTTTATTTGTGGCAATCCGAGCAGCAACCTCAGCAAGCGCGGGTGCGCTCAGCGGCAGCTAGTCGCCTGTATCGTGATCATTTTACGAGACTGCACGCAGCGGCAGTAGGGCCCGAAGCCGATTGTCTGCGGGTAGCCTCGGCGCTTTGGACACGCACTCACAATGCTCACTTCGAATTTAAGAAGTCACAACAAAAGCCGCAACTATTTTATCTGCCTGATCTTTCTGCCCGCGGCTTTGAAGACTCCCACAATTGGGCATGGGCACAGCAAGTGCAGGCGGCAGCAACAGACATTACAACTGAATTACTCAGCGCATTACCCACTATAAGAACGTTGGGTCGCCCCTATCTTGCAGCAGACAGCAGAGCGGGAGAGTCATTCTCGGCGCTGGTAGGCTCATTAAACTGGACGGCATTGGATCTGTTCGTCGAGGGAACACCTAACACCGAGATGAATGAATACTTTCCTGCCACTCTTGCTGCGCTCAGTAACGCGCCGCTGTATGGCCTCGATGACAGCCCGTTCGAAGTGTTCTTTTCTCTGCTTCGTCCGGGTCAGCATATCAAGCCCCACTATGGACTATCGAACCACAGCCTAACTGTCCACTTACCGCTCATAATTCCAGAGCAATGCTGGCTGCGTGTGGGAGATGAAGCGCGCAAGTGGGAGGCTGGTAAGCTTGTCGCGTTTGATGACACCTTCATTCACGAAGCCCGCAATGAAAGCGAAGAAGAGCGAATTGTCCTGATATTTTCGATCTGGCATCCCGATCTGACTAAACCTGAACAGCAGGCGATCAAGCGGACTTTCCAATCTCGGCAGAGGTGGCTCGAACAACGCCGGATTCCGTCAATCAGCAGCTGACGAAAGGTTCACTCTAAGCAATCAACTCGTTTAAGTTCTTCGATGAGTGGCATTAGATATTCTTCGAAAGGTTGCCAACGGCCTATGCGCTGCTCATTGATCGCCTCTCTCACTTGCAATTCGCTGAACGTAAAACTGGTCGACACTTTCTTATAGAAATCCAAACATTTGTCGCTCCAAGGCAGCCCGCAGAAATCTGTAATTTGCTGTCCGACCACTCTTGGGCTCGCGACTAGCGCTTCGTAACTTACGTTCATCACTCTGTCGGGCGCTAATGCCGCCCAATGATTCATAAGCTTATGAGAGATTGAATAGGTATCAGCGAGAGACTGAAATTCGACCGCATAATTGTGTCCTTCGGGAAACATTCGAGTAAAGATGCTCCAGCAAATATCGCGCGGATCACGGCGCATCTGGATCACCCTTGCATCAGGAAACAACGATAGGATCATGCCCACATGCTGAAAATTATGTGGCATCTTGTCAGTAATGAAATTGCCCTCAGCGCCAGCACCTTTGTCATCCAAATAAAGCGGAGTCTTTTCGAAGTAGTGCATGGCGAGTGTCCGCCAGTCGTGACCTGACATTTTTTCAGGCAATGGCGCCTTACCTAAAGCGACGTCATTCTGGTACTGAGTGACAAGAAAACCTAATGCTTCGTTCTCTCCACCGGCTGCCACATTCGGTAGCTGCGCTAATATCCGTTCGACTAACGTTGTGCCAGAGCGCGGCATACCAACTATAAACAACGGCGTCGCGCGGCCCCCTGCCTTAACTGGCACCGCGGCGTACTGTGCGAATTGCTGCAGGATACGCTCACACGCTAAGTTATTAGCCGATGAATCGTAATGAGTAGAGGCCGCCTCCATACTCCGTTTTTGTTGAGTATTCGCCTCTCGGTAAAACCTAAAGGCCGTTTGAGTCTCACCAAGCCGCGCATGTGCGTCGGCTTGAACGTAAGCAATCAGTTGTTTCTCGTACGCTGACCAACTGCCTTCTTGCAGGCTTGCCTGAATACGCTGAAGAAAAATAGGCAGCGCATCTGGCTGAGAAATTTCGAGCAAAACGCTCCATGCTTCTGCATTAGCTGAATTCTTTTTAAGCGCCGCCTCACTCGCGGCAATTGCTTGCGCATAGTCTCCTTTAAGGCGCCACAGCCGTGCTTGCAGCAAATAGAACTCTGTTGTTTCAGCACCAGCCTCTCTTGCGTATTGAACATAGGATTCGCATTGATCGACTTTTCGAGCGAGTAAGAATAAGTCGGCAAATTTCACAAATTCAGCGGCACCCGGAGTGATCAATCTAAGGTAGTCCCCGTATGTCTTAATAGCCAAGTCATAGTCGCGCAATCGGCCAGCGGCGAGCGCGAGCGCCTGAGCAACCTCGGCATTCGTCGAATCTGCCTGCCAAAGCTGTCTCAACAGTCCCACCGATCTGTCCCAGGCACCCAACAGGCCAAATGCTTGCGCTCGAAGCAAGTGACTTGCCTGCGATCGATTAGGAAAGCGGTCAAGTTGTTCTAGCGCGAGTTGAGGTTTATTGAGTGCGAGTAGTAACTTGCAGACATTCACTGAGAAGGGTTCATCCATTCCACCGCTTCGGCCGGCGCGCGCGGCAAGCTCGGCCGCAGACGAATTGTCACCTTTGCTCCGCAGACAGATAGCATAGTTGTAGGCGATGTCTGCAGCATCGGGTTCGAGTGCTAACGCCATCGAAAGAAGCGGCTCGGCTTCTGAAAACTGCTGAGCCTGCATTAACACAGTGCCCAGTCCATAGAGCGCATCAACCTGTTGCGAATCTACACTCAACTGCTGGGTATAGAGTCGCTTAGCGGCATCGAGGTCGCCCCGGCGGTGTGCCGCCTCGGCTTGCTGAACCAAAGAATCCATCGTTATTTTTTACTCAAAAGTGCTGATACCTATCGCTCTAATACGCGTTGTATGTCTTAATATTGTCGCATACCATTTAACTATCAAGACGCCTTATTTAACGCAGCAATGCTAATCCGGCAATCACTATGACATGCTAGGCTATTGAAATGATCATCAACAACACTCTATCGCTTTCACCCGATTTGAAAGCCAATCCCTGGGAGCAAATATTCGCCGAAAAAGGACGAGTGCATATTCCAAATTTTCTCTCCGAAGAGTCCGCCTCAACTGTGTTCGAATGCCTCGACAGCCAGGCTGCTTGGAATCTTGTTTGCCAACAAGATGGGATTCATCAGGATCTAAATGAGAATATCGGTGCTGTTTGGAATGAGGAGCAGCTTGCCCTGTTTACGAAAAAATTGCACGAGCAGGCGAGCTCGCAGTTTCAGTATTTGTATAGAACGATACCCATCTACGATATTTATCACAAGCAGCTCATGCCCGAAAATTTTCTCAATGAAATTTTTAAGTTCCTCAATAGCTCGGCTTTTTTAGACTATTTACGCAACACTCTAGCAATGCCAGATATTGAATTCACCGATGCTCAAGCCACCTGCTATACCAGCGGTGACTTTCTCAACAAGCACGATGACAGCGCGCCCGGTAAGAACCGACTAGCGGGGTATGTTTTAAATTTGACACCCGCTTGGAATCCCAATTGGGGCGGAGCGCTCCAGTTTTATGATTCACACGATAACTGTGTCGACACACTCGTCCCTAGTTACAACGCGCTCAATGTTTTTAGAGTGCCGCAGCCGCATGCGGTGACCTACCTGCCCCCGTATGCCCTCGGCAAACGGCTATCTATTACGGGCTGGCTTCGAGCCGGCGCTGATCCTAGCGCTTAATCTTTTCGCTGCGCCAGTCAGCCCAGCAAACGACGCTCGAAGTTATTTCTGCTCTCGAGCAGGCACCACATCGAACGGCGCAGTTAACCTAAAGTCTGCGGTGTCTCCTTCAAAAGCGTAAGTACCATGCCATGTGTACGAGGGAAACAACACCAATTGTCCGGCCGCTGGATGAATAACCCTTTCGACCACTTCGCGCTCTCCTAACATAAGCGCGCTTTCACCAAACTTGATGCATCCGGATTGGCTCGCTTGGTCGGACAGGGTGTCTGGCAACGAAATGTAGCTCGCCGAGCTAATCCACCCTTCTGGGTGTACATGATTGACATGAAACCCCTGCGGTTTGAGTTTTACTGACCAGGAACCTGAGAACGTAAACTGGCCGCTCTTTGCTGTAGCCAGTCGACTTAAAAAGGGATGGTTCTCATCGGGCGAAAAACGCTGCAGGTAGCTTTCGACCACCTGAGTCAGCGCATCTTTGTAGCTCGCGAGTACAGGATTGCGCTTCTGCAACAAGCGCCCCGGCGTCTGCGTTCCAGACTTCAATGTCTGCTGAGTAGGCGCTACCTGAGCCCGATGCATTCCCAACAACACAGACTCCAATTCGGCGAGAAAGTTGTCAAGACTGCTGTAGCCTGCTGGAACTGGCAGCGTAAACACGCCGATATGATTTTCGTAATCTATAAGCCACTGATAGCGCTCATCGCCTAGCAATCGCCAGCAAAGCCCTTGTAAGGCCCACGTGAGCTGGTTCAATGGCGCATATAAGAATAGTCGATCAATTACTGCCTGTGCCAAATCATAATTTGCTTGAATAATATGCACTCGCACTAAATCTTGTGCGGTGCGTAGATCAAATGCTTGCCCAAGAGCCTTGGTGAAAGCGATCTGAGCTCGGCTATAGTCGAGTTTATTCGCTGCAAGCCTGCCTTGTACGTGGAGTAATGCAGCTGTGGTCTCAATTGATAGCGCCTGGTCCAACTGGTGTTGCGCAGTTTCATCGCGCCCTGTAGCACTCAAGCTATTGATGTAAGACAAGCGCAGGGAGATGTCGCGTGGCGACTGTACAATGGCTTTTTGATAGCTGCGCTCGAGCTCCTCATGTCTACCTGCCTGCCAGTAAAACTCATGCAGCGTTTCGTGAGCTAGAACAAAGCCAGGATTCTGTTCAATACTCTTTAAATACTCAGACTCTGCCTGTTCATGTTCGCCAGACTCAAACAACGCATTCGCGTAGTTGTAATGAATTTCCGCGTTTTTTGGCGCGAGCCCCAGTGCTATTTTATAGTTGGCAGTCGCAAGAGCTAGCTGCTCATTGAGTTTGTAACACAGAGCGAGGTTGTGTCTTGCAGTCACATGATTAGGATTAATCTCGAGTGCGCGTTGATAGTATTCTGTAGAGAGTTCGAAATTCTCTAACGCCTTATGCGCGTCCCCTAGCCCCGTCAGCGCACCGATGTCTTTAGAGTTTTGGGCGATTGCGCGGTCTAACTCGACCACAGCCGCCTCTGGACTCACAGAGATCAATAAGAGACCCAAATTTTTTAGAGCGTCTTGGAAATCAGGATTTAATTGCAAAGCTTGCCGATAGTGCTTTTCAGCGAGCAAATTGTTTCCCTGCTTAGCATAAACATTGGCTAGGTTATTATGCACCTCTGGCTGTTCCGATTGTCGGGACAAAGAGCGCAAAAGATAGTCTATTGCTGCGCTCAATTGATTCTGGTCTGCGCTTGCTAAACCTGCCAGATGGAGGAGATTTGGCTCCTCGGGTATTTTCTCGAGCAACGCGTTGATCTTCGCTAAGGCAGCGGGCTCGTGATTATTAATCGCCGCAAAGAGCTGCCCTAGTAATTGCTGAAACTGCTCGGGGTTGATGCCGGCCATATTCTTTCCTCTATGCAAAAAAAAACGGCGGGCCTAAGCCCACCGTTTTTACACTTCACTAAAACCCTTGGGTTATAGCTTGTAGCTAGCGCTTAAGAATACACGTGGGCCAAACAACGAGTAAGTCGATGGGAACGTGTTGCTCTGCTCAGAAACAGAACCCACCGGATTTGGCAGCTCATCAGTGACGTTCTGCACACCGAGTGTAAGTCTAGCTTTTTCATTGAATTGGTAAGCAGCGCTCAGATCAAGGTAGTACATCGCATCGATCTGAGGTGCCGCCAAAGTATTGGCTGCAACTGGTCCGTTTGCAATGCGATCGTCGTCAACTTCCCCTAGGAAGCGGAGTAAACCTGACACAGTCCAAGCACCTGAGGTCAGTGTCGCGCGCGTATTCCACGCGATATCGGTATAGGGCGACCCGCAAGTGTTGCCGAAGCTGCCAGCACAAACGTCGACTCGATCAGCAAGTTCAGCTACCGGAGTAGAGTCAAATTTATCTAGGAACGTGCTGTTAAATGTTACGTTCAACGTAGAGCCTTGACCTCCGATACCAAAATCTAACTCAGTAGCATAGTTTACGTTAAGGTCAACACCACTAGTCTCGATCAGACCAATGTTAGAGTTTAAGACGTTTACTAGGCCAACATTACCATCCGAGCGGCGCGTTATTGCCTGACAGAAAGGCGAACCCGCATCTTTGACTACGTTGTAGCAGAGGTCGAGCACATTAGAAACACTGCCACCAAGTACGCTAATCGCATCTTCAATCTCGATGTTATAATAATCGACGGTAATATCTAAACCATCCATAGGCTGGATCACAGCGCCTACGGTAAAGGTATTTGAAGTCTCTTCCTTCAGTCCAGGGTTACCACCGAACGTACCTTGAATCTGAGAGTTCGCTTGTTCGAAAACTCCAACATTAGCCGCAGAAACACCCATTGCTTGACACAATGCTACGTCAGTAGTTCCAGATTCGAAACCGTTAGAGGCACACGGATCAGACGCACTAGGAAAGCCGTTGCTCTGGCCTAGAAACAATTCCGATACATTAGGGGCGCGGACTGCTTCTTGATAACCAACTCTAAAGCTTAGCATTTCAATCGGTGAGTAATTGATTGCTGCAGCAAACGACCCAACGCTACCGATATTTGAATAGTCTGAGGTTCTAGCTGCGGCCCAGACAGTTAATGCTTCAACCATAGGCTGGTCTTGCATAACCGGTATTGATATTTCACCAAAAAAGTCAGATGAACTGTATCCACCAGTTGTTGCTTTGCCGGCATTAAAACCTAGTACATCACCTGAAGACAGAAAGCTGTCTGGACGGAAGCTAGACGAATCAGATCGATGCTCGTAGCCGACTACGACTGCGATGGGCACGTCTGATGTTGGAAGTGTGAGCCAGTCTCCTGAAAGACTTGCTCCAAAAACTTCCTGCTCAATGCTGGTTATGTTAGTCGCGCCTATGTTAACGAAGTCGATGGCGGCTTGCGAGATATTGCCCGCACCAAAAATATTCATTGGAGCGCACCCGTTAGATGTATCTTGGCAAGCGAGACCATCGTCTGTGACGGCTGCGGCCTGAACAAATCGCGAGGCAGAAACGTCGTTGTTGAGCGCATTACTGTTATCAAGGTTAGAGAGGCTATAAGACGCATCGAAAGACCAGCTGTCAGTGATTTCTCCCGTAGCACCGAGTAGGACACGGAAAGCGTCTCGAGTATCTACAGACTGACGAGAGCCGTTTTCAACCATTCGACGGCCAATATAGAGTGGAACGTTTCCATCTGAATTGGCAGTAGCACCCCTTAGAGCAGTTTGGGCATTTGGGCCGAAAAACGCGCTGTTAGGATTCACAAATACTGACGTAAACGCTGGAGTCGGAGCCAGTTCTTGCGGTACGAGATTACGAGAGAAATTCATCTCACTATAGACTTCCACCGTGTCAGTTAAATCATAGTGACCCATGGCGGTTAGGAGATAGCGCTCCTGCGGTAATTGCAGGAAGTTATCAGGAGCGTAATTAAAGCGATCTCCTGGCTCTTGCCATGCCCGGCCTTCGCCATTCGCATCGAAGATGCCGAGCGTGTCGCCGTTAGGTAACGTTGGGCCGCCGAATACGCGGGTACCAGGGACACCTGAAGAACCGCCTGGAACAAGGGCAGGCTTACCATCTACAGTTCGATCCCCTAGTGCGTTGCTAGAGAAAGCGCGAGCGTCTGAGAAAAGGGCCTTGCGAGACATGTAGGAAGCGTAAAGAACCGCATTGCCTCGACCATCGTCAAAATTACCACCGATAGTTACGTCAAAGTTATATTTCTCGGCGTCCCCTTCGCTAGTAATATCATAAAGACTAGTGATTTCCATACCTTCAAAATCGTCGACCAGCTGGAAGTTAACAACACCAGCCATTGCGTCAGAACCGTATACGGCAGAAGCACCACCGGTCAAAACGTCTACCTGCTTAATTAACGTAGCAGGAATCGAGTTAAGGTCGACTACACCTGACTGTGTAGCAGGGATGTAACGGCGACCATTCACCAGGACCAGAGTACGTGAAGTACCCAGCCCACGAAGATCGACACGAGCTGTGCCGTCACCAGGATTATTAGAACTAGGACCAAATGATGGAATAGTTGACGGAAGCTCATTCAATTTTTGCTCGACATTGAGGATGCCGGAGATTTGAAATTCTTCACCAGAGACAGTAGTGAACGGGCTAACAGCTGCCAGATCTGCGCGCTGAATGCGTGAACCTGTAATAACGACTTCTTCGACCATCTGATCTTGAGCGAAGACGCTTGGAGCGATACCCACAGAACCTGTGCCAGCGATAGCAGCAAATGCTACGCTGAAGGCGTGTGCCTTGCGGTTTAATTTGAACATTTATAGTTCCCCTGCAATAGATAATAGAGGGCTACTATCAACCTGATCGATAGCGCCTATCCTTTAGTTGTAATTAAGTAGCACCACGTACTGCATAGCGCGTGGCGCGCATATTACATGGATTCAGAGAATACTTGAACAACTTTGCCGCTTTTTGGGCCCTAAAAAACACTATTTCGCCATATTTCGATGCTTTGCAGCTTAAATTGCCCTCTGATACTCAAATTCTATGACAATTTCACAAGGTTTGATCATATTTTGATCCCGATGTGTTTGGAAATACCAAGATTCAAGTATGGACTGCCATAATCGGCGGCAATTAGGGTTACATTGTCACGGGAATTTGAAGCCAGAACTTAGAGACTAGGCTGCACTGCGGGGAAGTCTACACCAAATAATTGAAACATAAAGAAACAATTAAGAACAAGAAATGTTTATGAAGGCCGAACAGAGAACCTGTAGCCGGCGCCTCGAACCGTCTGCACCAGACGCGCATAATCAATTGTCGCGCCCTCTACCGACGACAAGGCCTTACGTAGCCGACGGATGTGCACATCGATTGTGCGCTCTTCGAGATAGACATTGCCGCCCCAAACTGAGTCTTGTATGTGATCGCGGCTGAACACCTTTTCTTGATTCATGAGGAAGAATTTGAGCAGGCGAAACTCAGTGGGTCCCATATCTACAGACTTGTCCTCGATTGTGATTCGGTGACTCGTGGGGTCTAGCTGCAAGTCGAACACTTGCAATGCTTTGTTCTTCTGCTTGTCGTCGATACGGCGCAATACAGTCTTGATGCGGGCAACGAGCTCGCGTGGTGAGAAAGGCTTGGTGACGTAATCATCTACGCCTTCACTTAAGCCTTGTACTTTATTGTCCTCGCTGCTTTTGGCAGTGAGCATGATTATGGGAATATTGGCGGTGAGGTCATCGCGGCGCAGACGCCGAGCAAGCTCGATACCACTGCCACCAGGCAGCATCCAATCGAGCAAAACCAAGTCGGGCTTTTTATCGATGATCGACACATGTGCGTCGTGGGCGGTGGCTGCGCTGATACTATTAAATCCTGCGAGGCCTAAAGTAATGCTCACCATGTCGCGGATAGCGGCTTCGTCGTCGACGATCAAAATAGTAGATTCGGACATAGTACTCAAACCCTCAGCAAGAACCACTAACAGTCCTCTTTTGAGAACGTGTTATCTAGACGACATCGTTTTTGTTACCCGCTGATTTAATCATCAAACTATGACATTTGCGTGACAATGGCAATGCAATCCTGCAATAACTTAGAAACGATACTGCACCTGCAAAGATGCCTCTCGGCCCAGATTAAATCCATTAGTAAGCAGGCTACCTTGTGTAATCTCACTGCGCGCATCGAGAATATTTTTCGCCTTAGCTGTGATCTGCCAGTGATCGTCGAGTTCGCGAATAAACACAAAATTCAATTCACCGTAACCCTCTTGAATTAAATCTGGCGCACTCTCGATACCAACCTCGGCAATGCGATCACCGAAGTAATGATACAGCAGCGTTGCTGTTGTGCCCGAGTAAGGCTCGTAGCCGATTTGCGCATTGAACAAAACGTCCGACTGACCTTGAAGTGCACGCGACGTGCTGGTCAACGAACCACGGTCTTCATCTCGAATCTCTACGCTCGAATCAATGAACGAAACATTGCCTTGCACATAAAAATCTTCGCCGAGCTGCCCCAAGAAATCGAGGCGCTTATAGGCTTCGATCTCGATTCCCTGATTCTCTGCAGAAGCGGCATTGATATAAGTGACTTTGCGGTCTACAGGACTGAATATCGTGGCCTCTATCGGGTCTACGAATTCTTTGTAGAAATACCCAATCGAGACATAGTCACTAAAAGCAAAATACCATTCCCAGCGAAAATCTATATTGGTAATCGAGGTGATGTCGAGATTAGGATTACCGAAGATTTCTCGACCTGTTTCGGGATCTATAAATGGTGAGGTTGATAGCTCTCGAAAATCTGGCCGCGACACGGTTTCGCTGTAGGCGAAACGAAATTGTTGATCGTTATGAATGTATGTTGCACTAAATGCCGGTAAGAATTCTTTACGCGACAATTCNGCCACCGCCGCAGTTTCCGGCCTGAATAAGTCGAATGTGGTAGAAACCTGATTAAAATCTTCTTGCCGCCCGCCGAGCGTTAACCGAAGACGATCGTCGAAATTTACCTCTACCTGTCCATAGAATGCTTCGAGATCATTGTCCGCAAAATAGTTATCTGTTGGTCGAGTGATTTCGCGAATTTGGAATCCCGCCCTCACAATATTTTCAGGAATCAGAATCTGCTCCAGCGGCTTTACTAGTAGCGCGGGGTCGTTCGCAATAGGGCCATTAAATGCAAAGCCGTAGCGCCGTATCTCAGAGTCTCTCTGCTTTTCTGCTGAGACATAACCAATTTTCGGCGTAATAATAGAATTCTTTGGTCCGTAGAAAACCATAGTGAAATCGAGACCGAGCTCATTTGCTTGGTCTTCGAGCTGGCTAAAGTTACGGAGATTACCGTCCACACGAGATGAGAATTCGCCCGTATCGTAGCGATAAATACGGTTGTCTGGGGCGTCACGTGTCGCCGTTATTTCGGAATAACGCCAGTTGAATACCAACTCATTGAAACCGGGGAAATAGTGATCGCCTTGAATTTGGTTCGAGGCGAGCTCGCGTTCCACCCACTCTATCTCGGTAATCTCAAGCTCAGACTCAGCCTCGGTATTGCCTTCTGTTTTGAATATTCGATCGTCTGTTTTACGCAGAATAACCGACGTGAAACGAACGTTGTTGTTGTCGTTAATATCTAATCCAGCCGAGAAAATTCCGCTGACATCGATGCTGTTTTCGGTGCCTCGGAAATCGAGGTCTTCCTGTTTAGTGAGTCCTTCAGACCCCGGCACATAAGTATTGCGTTCGATCTGGTTTGTATCCCAACCATTAGAGTAGTCTAATGATGCGAGATAATTGAATTTCATCCCCGAATTGCCAAGCTCATGATAATTGCCCAGCGAGGTAGAAATATTGACATTGGGCGGCGCGTCTTCAACGTTTGGCGTGTACTGATTGTTAAACGACTGCCCTACCGCCTCTAGCTCCTCTTGAGAAACTCCGATTCCCGTGAAGCGACTCATCACACGGAGCTGATTATCGTTTGCGGTCGCGTTGAGTAGCGCCGACGATTGCGCACGGTATCCGTCGTCTTTACCTATCCAATCGGTGCCGCCGCCTGGCAGGGTATAGCTGTCCTTAAAGGTGGCATTGTCGATCGCACCCACTGTGCTGGCGAAAGTCCAAAAAAACTCATCAGTCGATTTTTTCGTCCGCAGCTGCAATACACCACCACCAAACTCACTTGGATAAGCGGCAGAGTAGGTTTTCTGAACTAATACACTTTCTAAAATCGCCGTAGGGAAAAGGTCCATCGGCACGACACGATTAATCGGTTCTGGGCTTGGCAATATGGCGCCGTTTAATAAGGTAGTTGCATACCGCTCACCAAGGCCACGGACATAAACATATTTACCGCTTACTGTGCTCAGGCCTGAGACTCGCTTGAGACTCTCGGCTATGTTTGAGTCACCCGAGCGGGTAAATTGCTCTGGGCCCACTACGTTAGCAATCTGGTCGGTGCCGCGCTTTTCATCGGGAACGAACTGCCCGATTACAGAAATTTCTTCGATGAGCGGAGCCTGTTGTTGCGCTGTCGCGAAGGGACTGATCGACGCAGCCACCGTTAACGCCAACAACTTTCTACTGACCATTTTGCCTCTCCAAACCAACGTGTTTTAAGATTAAATGCCGGGTCACAGCATTTCTGAGAACGTTAGTTTATTGCTGCAATGTGACAGTAGTATTTCATTCGCGCAGTAATCAATGAGAGAAACAAAAAAGGCGCTCATTGGCGCCTTTTTTGTAACAACTTACTGCTCAATAGCAGCTATCGGTGCACTGCTTATTTGTAACCGGTGAAGACCCAGCCTTTAGTCCAATCCGACGAGTCATCTTTAACTGCGCCAATGTAATCGACCTTATCGAAAAAGGAGTCCTCTGGAATATTCGCAGGTATTGCGTTGATCGACGAGCCATTCGCCCAACCAAAAGGCCCGCCGAGATCGACTGTGCCCGCACTCGTATTCGATTGCGCGCCAAACCAGTCGGCTGTTGTCCACACGCCGTCTTTCTCTTGAAGGTCGGCTGCGCAAGCAGTCGTCACCAAGCTATCGCGCATTACGAGCGTGCCGTTGAGCGTTGCAATTGTGCTTCCGGAGTTGAGGAAAGTCTCTTCGCCTGCAATGCGAATACAGCCTTCGCCGCCTTGCGGGAATGTTCCGCCGATAATCGAATTCGACATTAACATGCCAGTGCCAGCCTTCAGCTCGAACGCGTGACCCGAAGTCTTGATCTCGCTGGAGCCGATACAAGTCAAATTCGATACGACTGGAATAGAGCGAGGCAGCGCAGTAGGATTCGCGCCAAGATTGTCGGCTTCGATACAGTTGTCGCTCGCCCCTGAAAGCGTGTTGTCGATCAGAATATGCTGAAGACGACCCACATAGCCATGCGTCCAATCGACTGCGTCATCGTCTGAACCCGAGACTACGAGGTGTTTCGCATCGACTGTTCCGCCGTAGAACTCAACGCCATCGTCTGCGCCATTGTGAACATTAATATAGTCGATAACGGTTCCAGAACCCACTCCCTGCAGCGCGAGACTGTTGAGTTCGTTAGTGGGGCTGAATGCAAATCCTGCGTATTTAATCTGCACATACGTTAGGGCGCCGCTGCTGTCGTCGTTGCGTGGGTTAGCGCCACCGCCGTAGGTGCTAACAACGCCTTCACTCGCATCGGTGCCATCCTGCGTATTCAGCGCAGCGCTTCCGCTCATCACGATGCCGCCCCACTTGCCACGAGTATTGACTGCATCAATGCCTTCTACATCTAACTCAGAGGTCATAATAATCGGGTGAGTTGCAGAACCGTTGGCAAACAACATGCCGCCGCGATTAATGGCAAGCGCCGACGCACTTTCGGCAACAATAATTTTAGTGCCGGCATCGATTGTCAGTTTGACCTTATCAGCGATTGGCGTGTCGGCATCTTCACCGATAAAAACGGTGCCATCGATGTAGTAAACAAAATTGTTTGTGAGATGAGTATCTGTAGTGAGCGCCTCGCCCGTAGGAAGAGAGCAAAGAGGCTTACCGTCGACTGTCTGACCTGCAAACGCAGTGGTGTTAACGGGGCACGATGTGCTCGCCTTCGCAGCGATCTTCATCTGCATGGGTGCTGCTGTATAAGTGATAGTGGCAGCGGCATTCGCACCGGTGTAATAACCAACATACGCCTTGATCGTCAGACCTGCGAGTGAGGTATCGTTGCCGACTAGATCATCCAAAATCGACACCGACTCTGCTGCAGCGAGAGTTTTAGTCACGGTCGGAAGAATCGAAGCGCCGTCCCACGGCACCCAGATACCGCCCGAGAGCTTAATGAAAAACCCAAGATTGCCCACTTCGGCGATCACAACGATACCGCCTTCTTTACCGATGTCTGCAGCTGCAGGCGTAATGGTTGCAACGAGGTCCGCTGCCACCTCGGCCGGCACTTCTGCAAGGTAGCTCGCGCCGCCGTTAACGGTAGCGCCGCCAGTAAATTTTGCAGAGGACGAAGCACCTGCCGTCGATAAGCCTGGTTGTGTAGCGGCTTGTGCACCTAACGCTGCCATGGCGAGCGCGACGCCGGTTGCGATAGCACTAGTCTTGAGTAATTCTAATTTCATTGTGACTCCTAAGTTTTTATCCGAGAGTTTTTTGTTTAATGAAATCGAATATAAGGAGTAAATATTTCAGTAATGCGACCTTTATATGGCGCTTTTGTTACACAGTTAGGTTTTCATCACACCCCGTGAATAGATGGCCGGACTGTCATTTTAGTGTCACATTGTCTGGCTACATTGAGGTATGGAAATTCAACGCTACGCAATAAAAGTCAAAGCACAGCCGCTTCCCCTTTTTGAAACGCCGGTGGGTTTCGGCGAGATAAGCAATGCTGAGTCTCTACTCGATGATTTAGCAACGGCCATTAAAGCCAACAAGGCGGCAAGCTCAGGTAGCAAACGTTCTAATGAAGGCGGGTGGCACTCCAACACCGATATGCTCGAATGGGGCGGTGACGCGGCGCGCAAAGTTGCAGACATAGCCATCAGCATTGCCGAACGCATGAGCCACTTCGAAGAAGCCTCGGTTGATGACTTCGATTGGAAAGTGTCTATTTGGGCCAATGTTACCGCGCCACATGGTCTCAATGCGTTGCACTCTCATCCTGGCAATCTATGGGCGGCAGTACTTTACATAGGCATGAGGGGAGGGCCTGAGAGCGGCATTCATTCGGGAGTGAATTTCTATCTTGAAGACCCACGCTTTCCCCTGGCAGCGATGCATAACACCGGCTTAAGGGTGGCAGATGGCGACAGCTCGCCTCAAAAATATCAGGTTATCTAAGCTTTAAGAGAGACAATCTAGTCGTATCCCGCGCTCGGCTGAGACACGGAGTGAGACTCTACACCGGTAGCCGCGAGAGAATATTAGTGGCGATCAAAATCGACGCGCTTCCGCGCCGATGAAGGGGAAGGTCTTAAAATTGCTGCGACGTCGCGCGGCGGAAGCGATAGTTATTGATAGGATTGAAAAGTCGAGCTAGGCCACTGGTAAAGGTCAGCGGACTGTCGAGCACGGCGAAACAAAGACACCCTTCTTCTGTCGAAGGCTGGTGCTGATCGCGTTTGTCGCGCACTAGGAAGTCGGACGGGCCGTAGTGACCAAATTCATCCTCAAATCCTCCGTCTAAGACGAGTGTAACCTCGCTACCTTGATGCCTGTGTACGGGTACTTGACTGCCTGGAGTCATGTACAAAAACTCGCATTGGGTCTCGTTATCTATCTGCAACTGCGCCTGATTTATGCCGCCTGCAAGCTTTCGCCAAACCAACCCCCGAGAGGCCGCCTTGGCCAGTACGCGCGGAAGAGTAATGCTGTGATCGAGCATATGAATCTCGGCCACGAGCGGCTCCTCTTCACCATGAGGCGCTACTTTGGTCTCGCTCGTTGATTGCGGCTGGCTGGTGATTAGGTCAAGCATACCCGAAAAATCAGGCGAGGCGAGTGGCTGAGCTCGGTCAGCTTGGAGCCATGAAACGATTTCTCGCGACTCGAGCTCACTGCTTCGTTGCCGACAGCCCTGGCATAATTCAATATGCGCGGAAAGCGCGACGCTCATTCCTGTGGAAAGCTTGCCTTGCGCGAAGTCGCTTAAAACTTCGTCGCTAGGATGATATTTAGCAGATGTCATTGCTCAACCCCGATTAGTACTCTTAGTTTCGCCACACCAAGGCGGAGTCTCGATTTGAGTGTACCCAAGGGTATCTCTAATTCGGCTGCCGCTTCCTCATGTGTCCGATCGTAAATATAAATTTGTTCTATTACCGCCTGCTGTGCAACTGGCAACTCAGTGTAGAAGCGCTCAATTTGCGCAATCTCCACTGCCTGCGAGCCTTGCTCCTCGTGCACAAACGACATATCCGCATCGCCTTCTTGCGGCCAAATGTCGTCGGAACTAATAGTCTGTGGCTGACGCTTCTTCTTGCGAAGCATGTCGAAACAGCGATTTCGCGTCAGCGTAAAAATCCAGCTTTGGGCAGCTCCTCTGTCCAAATCATAGAGAGGCGCTTTCGTCCATACAGTCATCAGTGCTTCTTGCACTAAATCGTGGGCCAACTGCTCGTTTCTGGTAAGTTTCATACCCATCGCGAAAATTTTCTTCGAGAAGCGCTGAAATAATGTATTGAAGGCCTGACGGTCTTGGGACTCGCCTACAGCGAGGAGAAGCTCTTCGTCGGTGGGTTCTTCGGATAACTTGCGCTCGGCTGTCTCCAGCTCTGTCTCGAGCGGAGTCTTTTCTGACGCAGTCACTACTCGCGGTCTGTCCCGCTGAGGAGAGAGAATATTAAATGGATCCATAGTTGCTGATAAATCATTCATGCTGATTAAAACGCCGAGTCCGACAGCCTGGATCACCAAAGGCGGGTGATCTGCTTGGGCAAGAATTCCGTATTTACGATAACACAAATTCCCGGGCCGACCCACGCATGACAGAATTTAGCCACACAGAGAAGTATAACGCTCTGGAGTCACAGGCACGCTCCCCTGTAGGCGACATTAATACCGATTTGGCCGATGCGCTTAAACGCGCCTATTGCAGCCTCGCCACAGGTAACACCGCCGAACTCGCACCGCTTTATAGCGAAGACGTTTATTTTGAAGATCCCTCCCACGGCATTCAAGGTAAAGCGGCTCTTATTGAGCGCTTTCAGCACCTTTACAGGAAAGTCGATAGCTGCAGTTTCAAATTCCATCAAACGCTCGACACCGGCGGTGAAATTTTCCTCGCGTGGACTATGATTCTCCGCCAACGCGGCCCGAAAAGCGGAGAAGT
>JGI20160J14292_10001840_pt1 | contig 17390 bp, 10 predicted proteins | sample COG_10_FD_14292 | JGI IMG/M metagenome (IMG submission 14292) | reverse complement strand
CTGGCGTGCGTGGGATTTGCGGCTTCGGTCTGGCAGGCCCAGCGCTTGGGCGACCACCTGCTCGCCGAGCCGGTCTATGGTGCTGCGGTAACCGGCACGGTGCACAGCATCCTTTGGCGACCCGATGGACCGCGTTTTATCTTGTCTGATCTGACATCAAACCATCCTGCACTCTCACCAACACTGCGATCGGTTCAGGTCAAATGGCGCGGAATCAGGCCGGATTCGGAAGCGGCTGGGAAACAGCCGCGTGACATACTCGGTCAAAGACTGGAGTGGAACCTCACTCTTTTACCCCTCCGGGAGTCATTGATGCCGGGCGGGTTTGATTTCCGGCGACAGGCCTTCTTCAAGGGGCTGTCGGCCTATGCCTATAGCCTCGACGCCCCAACGGTGCTGAGTGCAGGCCAGCGATCCCGCACTGAGAGCTGGCGGCAAATCTTGCGTGCGCGGTTCATGAAGCGGCTCGACGGCGACGCGGGCGGCTTGGCGACGGCCCTGGTTGTTGGCCTGCGGGGCGATCTTTCGCCGCCCGCAGAGGCGCAAATCCGCGCCGCCGGCTTGGCCCATATCCTTGCCATATCTGGCCTGCACATCGGCATGGTGACAGGCGCTCTGTTCTTCCTGGTCCGGTTGCTGGGGGCATGGGTCTCCGGGCTCAGTCTGCGCTTTCACACACACCGGATTGCGGCTGTCGTAGCGGTTCTGGGCGCCTTTCTTTACTTCACGATTTCCGGTGGATCAGTGCCGACCCAGCGCGCAACGATTGTGGTCGCGCTAGCCATGGGCGCGATCCTGCTGTCCCGACGCCCGTTTTCACTGCGTTCAGTGGGGATTGCGGCGCTGCTTGTGCTGGTGGTCCAGCCCTCGTCGCTGGTGACCGCATCTTTCCAAATGAGCTTTTCCGCCGTGATTGGGCTGATCGTGGCTTTTCAGTTTGCCGAGGGCCGGTCACAGCAGCAGCAGCGGGCGCCAAGGCGGGCGTTGAACTACGTTGTCGGCCTGTCGATCAGCAGCCTGATTGCAACCGCCGCAACAGGCATCTTTGCGCTCTATCATTTTCAGCAGCTGTCACTGTTAGGGATCATTGCCAACATTATCGCGGTGCCCCTCACGGCTCTGTGGATCATGCCTCTACTCATGCTGTCGGCGTTGCTCGTACCTTTGGGGGCTGAGGGGCTGACGCTTTGGCTGGCACAATTCGGACTGGATGGTTTGCTGGCGCTGTCCGCACTTGTTTCGCAGTTCGACTTTGGATTGCTGACCACCCGGGACTGGCCTGCGCTGTCTTTGTTTCTCGCCGGGTTCGGTCTCTGGGCCGGTGCACTGCTGGTTCGGCCCTGGACGCTGTTTGCCGTCCTGCCCGCCGGTGCAGGTATCGGTCTGGCCATGCTGAGCCCCTTACCGGCGGTTATTGTGGATCGAGGCGAAGGCCTGCTCGCCTATGGTGCAAAAGCGCCCTTTGTGGGCCTGGGTGATCGGTCTGGTACCGTGTATTTGGCCAGTGGTAGCGGGTTCGCCGCCGACCAACTTGGCCGATACTTCAATGCAGCCGTAAGCACGTGTGCCATGGATACGTGCGTGATCAATATCCCTGCCAATGGGGTCGGGCTCTGGCTGACCACCACGCCTCAAATCGCAGCCCATCTTTGCCAGACTAAACCCCAGGCAACAGGCTTTACCCTCGCTGCTGCACCTCGCGCAGCGTGCAAGCGAGAACAGGCCGTGGACCTGCGCCAGATTCCCCGGACCGGGCCGCGAGCTTTTGCGCTGGAAAGCAATGGCCGAGTCAGGATTTTTCAAGCAAAAATGACGCTGTCTCAGAGATTTTGGACCATGGACCCCAACCTCTGAAAGCCCAACTAACCACCGTCACGAATGTGACAATAATCTGGCGAGACGTGTTTGCCTTTTGTCGTATTTGACCGTAATGAAGGCGCAAGCCTGACAAAAGCTACCCTTTGCGGGCGCATAAGCGTATGAACTTAAGCAAGCTGTCAGGCACCAGGCCATTCACCAACGTGGCTCACAAAGTGCCGATCCGGACACGTTTCCGACGACGGCGTAATCAAGCCGTCTGTACGGTTCCAATCGGTGGATTGGCGTGCAACAAAACGGACGTGAAATATAGGAACCTATGCCAATGACTGATGCGCCACAGAAGACCTTTACGCTGACCAATGATCAAACCGGTGAAAGCACAAAGCTTCCGGTTCTGGACGGTAACGATGGCCCCTCGGTCATTGACGTGCGTAAACTGTACGGTCAACTGGGCCATTTCACCTACGACCCTGGCTTTCGTGCCACGGGCTCATGTGATTCTGCCTTGACTTACATTGATGGTGAACAGGGAATCCTGTTGCACCGAGGCTACGCGATCGAGGATCTGGCGGCTCAGTCAGACTACATGGAAGTCTGTTACCTGCTTCTGCATGGCGAACTGCCATCCACAGATCAAAAGGCTTTGTTCGAGAGCACGATTACCCACCACACCATGGTCCATGACCAGATCAACAACTTCTTCCGCGGTTTCCGCCGTGATGCCCACCCGATGGCGATCATGTGCGGTGTAGTTGGCGCGCTGTCGGCATTTTACCACGACCATACGGACGTCAATTCTGCTGAAGACCGACTGATTTCCGCGCACCGACTGATCGCCAAGATGCCGACCATTGCGGCCATGGCTTACAAGTATTCCTGTGGTCAGCCGTTCATGTACCCCCGAAACGATCTGGGCTATGCGGCAAACTTCCTGCACATGACCTTTGGCGTCCCGGCCGAGAACAAGGAACCTGATCCTATCCTGGCCAGCGCCATGGACAAGATCTTCATCCTCCACGCTGATCACGAGCAAAATGCCTCGACCTCGACGGTCCGCATCGCGGGCTCATCCGGGGCGAACCCGTACGCCGTTATCGCAGCGGGTATTGCCTCACTATGGGGACCGGCGCATGGGGGTGCGAACGAGGCTGTTCTTTCGATGCTCGATGAGATCGGTGATAAATCACGCATCAANGAATTCGTCAAAAAGGCTAAAGATCCAGACGACAGCTTCCGTCTGATGGGCTTCGGTCATCGGGTCTACAAAAACTTCGACCCGCGCGCGAAGATCATGAAGGAAACCGCTGACGAGGTTCTGGACCTGCTGGGCATGTCGGACCCTCGCCTGGAACTGGCCCGAGAGCTGGAGCGGATTGCGCTGGAAGACGACTACTTCGTGCAACGCAAGCTGTACCCGAACGTCGATTTCTACTCCGGCATCATCCTCAAAGCGATGGGCTTCCCGACCGAGATGTTTACCGTGTTGTTTGCGATGGCGCGGACTGTGGGCTGGATCAGCCAGTGGAAAGAGATGATGGAGCACCCCGACGGCATTTTCCGCCCGCGGCAGCTCTACACCGGGCACCAGCACCGGCCCTTCATCGAGTTGCCCAAGCGCTAGAACACGATACGACACAAAGAAAAAAGGGACGCTCAGGCGTCCCTTTTTTTGTTCATCACAATGTCTGAATGGGCCTCATTACGAAACGGGATGGTCGCCGTTAAGCCGCGACGGAAGCCGCGGCCTTTTTGCGGTCGGATTTAAGCCGATCCGCAACCAGAAACGCCAATTCCAGCGACTGCGAGCCGTTCAGACGAGGATCACAGTGAGTGTGGTAACGGCTGGCGAGATCTTCATCGGTGATGGCAGTAGCACCACCAATACACTCGGTCACATCCTTGCCAGTCAGTTCAAAGTGCACGCCGCCCGGGACGGTGCCTTCAGCTTCGTGTACGTCAAAGAACCGAGAAATCTCGTTTTTAACGTTGTCAAAGGACCGGGTTTTGAAGCCCGTGGAGGCCTTGTGAGTGTTGCCGTGCATTGGGTCACAAGACCACAGCACCGACCGTCCTGCGCCGGTTACCTTGCGCACGATTGCGGGCATGTGCTCGATTACTTTGTCGGCGCCCATACGAACGATCAACGTGATTCGGCCCGGTTCATTGGACGGGTTCAGGATTTCCGTCAACTTGACGATTTCGTCAGGATCTGAAGATGGGCCGACCTTGATGCCTATGGGGTTTTCGACCCCACGCAGGAATTCAACGTGCGCATGATCAGGCTGCCGGGTCCGGTCGCCAATCCACAGCATATGCGCGGACAGGCAGTAGGTTTGGTCTGTGAGACTGTCCTGCCGGGTCAGTGCCTCTTCGTACCACAGCAGCAGGGCCTCGTGGGACGTATAGAAATCAACCTCGGCCAACTGCGGCATGTGGGCGTCGAGACCACAGGCTTTCATGAAACCCAGTGCTTCGTCAATTTCGCGAGCAATACCCTCGTAATTCGCGCCAGCGGGCGAGCCAGCCACGAAATCGAGGTTCCAGCGGTGCACCTGCTCCAGCGATGCGAAGCCACCCTGCGCAAAGGCACGCAGGAGGTTCAAGGTCGCGGCGGCCTGGTTGTAGGCAGACATCATGCGGCGAGGGTCAGGAATGCGGCTTTCGGCGGTGAATGCACCATCGTTGATGATGTCGCCGCGGTAGGATGGCAGCTCCATACCATCAATGCTTTCCGTCGATGCAGAACGCGGCTTAGCGAACTGCCCGGCCATGCGACCAACCTTCACCACGGGCTTTTGCGCGGCAAACGTCAGTGTCACCGCCATTTGCAGCAACACTTTGAAGGTATCTCGGATGTGATCCGCAGAGAACTCCGCAAATGCTTCAGCACAATCGCCGCCTTGCAGCAAAAACGCATCGCCACGAGACGCCGCAGCGAGGCGGTCCTTAAGCGAGCGCACTTCACCCGCGAATACCAAAGGTGGTTGGCGGCGCAAATCAGCTTCGACGGATTCGAGGACGGCCTTATCATCGTAGGCCGGAACCTGAAGGATCGGCACGTCGCGCCATGAATTCGGGGACCAAGGCTGAGCCATGGGGGGTCTCCTGCGTGGGTTAACAACTCTGTAGGCTGAGATACAAGCCGCGCAAGCAGCAGAAAGCAACAGTCGAAGCGACCTGTTCGCGCTGATCTGATCCCCAATTTACAATAATTGACCGTAACTTTTTCGGCGGGAAGCTGCGTTTTGCGGCTGTTTTAGCCGCAAATAAGTATTCCAAGTCCGTCAAGAACTCACTTCACGGGCAACACCAACACTTTAATTTCAGGTAAAACTAAAAATATCAGATTTTTTAAGGGTGAAACCGTGAAATTCACCAGTAATTGCGGGAAAACTAAGTATTCACGCTGCATTTTGCGGCGATGGCCTGCCCCACCCATCGACCGGTCGCCAAGCACGCTTGCAGCAAGTACCCGCCGGTCGGCGCTTCCCAGTCGAGCATCTCACCAGCCGCATAAACCCCCGCCATCGCGTGGAGTTGCAGGCTAGAGTCGACGGCTTCCCATGCGACGCCACCATTGGACGAGATGGCTCGCTCAAGACCAAAGGGGCGCTGCACTTTGATTGGCAGGGCTTTGACCGCGGCGGCTATATCACCTGTGAAGCCTGGTCCGTGCGACTCAAAAAACAGGGCGCGCTGGACCTCGGACAGGCCGAGGGTTTTTCGGAGCCGGTTGGTCAGGCTGTCTTTGGATTTGGCCTTGGCAAGACGGTGGTGAACCGCCTCAGCGTTTAGGTCCGGCACCAAATCTAGGCTCAGGGTCTGAGGGCCGTGGGCTGCGATGGCATCGCGCAAGGGCGCGCTGAGCGCGTAGATTGCGCCGCCTTCAATACCCCGCTTGGTGATCACGGCTTCTGCCCGTGCGCTAAACTCACCAAAGTGAAACCCAGTGTTTTTCAGCGGTCTGCCCTCGTGGGCGTCCAGTATCTTTTCTGACCACGCAACCTCGAACCCGCAGTTACTCGGTTCAAAGGGTGAAAGCGGGATACCGCGCTCGGCTAAGGCTGATTTCCAGGCCCCGGTAGAGCCCAAACGCGGCCAAGTCGCGCCACCTAACGCCAGGACCGTCGCCGAAGCCTGAAAGACCAGCCGTTCCCCCCCACCCAGGTCAAAGGTCAGCGCGCCACCCTCGTCCCAGCCTGTCCAACGATGCCGATTGCGCAGCTCCACACCCAGCCGGTCGAGCTTGACCAACCACGCACGCAGCAGCGGTGAGGCCTTGAAGCTATCGGGGAACACGCGCCCACTACTGCCGACAAAGGTCGATTCACCCAGATCAAGGCACCACTGGCGCATGTCATCCGGCGTAAAGGCCTCAATCATGGGGCGTAGGGTGGGCGCGCCGTCACTGTAGCGGGCGATGAAGCTGTCGGCAGGTTCTGAGTGGGTGATGTTCAACCCACCCAGACCGGCCATGAGCAACTTGCGGCCTGGTGAGGGCATCTGCTCGAACACCACAACCGGCAAGCCCGCGGCCGCAACGACCTCCGCTGCGGCCAGACCGGCCGGCCCTGCGCCGATGATGGCAACGGGGCGCATCTAGGCGGCGATGGAGAACGCGTCGTCGTCCATGGCCATGATGGTTTCTTTGCCCGCGCCGATCATCTTGAACATGGCCTGCGCTTCGGGAAGCATGCGCTTGTAGAAGAAGCGGGCTGTGTTGATCTTGGCTTGGTAAAACGCCGCGTCGCCGCGTCCTTCCTTGAGTGCTGCCTTGGCTTTCAGCGCCATTTCGCACCAGAGGTAAGCCAGCGCGGTCAGGGCAAACAGCCGGAGGTAATCAGAGGATGCTGCGCCGACTTCTTCAGGGTCTTTCAGACCGCTTAGCGCAATCTGACCCGTTGCTTGTTGCAACCAACCGAAGGACTTGGCCAAATCACCGATAAACTCGCCCGCGTCAGCGTTCGTGGCGTTTTCTTCGATAAAGCTAGAAACCGGGTGGAAGAAAGAGCGCAGGTATCGACCAAAGTGCGCGCCAAGCTTGCGGCCTGCGAGATCGAGCGCCTGAATACCATTGGTGCCCTCATAGATCTGAGCGATCCGCGCGTCGCGTACCAGCTGTTCCATGCCCCATTCTTGAATGTAGCCATGCCCGCCCATGGTCTGAACGCCCAGGTTAGCCGCCTCTGAGCCGGCATCGGTCATGTAGGATTTGATGATCGGTGTCATCAGCTGGACGAAATCATCGGCCTGCTCCCGCACTTCGGGGTCAGCGTGCTTGAGCGATTTGTCGATGTTGAGCGCAATCCATGCCGCCATCGCCCGTCCGCCTTCGTTGTTCGCCTTCATCCGCAGCAACATGCGGCGGACGTCGGGGTGAACGAGGATGGAGTCTGCGGGCTTGTCAGGGGACTTGGTCCCGCCGAGCGAGCGGCCTTGACCCCGATCCTTGGCGTAGTCAAAGGCTGACTGGAAGGCAATCTCGCCGATACCCAGCCCCTGCATGCCCACGCCCAGGCGCGCGGCGTTCATCATCGTGAACATCGCTGCCAGACCCTTGTTCGGCTGGCCAACCATCCAACCCACCGCGCCGTCAAAGAACAGCTGACAGGTTGCGTTACCGTGGATGCCCATTTTCTCTTCGATAGCGTTACAGCGCACGGCGTTGCGCTGGCCCGGCTCGTTTTCCGCGGTTGGAATAAATTTCGGCACGAGGAACAGGGAGATCCCCCTGACGCCTTCAGGCGCATCGGGCAGCTTGGCGAGGACGAGGTGGACGATGTTTTCTGTCAGGTCATGCTCACCGGCAGAAATAAAAATCTTCTGTCCTGAAATCGAGAACGAGCCATCACCCTTGGGATCGGCCTTGGTCTTGATCAAGCCCAGATCGGTGCCGCAGTGCGGCTCGGTCAGGCACATGGTGCCGGACCAATCACCCGAATTCAGCTTCGGCAGGTACTGGTCCTTTTGCTCATCCGAGCCGTGCAGATAGATCGCGTTGTAACAGCCGTGCGAAAGACCAGGATACATGCCAAAGGCCATGTTGGTCGAAACCACCATTTCCTGCACCATGAACTCCAGAGTATGGGGCAAACCCGTACCGCCGTATTTCGGGTCGGTGGAAAGTGAGGTGAAGCCGTTCTCACAGTACTTGTCGTAAGCTTCCTTGAACCCTTTTGGCGTGCGTACGACGCCGTTTTCCAAGGTGCAGCCTTCACGGTCGCCGCTTTGATTCAGGGGCAGCAACTCATTTTTCATGAACTTTGCCGCCTCTTCGAGCATAGCGTCGATCAGGTCTGGCGAGGCGTCCTCGTAGCCTTCGTACGTGCTCAGTTCGGATGCGTCCCACAACTCATGCAGGACAAACTTCATGTCTTTTACGGGCGCGTTGTAAGCGTCTGTGATTGGCATTTGAGCCTCCCTTTATTCGGTCAGTTGGCCGTATTCGATTAGTTTCGCAGCGGCTTGTTGGTGCTCAGCATATGCTCTAGCCGCGCAAGGGTTTTTGGTTGNTTGGCCAGCGCCACAAAGTGCTTCTGTTCCAGCTTCAGCAAGTCGCGTTCAGTTAATTCCTCAGTGACATCCGTGTCACCACCTGTCAGCACCATTGCGACTTCACGCCCCACATGGACATCGTAGTCTGAGGCCATGCCCTTCATGTGGAAATCGTGCAGTGCCAGATCGACGGCAGCTCGGCCTGTGGCGCCGGGCAGGCGGAAGGTTTCTTCTTCCGGCGGCTCATAGCCATCAAGCAGTCCCAGAGCGCGCTGCTTTGCGTCAAACAGCACACGTTCCTTGTTGAAGGTAATGGTGTCTTTTTCGTTGATAATGAGGAAGTCGCGCTGCGCCTCCATGGCCGATTTGGCGACCTGTGCGGTGCCAATCAGCTCAAAGGCTTTGACCAGCGCCGGCATTGGGCCGCGCGCAGACCGCTTGTTGCCAAGGTGGCGACGAACCATCTCCTTACAACCGCCCCAGCCAGGCATGACGCCCACGCCAACCTCGACCAGGCCAGTGTAGGTTTCCGCATGGGCCTGAACGGCGTCAGAGTGCATGAGGATCTCACAGCCCCCACCGACAGCGATTCCGGACGGTGCAGAGACCACCGGGAACTTGCCGAAGCGGAGTTTCATGTAGACGTCCTGCCCGCCCTTGATGCCCGCCTGCAGCTGGGGCCAGGCTGCGATATTCGCGCTGAACAGCATTACGCCGATGTTGGCCCCCACGGAGAAGTTCTTGCCTTCATTGTGGATGACCAGAGCCTTATACTCGTCGCCCTTTTCAATGGCCGAGATGGTCTTGTTGAGCATCACCATGATGCCCTCGTCCAACGAGTTTGCCATGCTGGTAAACTCAAAACACAGCACCCCGTCGCCCAGATCCCAGACGGACGCCGAGCTATTCTTCATCACCGGCTCAGTGCGCATTTTGATGTCGGACAGCAGCAGCACACCGTCAGGACGAACAACCTTCGCAAAAGAACCGTCTGCGAGCATGTAAGAGCGTTCGCCGTCCTCGACTTTGTAGAACGAACCCGCGCCGACCGCGTCGAGCAGCGCAGGCACCGCACGACCTTCCTCGCGCAGCTTGTCAGCGATCCATTGTGGCCCAACCTCGTCCATCAGTTCGAACGGACCCCATTTGAAGCCGTAACCGGTCTTCATGGCCTCATCGACGTCGAAGATCGAATTGGCGATATCAAGCGCGTGGTCGGCGGCGTAAACGAAGTACTTGGACATGTACTCCCACGCTGCTTGGGCCAGCGTGTCGCCCGCATCGAACACAGCGCGCGCGCCCTTCTTTGAAACGGCCAGGGCTGCGCCCTTGGCTTTCTGCACAGGGCGGTATTCGCCGGTTTTCAGGTCTTTGACTTCCTTGACCCGCTGACCGTCGATTTTTGTCATGCGGTACCAGCCGCCCTTGCCTTTGCGGCCCGTATAGCCCTCGGCAATCATCTCACCCAAAAGCTTGGATTCGCGGTATTCCTCGCGGAACATGTCGCCCTGGTTAACGTTGTCGTAGAGCGACTTGGAGACGTAGGGCCCCAGATCCAGACCGACTAGATCCATCAGTTTGAAGATACCCGTCGACGGAATGCCGAAGTGACGACCGGCCAACGCATCGGATTCCTCGATGGTCAAGCCATGGTCTTCGGCAGCGTTGGTCGCAACCTGAACCCACAGCGTGCCCAGACGGTTCCCGATGAAGCCCGGCGTGTCCTTGCAATCGATGACCTTCTTGCCCAGCGCCACATCACAAACCTGGCGCAGTGCCTCGCGCACGCCGGCGTCAGTCGCCTCGGTCGTCACCAGTTCCAACAGCGGCATGTAGCGCGGCGGGTTGAAGAAGTGTGTGATCGCAAACCGCTCCGCCCGCGCCTTGTCCATGCCATCGGTCAGGATCGACAGCGGAATTGTCGAGGTGTTCGACGTGATGATCGCCTCTGGCTTGGCTACGGCGGCGAGCTTGCGGTAGAGCTCCTGCTTGATATCCGCGCGTTCGATGATGACCTCGATGATCCAGTCGACGTCTGCGAGACGGTCCATGTGGTCTTCGAGGTTGCCCGGCGTGACGTATTTGGCGCGGGACTTGTGCATGAAGGGCGCGGGGTCGGTTTTCAGCGCTTTTTTGATCGCGTCCTTGGCGACAACATCGCGGTCTTTAGCACCATCCAGAACGATGTCGAGCAGATCGACTTTGAACCCGGCATTGGCGCACTGAGCCGCAATGCCCATGCCCATGACGCCCGACCCGATGACGGCGATTTTCTTGATTTCAGTCATGGTGTTTTCCTGTGCGTCCCGGCTTAAGCCGCTTCCATGATGGTGGTGATGCCCTGACCGCCGCCGATGCACTGCGTCGAAAGCGCGTACTTCTTGCCTTCGCGCTTGAGCAGAGACGCGGCCTTGCCCGTGATCCGTGCACCCGTCGCGCCCAGAGGATGGCCCAGCGCGATTGCGCCGCCGTCGAGGTTCACGCGGGACACGTCCATGCCGAGATCGTTGATGCAGGCCATGGACTGAGAGGCGAAGGCTTCATTAATCTCGATGATGTCGATGTCGCTGATCTCCAGCCCGGCGCGCTTAAGCGCCTTGCGGGTTGCGCCTATGGGGCCAAGACCCATGACATCCGGGTCGCAACCGTTGATCGCCATAGACTTGATCACCGCCAGCGGGGTCAGGTTGTGCTCTCGCGCGTACTCAGCCGAACACACCAGCGTAGCAGCCGCACCGTCAGTCAGGGGTGATGACGTGCCAGCCGTCACTGTGCCCGCGGCGGAGAAGGCGGGTTTCAATCCGGCCAGACCTTCGAGGTTGGTGTCCGGACGAATGCAGCCGTCGGTGTCTACACCATCAATGGCAACGATCTCGTCCTTGAAGTTCCCTGCTGCCATTGCTGCGGCAGCTCTCTTGTGCGACTCCACAGCAAAGACTTCCTGGCTCTCGCGGGTCATCTGATAGCGCTCAGCGACGTTTTCAGCTGTCTCGCCCATACCCATGTAGACCCCGTACACGTCCTGCATCAGTTGCGGGTTTGGCATCGGGTTAAAACCACCCATCGGCACACGCGTCATCGACTCAACACCAGCGGCGACAAAGGCATCACCGGCCCCCATGGCAATCTGACCTGCGGCATAGTGGATCGCAGACATGGAGGAACCACACCAACGGTTGATGGTCGCGCCGCCAACTTCCTTGGGCAGACCCGCGCGCAAAGCAACCAGACGTCCCATCAGCAGCCCCTGCTCGCCTTCGGGCGTCGCGTTGCCGAGGATCACGTCTTCAATGGTTGAGGGGTCCACGTCAGCGCGCTCAACAACGGCTTTGACCACAGCCGCAGCCATGTCGTCTGGGCGGGTCTTTGCCAGTGCGCCCTTGTGGGCAGGCTGAAAGGCAGAGCGCGAATATTGCGCAATTACAATCTGGGTCATTTCTGAGGTCCTTTGTCAGAAGCGGAGGTCTTTGAAGACGTGGGGCGAAGTGGGCGTTGAACGCGGCCCGGTGTGGGCCGCGTCATTGAAGAACAGGGCCTGTTGTGATCAGGTCGAGTAGATGTCGCGAATTTCCCGCTTGAGGATCTTGCCAACCTGACTCTTCGGCAGTTCATCCATGAATTCAATCCGATCAGGCATCATGTAATCAACGATCTTGCCGCGCAGAAAGGTTGATACGTCATCCGCGCTGGCAGAGCTGCCTTCGTGCAGCACAACCGCTGCGAGGATCACTTCGCCACGCTTGGTGTCCGGAACCCCGCAGATGGCACACTCAGCGATAGCTTCATGGCTGAACAGGACTTCTTCGATATCACGCGGGTACACGTTGAAGCCGTTGTTGGTGACGATCATGTCCTTCTTGCGGTCCACGATATAGGTGTAGCCGTCTTCATCCATCACACCGATGTCGCCGGTCAGGAAACGGCCGTTTTGCAGGCTTTCTGCGGTGGCCTCAGGGCGCGCCCAATAACCTTGCATTACCTGGGGGCCCGAAATGGCAATCTCGCCACGCTCACCCAAAGGCATGAGCTGGGCGCTGTCGTTCTCATCGACGATTTCGATGACCGTATTGGGTACCGGCAGCCCGATTGAGTTGATTTTGTCATTGAGAAGTCGTGGCTCTTCGCCCACCGGATTGGCGGTGGCGATGGGAGAGGTTTCGGACAGGCCGTAGCCTTCGGTTACCGAACACGGTGCGTATTTCTCGAAGTTGGTCTTGATCTCGTAAGGCATGGCGGCGCCACCGGACACGCAGTATTTTAGCGCATCGAGCTTGATCTTGCCCGACTGAACGTCCGGGTGGTTGGCCAGTGCGTTGAACATGGCCGGAACGCCGGCAAAGATCGTTGCGCCCGAGCCAATGGCCTTGGCGGCATTGTCCTTATCAAAATTTGGCTGCATCACCATTTCGCCGCCGCGCATGGCCATGTAGTTCATGCAAATCGTCATCGCAAAGACATGGAACAGCGGCAGCACGGTCAGAATGCGCTCCTGTCCGTCCAGAATACCCGGAAACCAACGCCCGGCCTGCTGGCAGTTAATGTAGATGTTCTCGTGTGTCAGCGTGGCCGCCTTTGGCAAACCGGTGGTTCCTCCGGTGAACTGCAGAGCCGCGACGTCGGTCGGATCGAGATCAGGCAGCTTGTAGGCTGAACCGTGGCTCATGACCTCCTTGTAGGTGGTAATTCCCGGGCCGCTGATGCCCTTGACCATGTCCTTGCCGCGCAGCAGCGGGAACAGGATGGACTTGAGACCAGACAGGGATCCTGCAAACGGGCAGATGATCAGGTTCTGCAACGCGCCGCCGTTGGCCCGGGACTTCTCGAACACCGGGCCCACGTTAGGATAAACGGCCTTTAGATCTGTGGTGATAACCGTCTTGACGCCTGCCTGCTCCGTCAGTTTCTCGACCTGATCGGGCGGGTATGTCGGGTTGAAGTTCACCACGATGCCGCCGAGCTTGCAGATGGCATAGTAAAAGACGGGGAAGTAAATGCAGTTCGGCAGGAACAGGCCAACCCGGTCGCCTTTAACCACGCCCATCTGCTGCAAACCGGCCGCAGCCTTGTCAACCAGCGCGTCGGTTTGCGCGTAGGTTAAGCTGTTTCCCAGAAACTCCATAAACGGCCGATCACCAAAACGCGCAACAGCTTCATCCCACAACTCGGGTAGCGTGCCGGTTTCAATGGCCATGTTCCAATCAAGGTAGCTCGGATATTTGCCCAGCCACGGATGCTGTACAGTTGCGTCAGCCATGGTTTCCCTCCCAGAAAACATCAGTCTCCATTCCTATGGTGAAACCTACGTTTTACCTAGGGGTTGGTCAAGGCTTCGCTATCAGACCTTCCGAGGGAGCGTGCTGGCATTGATGTTTGACAGGATGAACTGGAAAAACGATAGCACTGTTGGTTAGTTCCTCTTCTTCCAGCCCCTCGTGATGGAGCGCACCCATGTCCAAAAATCTGCCGAACAAACCCAAACGCCTGCGCGCGCATCTTGAGCAGCACCTTCACATTCTCGACACGCTGCCGTTTGCCATCCTTCAGGTGAACAAAAAATATAAGGTTGTGTGGGCCAATCTCGCAGCGAATGATTTGCTGCAGATGGACCCTTTCGGCCTGCGCGTCGAAGACATTTTCGGCAACGAAATTCTCTATGATGCCGTCGAAGCCAGCGACGAAGACAACGAAGAAGTCCGTTTCGAGTTCGAATGGGGTCAGCGCCCGACGCTCTCCATTCTCGCAACGGTTACACCGTTGCAGCAGACATCGTCGCAAGGCGGTCGCATGATAATGACCTTGCAGGATATGACCACTCAGCGGCAGACAGAATCCGTCCGAGCCGATTTCGTCGCCAACGTGAGCCACGAACTGCGCACACCGCTGTCGACTTTGGTCGGCTTCATCGAAACGCTGCAAGGCCCCGCCCGGGATGATCCCGAAGCCTCTGGGCGTTTTCTCGGGATCATGCGGGACCAGGCTGCCCGAATGTCTCGGCTGGTCGAAGACCTGCTGTCGCTTTCCAAGATTGAAATGAATGCAGCGGTGATCCCCAGCGGGGCACTGGACGTCTGCGACCTGCTAAACACCGTCATCGAATCGTTGTCTTTGCAGGCTGAAACAGCCAAGCAGCAGATTGTTATTTCAACGAACTGCGGCCAGCTGGTGCGCGGCGATGCTGATGAAATGACTCAGGTCTTCTGGAACTTGGTCGAGAACGCGCTGAAATACGGGCGTGAGAACGGCAAAGTTAGCGTGGCTGTAAAGTCGATTAATAACGGAACCGATGTGCGGATTGATGTCTCTGATAACGGCGAAGGGATAGAGGAAGAACACCTTAACCGTCTCACTGAGCGCTTCTATCGCGTCGATAAAGGGCGCAGTCGGGCTATGGGTGGAACTGGCTTAGGACTGGCGATTGTCAAGCACATCGTAGCGCGCCATCGCGGTCAATTGCTGGTCGCGTCAAAGGTCGGCGAAGGCTCCACTTTCAGTGTCATTCTGCCCGCTCATGAGGACCATTCCTCATCATCATGAGTTATGTCCGTCTTTTACCAGCGCCGTAACATAATCGTAACATTTACGTAACACAGCCTGTGGAACAGCATACTAGTGCTTTCAACGGTGCGCGGGCGGTCGGTTCGGAACCGGCAAGAAGTACGGTGAATCGCATATTGCAAGCCATCCGAGGGGCCACTTCTTACGACAACGCTCGCTCCCAAAAGAGCCAAGTCCACGAGAAGCGTCCGCCCGTAGGGCACGACAAACCGCTGAAGACGAGAGACGGACGATGGGAACTCAAAGTCAATGAACCGCACCACCAGCGTCTCGCTGCAAATTGCATTCTTCATCTTCATGATCATCGGTCTGTCCCTGTTCTTCGGGGCCTACGCTTTGATTGTTCCGGCGGTGCTTGGCTACATTTGGGCAGCCATTACTTTTGGACGCCAGCGGATCCGGCAAACACGTTTGTCCCTGGAACAGGCCCGGCGACAGGGCATGAACCGCTTTGGCCTACCCGATCTGCCGCGCTTTTACGGTTTCCTGACAGTGATGTGGTGGATCCTCCCCCCTATCCTGTTGCTGATACTCTACCGAACAGTGGGCACGCCCATTCTGACCGGGATGATCGAACGCGAAGTTCTGGTCTTGATGGGAAAGAGCATTGATCCAAGCCAGCTGCACGCGTTCGCACAAAGCACGCTTGCGGGCCTGGGGATCCAGGGTCAGGGCAGCACAGCGGGCTTTTCGGAAGCTCAATTGGCCGCGCTTCCGGGTCTTGCTGAGTATTTCGCCCAGCAGCATGGGCTCCGTCGGCTGTTCTGGTTTGCCTTGCTCATGGCAGCGTTGGCGCTTTGGACCGTGGGTCCCCGGACCTACAACGGTAGCAGAGGCCGTACTCTGGTTTTTGCGCTGGCGTTAGTCAGCATTTTGGTTTCGATTCTTTCCGGCTATGGGGCGGCTTCAATCCTCGTCCTGGTGGTCCTCTCTCTGACGCTGTTTTCTGTTCAAATTAGCCACATGCTGGCGCGCATTCTGTTTTTGGTGACAGGCGTTGCCGTCCTGATCTTTTTGCGCGACCAGCTCGACTGGGGTCAGGGCGGTTATGTCGTCTCGCTGATTGTTATTGCGGTGTCGGTCTTTGCCCTGATCCGCAGCGGCATGCGCCTCCGCTTGGATGATCAGACTTTCCTGCTCGCATTTATCGGTTTCGTCATTCTGGTGTTACTCACGGCAGTGACGTGGATCGGCGCCTATTCATGGCTCTTCGATTTTGGCTCGGTGGCCATCTCTGATGTCTCACCGGGCAATTTGGGGCTGCAGGTTCAGAAACTACTCAACGCAACTAACGCCCTGCGGGACGGCACCGTCAATTCGAACGCCGCCATCGCTGACGCCGCCGCCCGTATGAGGGGGGCTCAGGACGCTTACCGGCTGGGCTACCTTGCCGTGATCGCGCTCGGCATTATCATCGGCGTTCTGGGCTCCGTCGCTTTTGTTCGCCCGCGCAACCGCGCCCAGGCACAGCATGAGCGCGCGGCGAATTTTGGGATGATGCTGGCTTCGGCCGCCGCGATCCTAGTGACCGTTGGNATCGTGCTGGCGCTGCTGTCCAACGCCGAGCTGTTTTTCAGCAAGTATCCGATTCAGGACTTTCTGTTCGGCTTGCACTGGTCCAAGGATGCGCCCATCCGGGATGATCAGGCCGGGGGCTTTAACCTTGGGGCTGTGCCGGTGTTTTACGGCACGCTGGTTGTGTCACTGGTGGCGGTGACGGTGGCTCTCCCCATCGGCCTGATGTCGGCGATTTATATGGCCGAGTATGCGAGCCCCCGCGTACGCGGGGTGTTCAAGCCCATTCTCGAAGTTTTGGCCGGCATCCCCACCATCGTTTACGGCGTTTTCGCGCTTCGATCGGGGATCCCCTTTGCCAAAGACTTTTTCGGTGGCATTGAATGGCTGCTTGAGTTGCGGTTTTTGCCGCCACCGATGCACCTGGAATACCTCGATCTTGCCATTGGCGCGAAGTCCGGTGTGGTGGCCGGGGCTGTGATGGGGATTATGCTCATCCCGTTTATCTCTTCCCTTTCAGACGACGCGCTCAAAGCAGTACCCCGTTCTTTGCGGGATGGTTCGCTCGCGCTGGGTGGACATAAGTTTGAGACCATCCTGAAAGTACTGATCCCCGCGGCCCTCCCCGGCATCATGGGCGGCTTCCTGCTCGCGACATCACGCGCCATTGGTGAAACAATGATCGTGGTCCTTGCCGCTGGCGGTCAGGCCAACCTGACGCTCAATGTCCTCGACCAGATGACCACCGTGACTGTGCAGATTACGGAGTTGCTCATCGGTGACGCTGAATTTGACCGCGCCAATACCCTTTCGGTCTTTGGCCTGGGGCTGGTGCTGTTTATCTCCACACTCCTGCTCAACCTCGCAGCGATCCAGATCGTGCGCCGATACCGCCAGAGGTACAGCTGATGACTGACCAATTGTCCCCGCATCTGAGCGCCAGTGCGGCCCGACGGCGGGCTTCACGTCGGCGCAACGAGCTGATCTTTCGTGGCCTCGGTCTG
>JGI20160J14292_10001833_pt1 | contig 17442 bp, 20 predicted proteins | sample COG_10_FD_14292 | JGI IMG/M metagenome (IMG submission 14292) | reverse complement strand
TATCTCATTCTAATACACCACACTCAATATCTCATTCTAATACACCACACGATTTCGATGTCGACCTCATTTAAATTTTATTACTTTTAGTCAAAATGGAACCTACGGTTCCCTTTTAAACCCTCCCTTATTTTCATGAGACATATTATACCATAACAAATACAGAATTTTCTTGAACACGTTTTATAAAATAGAATATATCTGTGTGTTGTATTTTTTCCAGTAAGTTTTCTATAGTATCATTTTGAGTTAGATGGATAATAAAATTAATAAATGCGTCCTTCCGTTTATTTAAATCCTCTGCGTTTTTATCATCAAATTTTGAAATGACTGTAGAGTCAAAAACCGCATATCGATTTTGTATAAAAAAAACAGAAGATAATTCGATTGAAGTATAAAAGTATCCCAAATCCGATAAATAAACGATTTGTTGGTAAATGTCTTGGACAATTCGCTCGAGAATTTTATATGTGATACCATTTTGAGATAGAACCAACAATGAATTTGTATCATCAAGTAGAGTAATATCTTCTAAACTAATTACTGGATTTTCGAGATCTAATGGTATATGTACTTCAAATGTATTTTCAGTTGGCTTACTATCATTATCCCTATTTAAATATTTTATTACATAATCTCCTAAAAAATTATACATGCTCTCATCTTTTTTATCAGCCTTCTCGACATCTTTTTCTTCTTCACTATCATTATTTTCATTATTATATAAAGGTAGTTTCGAGTATCCGCTATCAGGTTGTTCATTACCAAATGTGCGTACGATGTCTTCTTCAATTCAGATTCAGATTCAGATTCAGATTCAGATTCAGACAATTCAATAACATCGTCTTTTATATCAGGCATAGGGTCTTTACCATATATCCGAATACCATCTAAACCAATTGCCGAGAAAAAAATACGATTATACACATCACGTACCTTAACATTCGTATTTTTGTCCATTATAATTCGATAAGAATTTTCATTATTAACAAGTTGTACCATTTAATATAACATTCGAAAATTTTTCAAAACATAGCGACGCCAATTGGTAATTATTATTATTATTATTATTACAAATCGACAATATTGTGAGCAGAACTGCGCGTTCGACGTCTTATAGTTTCTTCAATATTATTTTCTTCAGTATTATCGTTTGTTTCTTCAGTATTGGTTTCGAGATTAACTACATTCGTATCACTAGGTCCTATATTTGCTCTAAAATTTGTAAGATATGGCGTAATGGTAGAGGTTACATAATATACTAAATACCCTCCTATCCACAACCAGACATTGCGTATTTGTTCTCCCGTATAATGTATGATCCATCGTAATGCTTCACAATGAGGTGTAACAATCATAAACGGAGTCATAATAAACCCAAAGAATGTAAGCTTACAGCACCATAGGGGATAAATATTCGAACAAACATAATGAGTTAATACAATACCAAAATATACAGATACAACTGTGGGGATATTCTCCCGAATACGTTGAAAGTAGTAATTCGCGGTTGTAAGGTAAGTGTTCATTTTAATTATCAAACGATCTTTATTTCATGATAAAACATGAAATAAAAAAAACATTCAATTTTACAACATACTATTTTTTATTATGATTAATTACACGCTAATTTTTTAACCAACTCTATGTATTGGTTTTCATCCAATTGAACTTCAGTGGAAAATTCTGTCTCATTTCGAATATTAGCAAGAACAAAATCTTTAATATCGTGCTTCTCCAAAATATGCTTCATTTTATCATATGTGGTCTCGTCGCAAATAAGCTCATCACCATTACAATTAATTTGGCTACCAATACGAATAGAACGAATTGTTTTATTGTCTGCAACAATAGTTTGTATCCATCCACTCTCAATCGAGGCACGGTTTTTCATAATGCTTTCAATACGACTGCTCATTTTATGTTGTTTGTAAGAATTACATAGAATGATATTTTAGAATCAATTTTATATATTACAACCACAATTTGTCCCATTTTTCGAGAACATTTATAGAAATTTCAGGTAATACCGGATGTGCCTCCCAAAAGTACCTACAATATGCCCATTCGTATTCAGGGTTTTCTACAAAATACTGGCCCTCATTTTCTACAAGATAATCACTTATAGTGGAAGACATGAGTGTTCGGTTATTTAAAGGCAATACATAAGCCAATTGTACTTTTGATGAGAATGGATTAAAAGTTGTTGTTTGGAATAAGTCCATATTTTTTTTAGGAAAATACTTACAAATATCCTTAATAAGTGGTGGATAATTGTATTTATAAGACCATTTCCAGTCTGGACAATCCTGTGTATAATATTTAAACACCCATTCCAACCCTTCTATATAATTCGTTCCAATATCTTTTATTGAATCACTCGAATGTGAAAAAAGGGTGCTATAATAGCGATGTTCCCAAAACTGCTCATTCGGACTTATAAATAATTCTTGTCCTCTATAAATAACGGGTGTATTTTGAATAGCAAATTCTTTATTATCAATATTGCTAACATTAAATTTACGTTTCCCTAGTTTTTCGCGAGCAGCATCCTCTTTAATAAAACGATTACGTTCACCCTTACTTAATTCAAAGAAAAATAAACTCACCCATCTCCACTGAATATGTAGATTGTTATCAATAAAGGAACGTTGCGATGAATTACCAAATAAACTTTTATATGTCTCTATTAAAACATCTACACCGTCACTACGTAGGTTTAATGAAGGAAAATGTGGTAGGAAATCATTACCCAATAGAAAGCACATAAATACATAATCATATAAACGATGGTAATCATTCGTATCACAGTTCATCTCACATAATATGGCTTTTGATAGAGAATGAATATCCATGAATAGATAGTCACTTTCGCCTTCTACACTAGAAACAATATTTTTACCAAATTCAGGGGTTTCTCTATAAATAAAGAATTTATCAAAAGGTTTACAATGGAAAAGAGACAGCATAATTAAATCGGAATCAAGTCCATATATGAGTGTATTTCCAGTAACATCATTTTTAGTTTGTCTTAAAAACTGAAACATTTTATGTTCCCCTTCCCCTTCTATATCTGACCCAGATACGATAATCTTCTTCACATTAAAATGTCCCTCAAGATTCGAAAAAGCCCTTTTTATTTTAACAGAAAGCATATTCATAAATTGTGTTCCAGGAGTAATATTTGTCGTGCTCCATACAGAAGAACTACATTTTTTACCCAAAACATCGTCTATTTTACGCAAAATACCACCTTTATGACGACGAGTTCTCTGTTGTTCCATTTTAGCAAAGGGAGCAACCCCATCAAACGCTATATACACCAAATCAGACGGAGACGCAGATTTAATATACTCGCCAATTTTATTAATTACATTATTTATCAGTTTTCTCTCAATTTCATTTTGCTCCAGGTTATTTTTAGCAATATCTTCATCCATTTTTCGAAATTCATCGTAAATGATTGAATTACAATCCATCATTAGATTACAAAAACGTACATTATCTTTTAATAACTGCTTCTGATTTAATATAATATTAGAATAATTCTTAATAATATATGAAAAGTAACTTGGTATCCCCATTATAATGTATTAAATATCAAATAATGTTTAAGTCTATTTTATACATTATATAACCAAAAAAATAATATATACTTAAATTATATTGTATTATATAACATGGTAAAAAAAACAAACAAAGAGATGTCCGTCCCAAAAACTGTTAAAAATTCAGAATTCAACAGTTTTATCGATAAGAAGTTGCGGCAAATTATTGATATAATCCAACGGACATATTTATCATTATCATTTTGTAAACATTTCGACATTTTCAGTAAAAGTAGTATAGGACAGTGTAGTGACCATCTGCAAACAATATACGATACGGCAAAAAAATTAAAAGATACAGTTCCCATAGAGGATAAGGAAATGGATAATACTTTAAATATAGTGCAATCCATATTTGATAAACTATCAATTGTATTTTCAACATATGGTACCTATTCGACAAATGACGTATATTACGTAGTATTTGGTACAAAATATAACAAATTCGATACATATGATGAGGAGAACAATTATAATAAGGATAAAATAGATTTAATAGAGAAGTATATACTACCTATAGGTTATAAAAACCTACCTTGGTCAGAATGTAATCATGATGAACTAGAGACAAATAAAATCGTCGATGTTACATTACAGATAGATAAATATGCTCATTTAGAATGTTTTGAACCTACTACAATGTATTCATCCATCCATCAGTCGGTTTATGGTGTTAGAATATTAATTAGAAATACGAATGATAAGAAATTATTATTATTATCAGGATTAGTGAAAGACATTCCTATTCAATACCTATTAGACAATAATTATATTCAGGTGAGATTAGAAGAGATAAAGGATTTTTTAAAGGATGAGGTAGAAGATAGTGAATTACTTGACCGATGGATGGATACATTATCAGTAAAAGACATTTTAATATACAGTGTAAATGATTTATTGAAAAAGTTTAATGTTATGTTGAAGGATGTCGAAACCGTTAAAAACAATCGCGTGGACAATATTGTGAAAAAGTTTTTCGAGATGGAGTTGGTATCTAGAAGAAAGATGTTAATTAATCTTTTCACATATAACACCGACAATGAAGTCCAATACATAGCATACATGCTATACGATTTAATGGGTTCCGTTGATAGTACAGATGGAAATGATAATAATGAGCAACTTGTGATATACGAGTCACTACCATGGAAGTTAAAGCAGTATTTCAAGGAAACTATGATTAATACGATAGAATATACACAGGATTCCTTATCAACGTGCGATTTGTCCAAGATTTCATTAGAACAACAGGTATTATTGATGAAAGCAGATGATAAAATCAAAAACCGTGCTAAAATCAAGTTGAAGGAAATTAAACAAAAGTCGGACGATCAAGGAAATAAATCGAAGCAATATCTAGAGGGTTTGGTGCGTGTTCCCTTTGGTATTTTTAGAAAGGAACCTGTTCTATGTAAAATGGATAATTTGAACCTGTTATTTAACAATCTTCGAAACATGGTTGAATTAGACGTAGCAGATAAGGATAAATACACACTTTATGAAATCAATCAAAATAGATTGAAATTAAATAAAAATACTGTATTGGATGCGATTGCGAATTGCGAAAGTAAATTATCAAAGTCATCAAAAGATGATCTAGCGAAATCACTTACTATTTTTGTGAGTACACTAACAAATCAACATAAAACGAAAGCCGGTATCATAAAAGCATTAAAAATATATCTAAACAATGCTAAAACCGATAAAGAATTAACCCGAGAAGTGTTCGATGTATTAAAGATTATAGTTCCTAGTGATTTAAACAATAATATCAACAACCAGTTGGTGAAGATAGGTGATGAGATTTCAAACGTCGAGAAGTCAATGACGCAAATAAACGAATATTTAGATGAATCAATATATGGTCATGATAAGGCAAAACAACAAATCTTAAAAATTGTTGGTCAATGGATAAATGGTGAACAAAAAGGTTATTGTTTTGGATTTGAGGGTTCACCAGGTGTAGGAAAGACGTCACTTGCGAAAAGAGGATTATCAAGGTGTTTAACGGATGATAATGGAGAGGCTCGTCCATTTTCCTTTATCGCATTGGGCGGTTCATCGAATGGTTCAACATTAGAGGGCCATAACTACACATATGTTAATTCCACTCACGGTAAGATTGTCGATATATTGATGGAGAGCAAATGTATGAATCCAATCATATACATTGATGAGTTAGACAAGGTAAGTAAAACAGAACAGGGTAGAGAGATTATCGGTATTTTAACCCATTTAATCGACACAACACAGAATGACGAATTTCAGGACAAGTATTTCAGTGGAATTCCATTCGACCTATCGAAGGCGTTATTTATATTCTCATATAATGATCCGGAACAAATAGACCGCATTTTATTAGACAGAATTCATCGCATTCGTTTCGATAATCTTTCATGGTCGGATAAAATAGTCATTGTGAACAAGTTCATTATGCCTGAATTAAATGAGAAGATGGGGTTTGAAAATACAGTGAAACTTACAGATGATGTTATTAGACATATTATCGAATCATACACAATGGAACCTGGTGTAAGAAAGTTGAAGGAAGTATTATTTGATTTATTTGGAGAGATTAACCTTAATTTGTTGAATTTCACCGATAATGATGATGAGAATGAGATGATAGAATTACCTATTGTGATTAAGATCGAAGATTTTGGAACTAAATATCTAAAGAAACAGCGTAAGGTAAGTGATATTAAGATTCACACAGAACCTTTAGTCGGAACAATTAACGGTATGTGGGCCAATGCTCTTGGAAAGGGAGGTATTATACCTATTGAGACGAGACATTTCCCGGCGAGTTCTTTCCTAGATTTAAAATTAACAGGTATGCAGGGTGATGTAATGAAAGAGAGTATGACTGTAGCAAAGACATTGGCTTGGACACTTACAAGTGAAGAGCGCCAAAAGGAGTTGACTACTTATTTCGAAGAGACGAAAAATCAGGGGTTACATATTCATTGTCCCGAGGGTGCTGTATCAAAGGATGGTCCATCAGCGGGTGGTGCGATTACACTTACAATTTACAGTTTATTGAACAACATAAAGATTAAGAACACGATTTCAATGACCGGAGAGACAAATTTAAGAGGTAGAATAACGGCAATTGGCGGTTTAGATACTAAAATCATTGGAAGTATGAAGGCGGGTGTAAAAACCATATTATTTCCAAAGGAAAATCAAGAGGATTTCGACGAATTCATGGAGAAATACAAAGAAGTCTTGGACTTAAGTGAAATGGCGTTCCATCCGGTAGACACAATTCAGGAAGCAATGAAAATTGTCTTTGATTAAATAACGTAAAATATACATTAGTAACAATTATTCAGGTAAATATTCATATAAATTGAATATTTAGTAGATTACAATTTCTTAGTAATAATATATAAGAAGTTGAAATGGAATTAAATTTAATTAACGTATTGTACATGTTTTTCAGACTTTCCCCCTTTATTATTGTTAGTTATTTCACACTACAATCGATATTAAACCAAGATTTGAAAGGAGTTATATACCTGGTTGGATTAATTGTAACATCATTTATTGTGTACCTTATTGCTTCTATGTTACCAGAAGAACCTGTATCTAAAAACAGTAATGATCTAATGAAGGTTAAATGTACACAATTAACTATTGGTTCAGGTAACCCTATTTCACAATTACCATTAAGTCAGACAGTTTTTGGATATACATTAACATACCTATCGTATTTTATAGGTGTTAATAACTTACAATCTCAAAATATTCCGATCTTCATCCTTTTTCCGGTTCTTATTTTAGGCGATATATTCTGGAGCACAACAAATTCTTGTTCGTCGCCCAAATATCTACTAATTTCGTTAATTATCAGTAGTATAGTTGGTTTATTATGGGCAATGTTAATAGAATCTACAGGTGTAGGTGGGTTCGCATATTTAACAGGTATTGCGAATAAAGATGTATGTTCCCGACCCACAAAGAGTTTATATAAGTGCCGTTCTATAAAGAAGACTACTTAATCTCAAATAATATAATTTGATTATTACGCAAATCATATTATCATATTATTCATTAAAACAATAATAATTTTCTTCCATCCAATTACGTATATTCTTCAATAATTTACTTCGTTGATATCCACTTGTATCCAATTTCACATTGTATGATTTTTTGTTAAAATGATAGAAAAAATTACTCACTATATTAATGGTAACAGCGGTTTTATATTTAACAATGTCGGCATAGTCATATGTATCATATTTTTTCCGAATATTCACTTCATTATGAAAATTAAACAACATTACTTTGAATTGTTCCTTATTTAAAATAGCATCAAAATTAACCCCATTAATATATTTTGTTGCGTGTTGGGCACAATCCGGACAAGGTAAGTTATTACATATTTGTTTAATAAAACTAAACAGGTCGTTCTTTATTTTATCAAATTGTTCTTCCTTTACCTTTTCCGCTAAAGTATGGAATAGAAACCACGTAGGTTGTCCCCATAACATTTCTTTCACCCGTTCTTTTATAGGAAACACCTTTTTATCCTTATCTGTAGTCATTTTATTAACTTCATCAACCGGTATAACAGATATTGGATGAAATACATTACGGTTTATAGGAACTTTATTTGTATTTCTATTTTTTCGGTTAATGAATATCATATATATTTAATAAAGTAAAAAAAACAAATAGATATAAACATAATATTATCAATAACCATATATTATGAATTTAAATGAAGAAACTATACAAAATATAAAGGAGTGGGTTAAAATGGACAATGAAATGCGTGCACTAAAGCAAGAGATTTCGAATCGAAAAAAAAAGAAAGAAGATATATCAAATTCATTAATATCATTGATGAAAGAGAAGGACATAGACAGTGTAAATATTAACAGTGGTAAAATCGAATTTACACAAAGAAAAACGAAAAAGCCTATTTCAAAAAAACTCTTACAGGGTATACTTTCTAAATATTACAAGGGTGATAATAATAAGGCAAATGAATTAAATGATTTTATATTAAGTAATAGGGAAGAGACATCAAAAGACATTATTGTTCGAAAGATTGATAAATAATTATTAAATTAGTCCGAATGAAGGAATATTAATTGTATCTCTATCTACAACAGTATACTGTGCTACAATAGCAGGATTCTTTTTCTCCATCAAGACATCCTCTGTATTATATACATTTTTGAAATTATCAATATAATAGACAATCCCCTTGATTTCTTTAGCAAATACATCTATCGTCTGATCTCGGTTTTTTACCTCGGGTTGATTGGTCATTAATCCGTGGGGGGTTCCTTTTGAATGTGTACCACAAAATTCACACTCGACTTTTCTGCGTCGGGTACATTGTTCACCATTCGCACGTTTCGCCATACATCGATTATTCTCTGGGATAGAATTTTTAACACGCTTACGCTTTATAAAATCTTCCTTATCAACAGTAATACGATTATAGTCATAAATATACTCAATAAGCTTATTCATTTCATCGTCTTGTGTAATATTCAATGTAATGATTTTATCGCGAATACCATCCTTGAATGATTTCAAGTAGTGTTCAAGTTTTGTATTAAGTCGTCGTTCCATGTTTGTTATATATTAACTCATAAGTTAACATATAAAATCAATTTTATATATAGATATATTTATACTATTATACTATATATATAATGGGTAACTGCTTTCAAACCACAATGTGTCCTATATATCCTCTTGCTGGGCATGAATCAGACAATGAAGAAGAAGAACATTTAAATAGAGATAATATGCCGTTAAGACCGTCAGAAATAATGGAACGTCATTCCATTAATGTTAAAGAAAAGAAGAGTAATGAACACAGTTCAATATTAAATATATTGAGAGGTGTGAAAAGAGCTGATTCATATATAGATTCAGATTAAAAACGATTTACCCGACCTTTTCTGTATTTTTTTGTTCGTGCTTTTCCTATACGTTTTTCTGTAAGTTCACTAAATGTTACGGGTGTTTTTTTTGTAATCCGTTTGGATGGTCTATAAACATCGTTTTTAAACTTGTACCCGACTTCACCGCGTTGATTAAGCCATTTTTCATCAAACCATCGTTTTAATCCAGTTTTTTTCTTTTTTTCTCCAATATATGGCTTCTTTCTTTTACCGTATTTTTGAGTGAAATTCTTTTTGTATTGTTGAACTAATAATCCACTTCTATACGCACTATGTTTCGGTTGTTTTTTATAAAGTGCCTTTTTTGTTTTATTATAAAGTGTTTGGTCTCTAGGTTCCATTATATAATAAAATAGATATAATAATCATATAAATATATTTTACGATTATTACTATAACATATGAGAAACTACAACGAAACATATAACAATTTAGTCGCACCGCTATATGGTCCATTACGTGATCTTATTAACGATGATACATTAATACAATCAAACAATACGTCTCATTTATATAGTGTACATGAACGTGTGGATATGACCATGTATAAAACCTATAGTATTGACCCAAATGGTTGCGAAGATGCTGACGACGCATTTAGTATTTACGAAGAAGATGGTAAATTATTTTTAGCCATCCATATTGCGGATCCAACAGAATATATAGATAATACATCAGATTTATGGAGAGATATTGAAAAACGGGTTGTTACACGATATCCATCAAATAAGCGTCCTATTCATATGATTCCTCACGAAATTATGGAAAAATCGAGTTTAATGGTCAACCGATTTGGAGATATAAAATTAGCAATCACTGTATTAAGTGAAATTAACAAGAGTACATATGAACCTGTTGGTGGAATTAAGTTATTATTTACAAAAGTGAAAGTGACTACTGATAATGCGTTAAGTTATAAATACGCAGGTCATAATGTGGGTTCAATCAAAACATTACAACACGGGTTGTCTATAAGTGAAGCATTGTATAAAATTCGGAGTGGAAAGACAAAGGGAACAGTATTAAATGAGGTTTCAATCGCATTTCCGAGATATGACGATACACATCTATATTTATATTCAGATAAAAAGGAAGAAATATCGATGAAACAAATGATTGCGGAGTTTGCTATATTCGCAAACACATTTATAGGAGAATATTTAAAGATTAATTTCGAAGGTAGAGGTATATTTCGTATATGCAATGCGAAAGAATGGTTGAATACTGTATATCCGGAAATTACGGGACCGGAACTGTTAAACGAGATTATAGTGAATGGAATTAAGGCAGAATATATTTCGACAGTTAAGCCTCACGATTTAGTTGGGGCACCTGAATATACACATTTTACTTCACCTATCCGACGTTTATCTGATTGTGTATGTCATTATTTATTAAAATATATTCATTTAAGAGGGACTAATCCGACGCTACCTGTTCCATTTTCAAACGACCAATTACGAAAATATTCGGACGATTGTTTACGAATGAGTAAGAACACGAAAAACATTCAATATCGAGATACGAAATTCAGACTGATAGAAACCATGCGTGATATGTTACAATTAAATGATACGATCGATATTCAGTATTATGTATCGAGTTATACGGGAAGGTTTTTAAACATCATTATTAATCGTATAAATGAACATACAGTATATTTGTCTTATACTTTGCGTATTAGTGATTTACAAGTGGAATATGTATTACGAGAAGAAAAACATATGACCATAACGGAAGCAAATTCTATAGGAAAATTCGATGAAGGAGGAATACCTGAATTAGATGCGCTTTTCATAAAATAGAGTAGTAATATATAAATGAAGGATTGTTGTAAAGATACATCAGATAAAACGTGTATAAGAAAGGATAAAAAAAAGTTCAAATTACCAAGACGTTTTACAAAAAAACGTTGTTTAGAGGGTGTTCACGGTTATTCTATGCGGTCTTCGTGTGCTCCTTATCATTTTTGTAAGAAGGGAGGTAGAAAAAGTAGAAAAAAACGCTTTTTATATAATCCACATGATCCCAAGAAGTCATTCGATGTCTATATAGATAAAGACCCGAGTGATACCATTCCTATAAAATATACTACTGTGGATGATGTAAATGATACAATTAAAAAATTGGAGCATTTATATAAAACAAAACAATATTCCCATAAACGCATTTGGCAGGTGGGTATGATTATGAAGGTAAGATTAGAAGCAATGAAAAAACACAAAAAAACGCTATATTCAAATGCTAAAAATGTAAGTTCCAGATATAATTTAGCAAACCGTTATTTTAAATTTTTAGGAAAACGTTCCAAAGTAGATGGTTTTGATAAACGTTCGAAAATGACGTTTTAAATCGTATTTATTTTTTGTAAATAACTACGAATTTCATTATATTTTTCAGATTCTTTGTTTTCTATTTCTTTTACTGGATTATTCCCCCACCGATCTTCTTTTAAAATAGCACCATGTTCTACTAATAATTTAACAACATCAAAATGCCCTTCCGATGCGGCAAGATGTAATGGTGTTCGTTTATCATAATCGCTCAAATTCACATCAACACTATGTATCACTTCTTTGATTCTATCAAATTTTCCATCACAACATAATTGTAAAAATTTAATAGCAGCAGAATTAGACAAATCAATTTTATTCGAAATAATATTATGAAATATATGTAAATTCATTTTTTCATTTAATCTTTTACAAAATTCGATACCTTTAAAACTATTACCTTGTTCATCTAATGATGGACTCCATATACAAATTCCCATCATATTAGGCACAACTAACAATATACATCCACTTACACCAGATTTTGCGGGTAATCCTATTTCAAACGCAAATTGACCACTATAATCATACATACCACAACCATACATTAATGTTAAACAATCCTTTACTGAATTTGTGCTAATAACTTTTTCGTTAGTAGTTGGACAAGTACCCCCATTCGCCAATGTTCCACTTATGATTGAACCCATTTCACTTGTTATAGTCGTTGAACATTGTTGAAAATATAAATTTAAACCTTCACTTATATTGTGAGGAGACATATCCTCGTCTTTAAATGCTCCATTTTCCCTCATATAATACGCCAATGATATATTTCTATCAGCATGATGTTGTTCTGATAAAAAAACTGAATTATCAAATCCTACTTTATTATTTCCTGCTAATCTCGAATAAAATGTTTTTAAAATATTAAAGCGATTCGCTGGTTCTTTATTTTTACCAATTTGTGAGGCTACCATAATAGCACCGGCATTAATCATAGGATTATGAGGTAGACCATTCTTATTTAAAATAAACGCATTAAATGCTTGACCACTGGGTTCATAACCTACTCTTGAATGTAATTCATCTTTTCCTAATTCATCATAAGCAATACAATATGATAATGGTTTACTACATGATTGAAGCCCAAAAAATTTATCACAATCGCCAATATTAAATATTTCTCCGTTAACGTGACAAACACTTATTCCGAATGAATTCGGATCAACGCATGCTAATTCAGGTATATAATCCGCGACACCTAAACCGCCTACCATATTTTTCAAATCATTGTAAATTTCAGTAACGATTGTTTTTATTTTATCCATATAATAATAAATGTGATTTTTATTACTTAAATAGTCTATAAATATCTTTGAATACTTGTTGAGCATCCACACATACTTCACGTAGAAGGTTACCTACCATAGACTTCTCATTTTTAGTTTTAAACGCCACCCTTACTGTGGCCTTTGTATCATGGGGATGAAATTTCTTAAATCCACAAAAGCTCAACACACCTTGTTTTTCATAAAACTTCGTATACATCAGATATTCGATGATTTTACCCATCGTATAATCTTCATCTTCTAGATGAATATCGTAACAATGATCCATGGTTGTCTCACTTGTTAAAATAGACACAACACCCGAATCCACCATTTGAACCATATCGATAAACTTGTTTTGTAATACAACACACGCTTTGGTTATTATTTCTCTATTATCATATACACCCACAGTCTCTACGACAAAATCAAAACTGTTTGGAATAAAATGGCGCTGGGTGTCTAAAATACGGAAATTCTCCTTTTGAAATTTAATATCACTGTCGGTTTCGCCGTCTGCACGCAGTTTTGCTTCGATTTTATCCCAAACAGTTACTGCTTTATCTTTGTCGGGGGTATTACCGTATGCGCATTTAGATACAACATTAAACATACTACTTTCTTTTGCGATATTCACACTAAAATCGGCTATTAATGATAGCTGTTCACCTTCAATCTCGATACCTACTTTAGGTCTCAAACGTGCGAAATCAATATACGATTGTGTCTGAACATTTTTTGGGAAAAGTCCAGGAAACAACTTTTCTTGCTCCTCGTGAGATAGAACAGTGCCTGTTTTTTTATCACGCAATTTGAAATCTTCCGTAGTAACGTAGATAATATTATCGGTGTCGTTTTTCACATCAACCATGAGTTGATAGTTTCCGGGAAGAGCCTTTTGGTCTTCGGTATCACGCAGATGGGTAGTATGAATAGGAATACAACTAAGACGCTGTTTAAGAATTTCATTATGAAGACGACCAGTATTTATAAGAATATTACACTGATTCTTCTCATACGTATCAGTTTCAATAACAATTGTTGGAATTTCGGACAACATAGTGCGACGTAACGCATTCGCAAAAGACATTTCTACACCATTAAGTGTAAAATATAATGCACCAGCGTCTTCGGACAAATTTTTTACTACGGGATCCATATTTATGTATACTTCTATAGTGTTGTATTATATTTAAATCAATTTTGTTATAACGTTTAAATATAATACCTAAATACTTACATATTTCCATTCAAAAACATGCTACCAATCAAAATAAACATGATAATAACGGGAAGTAGCAGCACCAACCAAGCAATGTTTGTAGCATTGGCCTTACACATCAAGTTAAGAACCCAAGTCCAGAAAAGGATGTAAATCGCCTTTATGATAAAAATAAGCGCGGTATTTGAGACACTGCAAGTATAGTTTCCTAAACAGTATGTATTAACATTACCAAAGTTCTGGTAAATCATAACAAGAAGTGCGATTGACGAAATTACTAAATATACATAGGAAGGGGTACAGAGATTACGAAGTCCGGTAACAGCCATTTTTAATATATATTATACGAATATTTTTTAAGCCATGGGAACCATATGGTCCTTGGGTATCAAATTATCTCCATCAATAACATCTTTACCGGTAAGTGTGTTAAGAATATATTCACTGCCTCCGGTTGTACCAAATGCTAGTGCTTGATTTGTATTGGCTGTATTTACTCCAGTCGCAATATCAGTTCCCACTAAAGAACCACCACCACCACGAATCTTTCTTGATTTACGACGTCTGCGACGTAATTTCTTACCGGTTCGTCTTTTATTGCGGCATTTTCTACGTGTTTTACCACCAACATGAGAAAAAGGAAGATTTCGTGAAGAAATTACATCACGAGATGGGTCACCTCCTTCATATCGATTATATTCAATTGGGTTTGTAAATGAACCAGTCGGTGTATTAAACACCACACCTCCAGTCATTTTTCTACGATTACATCTTGTACGTTTCATTGTTTTTCCTTTACGAAGACCACGTTTGTTTGAGGTTTTCGCCATTATATATATAATATCAACATTATATCAAACCACAATTATTCAATATCCACATGCGTCAACATATGACGACGGCAACATACATTTGTTAATTTTAGAGTATCTAAAACAACTCCTTCTGGAGTTTTATCGATAGTATCTTTAGTTAAATACACAACTTTTTCTACATCTGTTCCTTTTTGAATTTTAATACGGCGTACTTCTTTTTGGAAATATCTGTATTTGTCGGCCAATACATTTCCACAAGTAAAGCATTTAATGGGGATAATCATTATTTATCTAGGGTTGTAATAATAAATACCGAGATGTTTTTAATTCAATTTTATCATTAATAAAAATGTCTAAATAATACAAAGAATGGAATATGTTTTGATTTTAATCGTTTTATTATCAATTGTAACATTGAAACCGTCCTATTTAGGTATGTTTAAAGCTATCTCATTACACAATATTACATCGAAATCAAATATGAAAACAATTCGAGCCGTTCTACTAGTATCACTCATTGTATCAATGATTTATTTCATATTTAAACCTCAAATTCACGGACTATTTACGAAAAATGTAGAGGGATTTACCAATGAAGAAAAAACAAGTTTAATGCAAGAAGCTTACACACTTATAGAGGAAGGTTCCAAAGAGATGGATTCCGCAAAACAGTTACGATGTAAAGATTTGGAGGAAGAAGATAAGGATAAAATTAAAAAGTGCTACGAGGCATATAACGAAATAGTAGAGAATAAAGCGAAACCCAAATTCTTGGAGGCGATTGGTTTATATAAAAATGCGATCGATGATAACGCAGATGATAACGCATTCATTATGGAAATAAATGAAAAAATAGCAAATATATATAGTAATAATTTATTGGATTACGATAAAGCGATAGAAACTTATGAAAAAGAAATTGATAGAATTATTAACAATGATGATACAACCGACGACGAAGTCGTAATTTCATTACATCAAAAAATAGCAACAGAATACAGAAACCAAGCCGCATCACTAGAATGTGATAAAGAGAATGATCCTGACTCGGAAAATTGTAAAACTGCTGACGAATTATTAGAAAAAGCGAAAAAACACAGATCTATAACAATAGATGAAATATGTAAGGATGAAGTGTTCTCCCAATCTAAGTTATGTAAAGTAAATAATAGTCCTAGTGAAAATACGTCAGATATAATAAATCAACCTTCTTTAACAAAAGGATTGGATGTAGAAAATGTTACGCCGTCGCCTGTATATTATGAACCAGGAACTCAAATATATGGCGGATTAGGATATGGTCCAACACATTCTGATGTAGCAAATATGAATAATAAATTAACGAGTAAGTTAGAAGAAGTTGATACTTCAGATAAGCGAGGATTTTGTGCGATGTCTGATAATTCTATGGTAAATATAGATGAGAAGTGTAGAACACTACCTCATGACGTATGTGCCTCAACAGATTGCTGTGTGTTATTAGGTAATGAAAAATGTGTCCAAGGTGATGTTCACGGACCTAGTAAAAAGGGTGTTTATAGTGATACAACAATAAAGAACCGTGATCTCTATTATTATAAAGGGAAATGTTACGGAAACTGCTAATCAAAAAAAGATTTTTACGTATAAAACGCTAATTTATACGTAAAATTGAAATAGCCATATTTTATTAAAACATGGTAACAAATAAAATGCCTGTACAAAAGACGGTTGACTTTCCACAATTACAAATAAGTGTAGACTATGTTGTAGGTAAAAACGCAGAAGAAAATTTCGAAATTATTGATGATGCGGAAGATTATCATATATGGTTTCATATAAAAGACCATCCTTCAAGTCACGTCATTGCGAAATTGGAACACGATTTAAAAAAGAAGGATTTACGTTATATTATAAAACAGGGAGCTATACTTTGTAAGCAGCATTCAAAACTGGCGTCCAAAAAAAACGTTGATGTTAATTACACCGCCGTTAAAAACATTACAAAAACAGATACAATGGGGAGTGTTATGATACAAAACGAGAAAACGGTTCAAATTTAACCAAACAATCCTATGATATGCTCTTTATTCGTATTATCGGAATGAATAAACCATTTCTTTTTTTTAGCATCCCGTTTTCCACACTTGAAGCTTTAAAATGAGACAATTGTATATATATGGATATGTTGGAAATAATTTAAAACTTAAATTGCTTTTAAGTTATGGGATATCTGATAATAAGAGTGGTATATCATTGGTTGATTTAATAATAAACATACCAA
>JGI20160J14292_10001830_pt1 | contig 17454 bp, 14 predicted proteins | sample COG_10_FD_14292 | JGI IMG/M metagenome (IMG submission 14292) | reverse complement strand
ATCGCAACTGAACTCGATATTTTTGTTTTCTAGAACATAGTCAGAGTCGCTATTATAACGAAACCATACGTCTTTAAAATGAAATTTTTCGAATTTTAATTCAGAACTGTTATTATATTTTTTACCTATTTCTGGAATACGGTCTTCAAAAACTTTGAAAGGTTCAACAACTGCATCTAACCGACTAATCTGTTCAATCGCATCACTGGCCAAACTAGCACACGCATTCATACGTTCTTTGAAAACCATAAGAAGTGTAAATATAGAAACAAACTGAATTGTTGAAAGTTTGTTTTTCATAAAAAGATGAATAGAATAACCCGTGCATACAAACATAGTTAATAGAGTAATTAGTTCAATCATAAATTTAGCGGCAGATACAGAATAGTAGTAATCGCGATGAGCGTCACGTGTCTCACTAGATTCCTTGGCAAACAATCCTGTTTCATAATTTTTCTGTCCTCGTGTTAAAATTTTATCAATATTATTCAATACTTCGGTTACGTGCCTCTCAAAATACAAATTACTTTTTTCATAGTTATTGCTTCTATTCCACATTATTTTCCACATATAAATCATCAATAAAATTGCTAAAACATTACCAATAATAAACATTAAACCAATCATGCGATTTTCATATACGAAATAAACCATCGTTACTAACACGAACATGATATAAGGCAATGAATAATTAAGCATATCAGAAATAATCATATAACACGTATTCGATAAACGGTTAATAGGTGTAGCAAGTTTAGTAAAATTAATATTACTCATATTTTCATTATTTGTTTTAAAAATAATATCCAAAACATTAAATCGCATCCATTGCTTTACTTTAGTCATAATGACGTCCTGTACCAATTTATATCCAAAATTAAATAGTGCTAAAAATACTCTTGAAAACATAAAATATTTGAAAAATATCACACTTTTATCGAATGCGTTGTCTTGAACAGATATGATTAAGGCGGAATTGAAATATGTAATCACATTTGTATGTAATATGTTAGATAGAAGAGATAATAAAATAATTAGTCCGGTTTCTTTCATATTATCTTTAAAAAAATTATAAAATAGATATTTAACAATTTTCATTCCAATATATATTGATTTGATATTTTATATAATAGATAAAAAAAAATATCTTGGTAATAATATATAATGGATACTCAAACTCTTTTCGGACCTCTTGACCAAAAATACTGTAACTGGTTTTTCTACCTTTCTTTAGTGGCGTTTGTTTTTATGGTGCTTACTCTAGTAAGTGGTGTTTTCGTTCTTATGCAAAAGAAGATGAAGACTGAATACATGATGGCTCTCTTGTGGTCTTCTGCTATGTATGGTGCTTTCTACTTCCAGAACCGACTTCTATACACCATGTGTTTAAAGTAAACTGAATATGCGTTATAGCAACATAGTATAACTCTAAATATAATACAAAATAATGGATACTTTGTATTATAGCAATTATTGTAAACATTCCCAACGTATCTTACAATTTTTAGTAAAAGGTAATTTAGCAGAAAAAATAAATTTTTTATGTATTGATAATCGAGAACAAGACCCAAAAAGTAACCAACTGTACATCATTTTAGAAGATGGTAAACGTGTTATTATGCCGCCAAATGTTCAAAGTGTACCGTCACTGTTATTGGTAAGACAAGGATATCGAGTTATTTTAGGAGATGATATAATAGGACATTATCACGTAGATGCGAATAGAGAATCAAAAAAAATGATTTCAAATCAAGTTCATGAACCATTGGAAACCGGATTTATATCGAATGGTGGTATGAATATTATGTCTGAATCATATACAGCTTATGATTTAACTCCTGACGAATTAAGTGCGAAAGGAAACAGTGGAAGACGTAATTTAAATAATTATGTATCAGCCAATGATGATATAATTAGTATTCAAACACCTCCGGATACATATCAGCCTGATAAAATATCGAATAATGTTACGGTCGATACAATTCAACAGAAACGTATCGACGAGATTGAGTCAAAGCGTAACAACAATATCCAATCATCTATTTAATTAAGAGCCCGCAATTTCCAACAGGACCTTGTGGTCCCGGGGATCCTTGCGGTCCAGGGTCTCCTTGCGGTCCAGGGTCTCCTTGTGGTCCAGTCTTGCCTATAGGAATTTCAATGGTATATAGATTATCAAAATTATGTTTCGATTCTAATGTAACACTATAATTCGGATCATTTTTGTTTGTTTTTTTAACACCTCGCATTTTTATGATATTGTTAAGATTATTTGTAAATAATTTCTCTTTTAAATCATTCAAATCTGTTTTCAAATTATTTAAATAACTCGATTTACTAGTTAAGAATTCTGCATCTAATTTATTTGAATCACTTTTATATGATGTATTTGCTTCAATAAACGGTTGTTTATAATTAACAAGTGATGTTAAAAATGGAATACTAATAATAATGACTATTACTAAAAAATAGTTAGATATATTTAACATTTATAGTTTTGTATATAATACAAAACGATAATATAATTGATATCATTCCTATTTATTTTTATAATATGATGATTCTATAATTTGTCCCATATTACCTATATCGCCAACGGTTCCACTGTATCCATTATAACCTGGAATACCTTTAACTCCAGTATCTCCTCTTTCTCCAGGTTTACCATTGGGAATAATCATTTCTAAATAATGATTAGGAGATTCACCCGATTCAGACGAGTCGTATTTAATTTTAATATTGGCCGTAGCAGGCATGGAATAAGGAGCAAGAATAATATCCTTTTTATTTAAATGTAATATATTTGGATAGTTTCTTACATATTTAGTTATTTTTATTAGTCGCGCCTTGAGTTGTGCTATATGGTCAGATGCGGATTTATTCCATTCATCCGCCATTTTAATCATTACAGGGTCATTTGCCGATATAATAGGTCTTTCTGGGGCACACGGTTCAGACATTGCTTTTGCTTCTTCTTCTCTCCATATATTAAACATGTCTACCCATTTTTTACACGAATTATTTGTAGAATCTAATATACCCAAAGACTGCCCTTTTAAATTACCTGGAATACTATTGGATACATCTGTCCATAAATTGGTGAGTTTATCTGTTCCATATTCGTATACCTTGGACATTTTAATCGCTTGACCACATCGTTGTGCTGATTTAATGTATTCATTGTTTACACACAATGGTATATTATCTGCGTCTATACCTATATGCGTATCATTATCAACACAATTATTATATAATGTTATTACTGTATTTTCCCATAATTGTAATGTGTCTATTATTTGTTGTTTTGATAATTTCGCAAACCCATTGTTAATAGTAGAACGTTCATCTAATGGATACCAATTATACATTTCATTTATTTTATCGTCAACTAATTTTGCTTGTGCATACTGGGGAAATTGCGGCGTATTTTGTATTTTTTCCATTACACGATTCGAATGATTTTTATAAACTTGTATATTGCTTCTAAATGTGTTTATAACATTATTTATACCACATTCTTGTAATCCAATTCTGTCTAATAATGTATCAGGATTATCGCAATTATTTTGCGTTTCATTAACAATGAGTTCAGTGACTACTTTATCGCAATAATTTTTATATTCGTCAATTTTTATCATAAAATTGGCGTTTTCTGTATAATTATATTGTAATAATTCTTCAGTCCAATTAGTTGATGTCCTCCTCCTGCGGTACGGATCACCCCATCTTCTTCCTTTATGTGACGTCGTCTTTTCATGTTTTACAGGTACCATAATAGGTTCTATATCTAATAATAATTCTGGAGGAAATTCTTTATAAGCGAGTAATTGATTATAAATATCTTGATATACATTTTTTCTAGCATAAGGTATTAACGGTTTAATCACATTAATCGTATGAATTATAACTTTGAATAATTCAGTTTGTGCACGAGATTGTGTCGACATTTTTTCATGATATTGATCCATTGTTGGAAATCCTTTTACAATTGGTAATATATGTGCGTGTAGAGCAGCTAAATGATTTTGTAGAGCCACCTTATCACATTCCCTTTGCCCGTTTTTCCCATGCATAATTTCATAAAATTTAACAGACCTCTCATCACAAGTTTTTTTAGGAAGTCCGTTTATATTGTTTATTGTTTCAGCGAAGGACATTTTTATAATAAGTATATAATATTATTATATATATACCTTAACAATTTGGAATAATAAAAAAATAAAAATGAAATTATTTTTTATTTCCTCGAATACCGTAGTATCCATCGACACCCATACCACCTGGAAAACTGTCTATACCTCTCTTACCTTGGTCACCTTGAACACCCCGTGTTCCTCTAATTCCATTTCCTGCCCCCCATAATCTAAATTTAAGTTCTATATTTGTTAAATTTCCTTCTCTGTACATTTTCGGGACATCCCCACTTTTAAGGTCGAACATTATTTTATCATCACAACTAAATGAAATGCGATACCGTTTTTCTAAATCGTCTACTAACTTTTCTAAAATTTCGATTTCGTTGGCTTGCCTAGATATACTATCATTCAATGCGTTAACTCGTCCACTTACATTTGAAGGCATAATAGGAGGTGGGCATTTCAAATCTTTCATGCGTTGAATGATAGCAGGAGGCATCTCCTTGGGAGGTTCTAGAGTAAAATAATTGGCCATTGTATACAATATATTATACTATATTGTATAAAATTCTTATGAATTAACAATAATTATTTCCGCCTGTAAATCCAATTTGTCCTTTGAGTCCGTGTTTACCTTTTTCTCCGTCATCACCTTTATCGCCATCGGGACCTGGGTCACCTGGAAAAGGAGGAGGAAATGAGAAATTAAGATTTATATCGTGAGGAAAACTCCCCCCTACTCGAACAGTTGAAGGAATATGTTGTAATGTCTCTTCAACAAATCCTACATTCATTTTAAATGATTCTAAATTTTCTTTCAATTCATTGCGTTGCAGTTCAATCGATTCAATTTCTCTATCAATTACGTCATAATTTAATCTATTCTCTGTTAAATAAATGCTATCTTGAGTTAATTGTATTCCCGGAGAATATGGATAATTAACTAAAGGCGAAAGGGGTTCGACAATATTATTTCTGGCTAAATATATCAGACAAATAGTGACTATTAATATAATAAAGTAATTAATCATTGTATATTAATTACTTCGATTAAAGTTTTCACCATTGTTTATTCACAACTATTATTTGAACAATCTTTCCCCCAAGGTCCCTGTTCACCTTGTATACCGTCTTTGCCGATTATTCCAATATCTCCAGGAGGACCCTTTTCGCCTTTCAAACCATGAGGACCTTTCTGTCCTCTAGGTAAAATCGCATTTATTACCCATTTAGCAGAAGGTTCTTTTTTATTTGTAATTGTATTTAACGTTTCTGTGTCGATAGATTGTTCAATTGAAATACCAATTTTATTTATGTCGTCTGTCTGTGTAACTTCACCTATAGTGATGTTATTTAAACTTCTCGGTAAAACCCGATTTATCTCTTGTATAATTGTACGACATTCATTTATTTGAGATTCAATATCTCTTAATTTCGAATCAGTAGTATTATCTGTTATTTCTCCAGTAGTTGATTTATTATCCATATATGCGTCACCTTCATCTGTGTCTTCTGCGGTTGATTGTGTTGCGTCAGTAGCTCCTTCAGTTACAACCGAATAATTGTAATAAAATAAAACAACAATAACAATTGCTAAAATAAATAAATACATGATGCGTGATTGATAGTTCATATTCGTTATATATATTACAATAATATATATAAAAATAAGTATATATCTTATTCTAAATGGGAGATAAATCAACCATACTCAAAACATTCAACTTGCAATTTTTTAATTTCCTAGATGATGTAATTAAGGTGTTTCCTGATAAAGATGAGATAAAAATTGGAAGAAAATCTTTCGAAACAATTAAGCGAGCAAATCCAACAATTATTATAAAAATATGGTATTCTCATATTTACAGTATATATCGCGAAAGTATCGATAAGGGAGATATTGATTATTTTGTTAAAAAGGATTATGGACAAGACTTACAGGGTCTAGCAAATAATGGTGAAGTAATGAGAATTATTAATACACTTCGGGAACCAATTGGCGAGATGGACGATGTGAATAAAAAACATACAAGTAAGTATTTAATGATTTTAAGTAAACTATCGGAAGCATATAACGGTATGTAATTCAAATATTAGATGTTTTTATGATTATATTTAGCGTGTGAATAATGCTAAATATAATAAGCCTCCTCCGAGGATTGAACTCGGGACCTTCAGTTTACAAGACTGACGCTCTACCACTAAGCCAAAGAGGCAATTTTAAATAATAAACGGTGTAATATGGAAATTATTACAAAAAGTTTATAATATTATTAGCTGTATCATTGCATGTTTTATTTAATAACTCATTTTTTATTCTATCTTTCATTATGTTTATATAATTTTCAACAACATTTTCCAATAAGTTTAATTCATGTCGGGATGTATTAATCGAATTCATTTCAGCCCAGTTCGCAGGTCCTCCCATTTCGTTAAATCGTTTAACCCCTATCTCTCTGGCTTCCGAGATTTTTTCCAATGATATTAATTCACTCGGGTTCATTTGGAGTTGCCCTCCCAACCAATAACTACCATTGGCCCAACTAGTCTTTGTTTTATCAAATATGATATTTAATATGCTCCAATCCACATTATTCATTAAAATAGTTTCATTATCGTTCATTGGAATGAATTCTATCAATTCTAATAAACTTACTTCATTGATGGACATACGTTAATACAACATTATGTATTTATATTGTTTATACAATAATTTTGGTGGATCGGTTTTCACTAAATAAATCGTATAATAATTCGGTTGGGTGTTTTTGAATTAAAAAATCAAAGACCGTTTTTTTCGTAATTCGCATTTTTGAACGGATATTTGGTATGTAAATGTCTCTATGGATTTGTATGATATATTTATCGAAACGTTCCTCTATTTGAGTACCTTTTTTCCATACATATTTCATTAAATATGCCGAGTGGATATTTTCGATAAATTCACTAAAATGTGTTTTAAATATGCGAAAAGATTTTTTCGAATGAGGGAATCGTTGTAAGAATTCGTTTAACATATTTGAACGTCGCAAACATAAATAGTGAAATAAAAGTGGGGAACTTATTGTCTTAATGCGTAGTTTTTCAAGGTATTTCGCATTGTAAAATTTACATCGTTCACCGGATGGTAAATGTGTCGCCACATATCCACAATTTACTCCATGATCGCTATCAAAATGGATTATTTTATTGGGTTCTAGTGTATCCCATGAAGGAAATGACTTCGTTTTTGGGAATAATATACATGTGTCTTTAAATTCGACCCAATCTTCGAATACATGGGGGGGTATACTGACCACACGATCTATATTTGATGTGATATCAAATACATTTGTAAGGTATAAATAAGGCTGTGTAATATGATGTGCGATGGGATTGTCTGGATGAAGAAATACAAACGTATATGAATTATTTTTTGGAAATCCATTAATAATCGGATTATTATATACATTATTTGTCTGACTTAAACTGTCTCTTGTAAAAGAGTCGATAAACATTTCTCTCACGGTTTTTATAGTTTTTTGTTTTGATCGACTATTAATTAGTTTATAATTCCCACCAATGGAATTTTTGGTGGCGATTTCCCATTGGTTAACACGATAGTCGTAAAAAAGATGTATCATTGTACCATCGATATACTCATTGATATAAATATCATCATCATTTATTTCATATTTGTTACAAAAATCTTCTTTTAATACCGATTTCTGTGGACTGAATGATAATAACGTATTTTCTGGATGTGAAAATATTACAGAACGATACAACGTCAAATTCTCACACGCATCATTACATATATATTTAGGGTCGTATGATTTTATAGTATAATGAATATTGTTATGGAGATAAATTTTATTCTCTATTTTGCTGTTATTTTTATGGTTTAATGAATAGGACGCATATTGTGTATCCATTTTAGTAATTATAGAAATAATACGAATAATGTTTAATATGTTTAAACAACGTAATTAAATATATTTGATAGTATATTGATGATATGAGCGAAAAATCATATAATATTTTCGAATTAGAGCCATTATTTGAATTTTTAAATGGGGAATTAAAACCCAAAGAAGGTGCGAAAAAGGAAAGGGGTGAAGTTTTTACACCCTTCTCAATTGTAAATGATATGTTGGATAGATTAGACGAATCCTATAAAAAAATACACAACAAAAGCATATTTACAGAAAAATATTTGAAATGGTTCGATCCAGCAGCAGGTATTGGTAATTTCCCAGTTATCATTTATCAAAGATTAATGCAGGGTCTAGATAACGATTTTCCAGACAACGAAACAAGAAGGCGTCATATCCTACAAAATATGATTTATTCATCCGAATTGTCTCCCCAAAACATAACTACCTATAAATCTATCTTTTGTAGCGAGCACTATAAATTAAATTTATATCAAGGTGATTCTCTTGTGATGGATGTGAAAGATGCCTTTAGATTATCCGAAGATTTCAATGGTTTTGATATAGTGATCGGTAATCCACCTTATAATGAAGATGGAACGAAACATTTGGGAAATAAAAATATTTATGTGTACTTTTCGAAAAAAGCCTTTGAATTATGGTTGAAAAAATCTGGATTTTTAGCGTATATTCATCCACCTACATATAGAATACCAAACCATAAAATACAACATACCAAAACCAATTTAAATGAGATATATACGGGTAAAAATATTTTATGTATAAAAATGTATTCCATACCCGAGACGCTGAAATTAATGTATGTTATGATAAATGTTGATTTTATTATTCTACAAAACGATGATTGGTGTAACGGTATAACACATATTATTGATATAGATAAGAATGAATATAAAATATCTGTAAAACCCAATGATTTTATACCGAATTATGGTTTAGATATAATGGAAAAGATCCGAATAAAAAGCCAATTGGGAACAAATGAATTAATATTAGACAGTCAACTTCACGCTCAAAAGACGCGAGGAACGACTTATAAAAACGTTCACGGAATTACTAGAAAGGGGATTAAGATATGTATGTCGGATGAACCATATAAACATTTAGAAAAACGCAAGTTGATTATAAATGGGATAGGTAGTTATAATTATGTCTTTTATGATGAGGCAGGGGAATTTGGTATAACACAATCTCCCATGACTATTCTTGAACCAAGTGAAAATACATTGCGATTTATTCAGTCTCCCCTATTCCATTTCATAACAAATGCTACAAAAATCATAGGTAACAATCTAAATAAAAAGACATCGTTATTTTTACCAATAATACCAACAGACACTATTATTACAACAAATGACGAATTGTATGATTATTTTGAATTTACACCAAAAGAAGTCGATATGATAAAATGTTTTAAAATACCAGAATATATAAGTATATTCTTATCTAAAACGGGTAAAAATAGTTTAGACGAAATGATATAACATCGGTAACTAACAAAAAATAATATTTAATAAAATAGATTTAATCATGAAAACTATTGAAATGAAATTTGTGTAGTTATTATATAATGTCCAATATAGAAACAGATAATATGGAAAAAGAATCATATGTGAATTGTAATTTAGAATTAGGTGATATTATTGAGATTGAATCCAGTGATAATACCGAACTTCACGAAAAAATGTTTTATATTTTATACATTGATGATGATAAAACAATTTTAACACACATCGATACCAATGATAAATATACATTAACATTTGACGAAGATGGAAACATTAAAGATGAAAGTATCGAATCAATTAAGATATTAAGTAGGAGTGAAGATAAAGGATACGCATTACAAAATGGATTATCTCCCAAAACATGGGTAGATCTCCATTTTGGAGGTGAAACACCTGTTATTATTACAGGCGAAATAACTAATTTAGAAGAAGATATGATTGAAATTACCACATTCCCTGATTTAGATGTTATTTACATCGATTTTGGATATAAGGGAATTCCTGAACATTTACCTATTGAAAAAATAGTGCTAAGGTCGAAACCTTCATCATTACAAAAGATAGAGTCTATTATTGGTGTGAAAGAACAACTCCCAGACGGTGTATCATTTGATCCAGAATTTATACAAGGTAACGATGATAGTCGAATCGAATATCAACCCAATGGCGAATTTGATATAACATTGCCGCAAGATGTCGAGTCCGACAAAACATTAAAGGAAGAATTACACGTTTTATATAATTCGGCAAATCAGATCGCGTATGGAAAAGATTTGGACGATATTGTATCGGAAACCGAAATACCTGAACATAAAAGACGAAATGGAATAGAAACACAAGTAAACGATATGTTGGATGTTTTCTTATCTGAAATACCTGAATTTGACCGAACACATCGAACTATGGATAATATACATCATTTAATACAGCGATTTAAAGAACTTAGAACGAAATTTTCAAAATTCGATGAACATAACAACATATATGATGTGAAATCGAATGGTCGTTTACATAAACCATTAGTTAATAATATTCTGAATCTGGATAAACAATTAAAATGGGTGTTACCGGTTGTGACTTTAAAAAAGAAAATTTATCTAGAAGATAAAAATACTGAATCTGATGGATTCAAAGACGTATCCAAGTATAATATTTCAGATGAAATTGTAAGTGATGCTACTCTTCAGGAAGATTATTATAAAAACAGGCTTCAACGTAATGATGAGAGTCTCTATGTAAAATATCATCAATCCGCAAATGCGTTTACAAAACCATTTACTACCCCAGATGTGAATGAGATGTATTTAAGTCCCGAAAATGAAGTGAATACTGCGATTGAATCGATTGTAGATAATTTGGAAAATTTCAATAGTACGGTTATTGGTAGACATGATGATATGGTGAATTACATGAGACGCAAATACATAATTCAACGATATAATTTAGGTGACTCTTATTTGGAGCCTGAAATATCAAAGGCCGGTAAAAAGGTTTACACGCGTTCAAAGATGAATAATAATGAGAAGGCTACAATGAAATCGGTAATGTTCTTACCAAAGCAGGTAATAGAATTTTCGGCAGTGGATTTGCCTGGAACAGACATCTTAAAGAAATCAACATTGGGTGAAAATTATATGTATATGTTCAAATTATTAAACCGAAAACACACAATTGATAATAATATGATTGATAATTTTGATGAAGAAATGGACCAAAAGTTTTGGGAAATCCCTATGAAAGATCGTAGTTTTTATAAAAATTCGCAAAATTATATCTTGGCCGAATCAATTGAACAGAGTCCAGATAGATTCCGTAAATACCTCCAGACAATTATTCCAGATACACAAAACATTGTTCGTTTATTCGACAATATTTATGATGAAAAACATCATAATTCTATGTTGAGTCTACATAGTGCGGTGAAAAAATTAGAACCGTTTATGGTCTACATGGATGATATAAATTACAGTCAATATAACGCACTGCGTTATTTTATTAAAACCAAGCGCACCAAATATTTGTCCGATTTATCTACATCACGTGATGATTATAGACGTATTGTAACAACTGACCATTCAAATAGTATACCTTATCCCAATCGTGTTGAAAGTCTATTTAATGAGAAAAAGAGCATGGTTTCGGTTTTATTAGAGTTGTATCAGTTGATTGAATATAAATCGTCTAATGTGAGTTCATATACTTCAACCGCTGAATGGTTAAAACGGATGTATTCGTCTGATAATTCCGAATTATTCGGCAGTTTAATACGTCTAATGATGATTTCTCTCATTACACCAGAGAATATTTCAGACGCGTTGAAGATTAAGGCAGATGAAAGTGAGGATTTATCCAAATACGATAAAATAAAGGCATCGGATTGTTCTAGACGCGTTCTTGTTAAAAAATACAACTTAATGAAAGACTTACAAAAAGATAATGGTACGGATGTATTTTATGATAAAGATTTCGATGATACACCCTATGATATTATGAAAAAGTACAAGGATGAGGTCTCCAAATACTCAAATGAGGACCTTAAAGACTTTTTAGAAGAGGTTCTAATACAAAAACACGATTGTCCTCCGAAAATGGCCCCCGAAATGGCCGAGAATTTAATCCAGGGAAGTAAATTTGTGAGAGATGGTGAATACGCTATGTTGGAATTACTACCCCATTTAAAGGAAAAGAGTGATACGGAATTTTCAGATAAGGAAAAGGACTCAATTATAGATGAGGCAAATATTTTGAAAAAGACAGTCTATTATAAACGTGTGAATAATCAATGGATACAAGATGAAAGTGTTGATGAGAATGTTTTTATAGATAGTAATACCCTGTTCTGTAATATGAGTAAGATTTGTTTTAGAGATACCAAGAAAAATATATGTGAGAATTTAAATGATACCGAAAAACGGTTGAAAATAACCCAGCGCAAACAATTAATTAACGAATTTGATGAACGATATGAAGAGTCATATGAAGGATTAGAAGAAAGACTTCAAAAGGCGGCGGACAAATTACGAAAAATGTTAAACAGTAAAAAGCGTCTGACCGAAGTTCAACATAATCGATATAATGATTATGCGTTCCAAATGGGAAGATTTGTGAAAGAGAACGATACTATAAAATCACCCCATCTTTCTCATATGGAAGATGTTCTTGGACAAACCGATTTTATCAAAAAACAGCACGATATTTTGAAATTTGCGGAATTATATTGCCGTGATCCAATGGTGGCTGAATTAGGAGACAGTCCCTATTATTTATATTGTGTTGATACAAACAANCCTCTCTTACCNNCNTCNCTATTTAAACTCGCNCAAGCNTTTGTATCAANNGACGATTACATGGGAAANTTGAGNGAAATCTGTAGAAAACAGGGTAGAATTAATGGCGATNTNATNGAAGACGAATATACGGGTCGNGAATTAAGAAAAATTGACTTTGTTGGAGAAGATGGTTTCGATGAACAAGGCTTTCGTATGGTTACAAATGAGGTTATCGAAAAAGATGTATTAGAAACGACCGTCACTGATCAAAAACAACGCAAATTAATGAAAGACCGTGTATTTGATAATGCGGATACACAGTTAATTTTTAAACTATATCGCACAATCATTGGTCATATTGGTATAAAAACGGACGACATAGAGGAATTTGTTTTAAGACATAGTGTAGAATTCATTAATGACCCGAATGTGATAAAGAGTGAACGCATTTATAAACTGGACGCAATAAAAATAATGGAAGAGAAAAAAAAACGTGTGCCTCCATATGAGATATATCGCAATAAGTTGATTATTTTAATTGTTACAAGCATTATTTTGGTAGGTATTCAGACAGCGATTCCTTCTTTTAAAATACAAAAGACTTTTCCTGGATGTGTTCAGTCTTTTAAAGGATTTCCTGAAAGTGCAGAAGAAACAGGTGGAATCGATTATCTAGTTTGTATATTAAATACACTCAAGGACAAGAGTAGTAAGCCGTGGAATTCCATTAAACCTTTACCTATCGAAATATTAAAACAACAACTTATTCAGATTATCGACCAATTAATTAAGCCGAGAGGAGACATTATGGATCTGTATGTGAAAAAAAGTGAATATATGCGTGAACATCCAGATTATGATATTCCCAAAGAACACGGTATTCAGAAATGGCTTCACTTCATGCCTCCTGTTGTAGATTTCTCTATTGAGAAACAATTAAAAGGTCTTCCCTCTGATTATAAGACAGATTTGTTAGAAATGATAAAGACCGGGAATCAATCCCAACAAAAACAATTGGATATGTTTAAAACAAAATCGGTATTATTTTCGTATGGTGTGATTGAGAATGTGAACCGTGTTATACGAGACCGAGGTTTGTTATTGAAAACCGCATCAGGAGTATATTTCACAGAAAACGCGTGTTGTAATGATAAAATTACCAAGACTGCGATGGACTATTTTATCGATGATAATAAGGAATTACTCGTTTATCTTAAAATGGTGAAGGGATGGGGAGAAGTCATCGAAAATGTGAAGCAATATAGCAGAGCCCCCTTTATTTTTGACCCGAGAAGGAGTGGACTTACCTATACAACTGATGAGCAAACTGAACATTTCGAAAAAAATATTTACATAGCATTTATTCGGTATTGTAATTTAGATAGTGATATACCTATTCCCGAAGATCTGCACGGATTAATGAGTGAGAAAATGCACGATTATCCTGCGAAGTCATCATTAATGGAAAAGATCGACTTTTTGAAACAAAATGGGAAGCGACTTAATAATGGTAATTTGCTACAACTCATGAATATTGTGAATAAACGTAATTTAGTTGATACAAAACAAGATGTTACCAAGGGAACTCGTGTTTCCGGATTACAGGATTTACTCGCATTTGCTAAAACTAAATACGCAGACAATGAAGATGCTGTATTATGTGATAAATTCTGTGAACTTATGGAGGGTGTCTTGGACACTTATAATCCAAAGACACTAGTAGCAGAAGATAGTGAAGCAACGTACAAGTTAAATAATTGGTTAGCACACGCCAATAGTAATCTTTTGGAAAGAATTACGAATTTTATTAGTAAAACAAGCAACTTAAATAGACGTAAAATGAGCCAATTTGAAGAACAGTTGGCGAATATACATATATGGAATATGGATTCAACATATGAATATGGTAAAGGGAAGTCTATGAAAGACGAGACAAATATGTATTCGATTATTCAATTTATGAAACAATCCGTGTTTTTTATGAGCCGCGTATATCCCGAAATGATTATCAACCAGCATACTATGAGTGATAAATCCCATAAACATTGGGGATTTGCTCAACCGCATAATATGGATGTATCAAACTTCATACAATCTTATTATAAAGAGTTGTCTCAATTCAAAAAAGATGAATCTATCAGCTCTCTCTTGAAATATGTCCAAGAAACACTTATTCATGTCCATCAATTCTTGGATTTAATTCCAGCATTCCTACCAATTCATCGTGGTCCTCAAGGAGAACTTCCTGCACAAAGTTATTATTCCCTTTTTTCAAAGCGCACTCTTTATATGATACATAGTTATATTTGGTATTCAGTAATTTATGAATTTATAAAGGCAACCGATAATGAGGAATTGTTACAATTAAGTGCGACTGATAAAAATAAAATACCGGGAGAATACAAGAGGAACACGAACGTATAATTGGTACATCTACCGAAATCTTGGACAGGGATCCCGTCGATGAATATGGCGACTTGTTAGAAATAGAAATTCAGGTAGGTAATAAGGACGCACTACATAAACAAATCGGAAACTTACTCGTTATATTTATTAATATGGATATTAGCAATAAAAAGGCATTCGATCTTTCATATAGAGACATCGAAAAACGCATCACACGTTCGAAATTAAACGAGAAAAAAATGATTACTGACTTTTTGAAAAACATCGATGATGACGAGAGACGCGTTGAAGATACACAAAAGATGTTGAAATTGGGACGTTGGAATGTGGGGTTAAAGAAGGGTTTAGTTGAATATAACAAGGAACGTTATACCGAAGAACGTAATCAACTATTTGACCAACTAGCGAACAATGCTGATTATGATATGAATGATATTGTAATTCAAAAGGATGCGGCTGAATTAGATGCGGAAGAAGTCCAAGATGCGGAGCAATTCTACGAAGACGAAGCAAATGATTTAAGAGGGTATGCGGGTGCGGATGGCGATGGACAATATTATGAGGAAGATGCGGAAGATGATTTTGGGGAAGATTAAATTCTTACTTATATATTATAGAATGCTAATTCCATTTGAAGTAATCACAAAAAAGTATAATATGTCTATAAATGGTATATTACATATAGGTGCCCATAATTGCGAAGAACTAGATGCTTATCAAAAATATGGTTTAAAAAATGATCAGATTATCTGGGTCGAAGCAAACCCAGATTTGGTAAAATCAAATATAATGTTAGATAAAACTCGAATCATTAAAAATTTTATTTGCTGTGACCGCGCTGAAGGAACAACCAAATTAAATATATCGAATAATGGACAATCATCGTCTATATTGGAACTTGGTACACATAAATATGGATATCCATCGATACGTTATGTAAGCGAAGTTGAAGTAAGAAACAATCGAATAGATAAAATGTATGTAGAAGACAATATACCTAATAACTTTGCGAATTTTTTAAATATAGATATTCAAGGGGCTGAATTACTAGCATTAAAGGGAATGGGTGAACTATTACATCATTTCGATTATGCTTATATTGAAGTAAACCATGACTATGTTTACAAAAAATGTGCATTAGTGAATGAGGTAGACGAATATCTACTACGATTTAATTTTAAACGGGTTGAGACATTATGGACAAACAAAAAATGGGGCGACGCATTATATATCAAACAAAAATAGTTGGAAAATATATAAACATATATTAATAATGGTTAAAAGTAAAACTCTTAAAAATAAAAGTAGTGTAGCAATTTTTATTAAATTAGCAAAAAAATATGGAGTTACGCAAAGTGGTTCAAAAAAACAAATAGCTGAACGTCTTAGTGGTTTAAGGGGGTCTTATTTATCTAAAACCGAAAAAAAAATTATATTACCTTATTTATCTAATAATGTAAATAAGCGCGTATTATTAAAACATACAACCCGTAAAAAATTACCAAGGGTGTAATGTTTCAAACACATTATGCGATGAATATCTTTGATAACAAACAAGTCCGAGAAAAAACATTATCTCATACAAAACGATCAAAATATGATATATCAAACAGATAATATAGATTCTATAAAAAGGTAAAACAAAAATAGTTGAGATATATTTGAAATGGAACTTTTTAAAAAGTTCCAAAATAGACATGGGTAAGAAAGATTCATATGTTAAAAAATGTTAAAATAACGATTTACATCATAATGCAGTATTTTGTAAAACAATAATAAAAAAAATGACTGCTACATATTTTTTTAATATGTAAATATTTTATGCGGATGACGTTTAGGCATTTTATCGGTTAGTATAATATATTAAAAAATGCCTAATAAAAAGATGCCGAAAAATGCCGAAAAATATATTTGTGAAATATGTAACTTTAAATGTAGTAAATTAAGTAATTATAATAAACATTTATCCACTCGTAAGCATCAAATACTAATTAATCCTAATGAAAAAATTCCAAAAGAGCATATATGTGTCTGTGGAAAAAGTTATAAACACGCATCTTCATTATGTGGTCACAAAAAAAAATGCGATTTTCAAAAAATAGATACACCAAATGTAGATACACCAAAAGAAGATAACAAAGATAATGTAATTAACTTATTACTTGCCGATAATAAAGAGATGAAGGAAATGTTTGTAATG
>JGI20160J14292_10001820_pt1 | contig 17511 bp, 23 predicted proteins | sample COG_10_FD_14292 | JGI IMG/M metagenome (IMG submission 14292) | reverse complement strand
GCACTGGGAGGGATGGCCGAGTGGTTTAAGGCGCACGCCTGGAAAGCGTGTTGGGGTTAACGCCCCTCCGGGGTTCGAATCCCCGTCCCTCCGCCATAATCCCCCAAATCATTAACTAATATTAACTCTTAAATCCCATGCTAAGTTATGACAGTAAACTACCAACAGATATTTGAACGCCCACCTGATGAGATAAACCGGCCATGAATAACATCACCCTTGCCGCGGCAGCACTTTTTTTCTTTTCCAGCATGGCACCAACTGCTGCAACCGCTGAAACCTTTACCTATTCGGGGGGATGTTTTTGGTGCACCGAAGCGGACACAGAAAAGCTTGATGGCGTAAACGAAGTTATTAGTGGCTTTACGGGTGGTACAACTGCAAGCCCTCGATATGAACCCGGCAAATGGGGAGATCACCGGGAAGCAGCGCAAGTTATTTACGACCCTGATATTATTACCTATGAAAAATTGGTAAGGCATGTTTATGCAACAATTGATTATGAAGATGGTGAAGGCCAGTTTTGTGACCGTGGCCGCTCCTACAGCCCTACTATTTATTATAAGACAGACTCTGAGCGCCTGATAGCTGAGCGTCTAGCGCCTAAAAACTCTGTTGTCCCAATTGAACCTGAGAGCGTCTTCTACCCTGTCCGAGAAGAGCATCAAGATTTCTATAAAAAGCGATCATTAAAATATAAATATTATCGCTTTAGCTGTGGGCGAGATAGCCGGCTTAATGCCCTCAATGGTAATTAGGGGGCTTGATTAATTGGAAATTAATTGGCTGATGCCGGGTTGGGTGTGTCGCGGTGCGTCAACAAAACGACCATGCATCGCTCTTGGAATGTTTCTGGCACATCACCCAGCCCATTGACTATCATGTGAAATTCATCGAATGAAGGGAGAACTATCCATGGCACTAAAAGCTGAAAAATTAAATCAGGATGCTATAGAAAAAGCATTGGGGACGCTTGATGGCTGGCGAACAAGTGATGATCACATAGGGCTTGAAAAAACGTTTCAATTTAGCGATTTCAATGCGGCTTTTGGGTTTGTTGCACGGGTTGCTTTGGCGGCTGATAAGATGGATCATCATCCCGAATGGTCGAATGTTTATAACAAGGTGCAGATGCGATGGACAACGCATTCCAAAGGCGGCATAAGCAATCTTGATGTTATTCTAGCTGAAAAATGCGACAATTTTGCCAAAAGCACAGCATTAAAATAATACGAGAAATCAACAGTATCTTAGAAACAACCCTTACCTCTGCAATTCCGATATTTTAGAGATTTGCGTTGTCTCACAATAACATCACGCCCAAAATCTGTAGAATTTTTACCTATGAAAACACAACCTTTATAGTGTGGTTGGGAAAACTGGTTTTTGCGAGTTATAAAATGTTATTTTCCGCGGGTTTTTGATGCTCCTTGACGTAAGTTCCTGTGGGTTCAAATAGCATGGTTTGATAATTGAGTATTTCTAGCTCATCGTAAACAACGCGGAGTCGATGTGAAATAGCCGATAGGCACGCTTGTCTCGGCTAATTTGGTTGCAATCCGTCCCAGCACCAGCGAACGTGGCTATACTGGTTTCCTCGGCTATGTCTGGATATTTACATGCCTCCCGCCACTGATTTAATTGAAGCTGCTGCACAAACAATTAAACCCGACAACTTTCAGCGGATTCTCATTCTTGGGTCAGCCCCAAATAGCCTTCATGCTGTCAACTGGCCACGAGAATTGTTCGATAAGATCGTTGTGATTAATAACGCCTGGCGCGTTCGTGGTGACTGGGATGATATTATCTATCCATATGACTTTGCCCCCGAAAACATGCCGCCACATATAGAGCCGCATCAACAGATCGTTGATGAACATATTTTTGTGCCGACGCAGAATAATTATGGTGGCTTTGTTTATGCGGGGGCGACAATGGCTTTCACTGCAGGCTATTGGGCACTTGGCCATTACAAACCGACCCAAATAACCTTCATGGGCTGCGATATGCATTATCCCGATACGGGCAAAACGCATTTTTATGGTATCGGTTCGCCCGACCCCTTGCGTGACGACATCACCCTAACGTCACTCGAAGCCAGTTCGGCGCGTCTTTACAGTCTGGCCTCACAACAGAACTGCCAGCTATTCAATCTCTCCAGCGGCATATCTCGACTTATATTTCCGCGTTTGTCGATCAACGCACTTGCCTTGGGTAACGATCATCTCCCCGCACACGCTGTTGATGAATTCCAGATTAATATTGCGCTGAAACGCGAAGCCCAACTTGACTATTACGTGCCAAGTGGCCGTTATTGGGATGATCCTCGTCACTTTGACAAAGATGCCTTGATACAATTGGATGCGTTGTGGATGAACACGATCCAATACAAAACGTAAACAGCATTAAAATGAAAAAAATGCACGAGCATGTTGAGTTTTGCGCCAGAGTCCCCACCTCGAAAGGTAGGGTAACTGTTGTGTAACTCAAAAGTGGTGTCAGACACGTGATTAAATTGATTGTAGCTGTTGGGCGTAACGGTGAGATTGGTCTTGAGGGAAGGCTACCTTGGGAAGGCACCTTCATCGAGGACCAGCAATGGTATTTAAACAACACGCTGAATGCTGTGCGTGTTGGCTGCTCTGGTTCGATCACAACCATAGATGACAAGCGCGCATTCTACATTGTCAGTGCGCGTAACATTGTCGCACCCGGCAGCCTTGGTATTTACAACTGGCGGCTCACGAAGCCTCATGAAATTCTTTGCGATGTGCAAGCCAAACATCCGACCAACGATGTCTTCGTTGTTGGCGGCGTACCGTGGTACGAAGCCAGTGCACATGCGGTTGAACAGTTACTAATCACGCGGATCAATGGCAGTTACACACATGACCGTGCGATAAATATGGATATTTTGCTGCAAAACCGGAAATGCATGAAAACATGGGAAGGGCGCACAACGCCTGATCTTTGTTTTGAAATATGGGAATAGGCAGTTGGGATATGCTGATCCGTTTCATCTACGAGGAACAGTTTAGATTTTGGCTTGTTATTTCTCGCTAAATTCATACTTAATGATAAAGAAAACGTCGAAATATTTACCAAAACCTTAATGTCGCCCCACGTAAAATTATCTAGGCCCTTAACCAAGAGAAAATCAGATAATGACACCATACGATGCCAATGATGACGCAGTTTCACGTAATCCAGAAATTGTTAACCGAGACACATTCGCTGTACCTAGTCGTGAAGAGGCCGAAGCTGCAGTTGAAGTGCTTTTGCGCTGGGCTGGAGACGATCCCACGCGCGAGGGTCTAATCGGAACACCCGGACGGGTTGCACGTGCGTGGAAAGAATTCTGCGTGGGCTATACAGAAGATCCAATGGAAATGCTTGAGCGCACCTTTGACGAAGTCGAAGGGTATGATGATATGGTCATGTTGCGCAACATTCGCATGGAAAGCCATTGTGAACACCACATGGTACCCATTTTAGGAGTTGCCCATATTGCTTACATGCCTGACAAGCGTGTTGTGGGTATTTCAAAGTTGGCACGAGTGCTCGACAGTTTTGCTCGCCGTCTTCAGACACAAGAAACCCTCACCGCCCAGGTTGCAAACTGTATTCAATCAGCTTTAAATCCGAAAGGGGTGGCTATTCTGATGGATGCCCAGCATCAATGTATGACCACTCGCGGGGTACGCAAACCTGACGTATCGATGCTGACAACCCGTTTTACTGGCGTTTTTAGAAATGATTCTGGTTTACGCGAACGTTTTCTGGATCAGACTAGACGCGATTAAAAACTCATGTTCCACTTTTTACAACGCGGGGCACGTCCCAGTCGCTGTTTGGATCAACTGCCTTAATCATACCGCCGCTTTGGAAATTTATTCTGGTACCATTAGTAATGGTGGGGGTCTTTATTAAAGCCATTTGTAAGGGAAAAATAATTTAATAACAGAGGTGTATTAGCGTGGCAAAAAAAGTTGAAATAGCAATAGAAGTTAATCCTGACAACGTCGAAATGATGGACAAGATTGTTGCTGACTATAGAATTAAAGACCGGTCAAAAGCATTCAGAGTTTTGTTAGATTATGTTGTTGATAACGAAAAGGCGTGGGACGAAATGTTCAAGAGAAAACGCTGTAAGAGGTGTTATTAATTTAGAGGAAAAAAGACCTGAGGATAAACCTTTAGCCCATAGCTAATAAAAAAGGAAAATTTCATGGCAAAAAAGACATCCGCGAATATGGGCCTTTACTTGGTTAAGCCTGAAGTAAAGCCGGGAGTTGTTTGGCCTTCGATTCCAAAGGATGCGAAACCTACGGAAAGCCAATATGCCTACTTTGCCCGCAAATACATGGCAGCCCAAGCTGCTCGATCTGCTTCGGAAAGAGAAGCGTCAGAGGATTGACTTCTAGCCCATAGCTAATGCTTGTTCTCATGTTTTGTCGTTACCTACGCTACTTTGGGGTTTTGCTGAGAAAACAAGTTTCATGTTTACCTTTGACTCTCAGGCCATGGAGATGTGACTCAAATTCAAGTCCTCCTAATCAGCAGCCTCCGCGATCACAAATACGCGACCACACTATCAAAATTGGGTCTTGTGCGTTCCATTGGAGGGCTTACTTTCTCTCCAATGTAAATAAATCCAGCTATTCGGTCTTTACCTGTTTCGCCGCCAAGTTTTTTCAGCAGGTTGTCATTATAAGCATACCATTCCGTGAGCCACTGAGCCGCATAGTCCAATGATTGTGCCGCGTATAGTAGTGTGGTGCAAACGGCTCCTGCAGACATTTGCATTTCCCATATTGGTATACTCTTGTGTTGAACGGGAGATGAGATTACGGCAATAACGACGTCAGCTCTTTGCAATCTGGTTTTTTCGATCAATTGGCTCTCTGCGCTCGCTTCAGGGTTTTCTTTCATGAATTCGGTAAAAATCACCTCCTCATCGAGTTTTTTTTGTCTTCCGCCAGTTATTACCGACAATTTCCATGGCTTCAAAGCCCCATGATCGGGAACACGAATCCCTGCCTCAAGGATCTGCTTGAGGTGTTCCTTAGAAACTCCGCCCCTTGTCATTTTCTTTGCTGTGACTGATCGTCTAGTTTTCAGGAAATCTATAAATAGTTGCTGCATAGTGTTTATGTTCCTCGCTTGCTCTTATTTGTTTCTGCCACAAAAAAAGGACCACGCAAAGGCGGCCCGAGTTTGGGGAGGGCATTAAATCCTACCCTCCTTCTCAATTGATCATTTTGTATCCTGAGGTGCCTGTGATAGCAAAGACTGCGGTCTCAAGTGGTAAGCCAAGTGCGCGAGCCGTAAAAAAGCGATAGCGATCTGAACCTCCAAAATTGACGAGTATTGGCCTGCCCAAGTAGCACACAAAAATAAACACAAATGCGGTCATGGTCTTGTTGCTTCAATGATATATGATCCGCCTGTTTTCCGAAAATAGGCGGGTTACAAATTTCTTATCAAACGGTTTTTGCAGGTATCAAAATTATTTTTGCCACTCTTTTCCGTATCCCCAATCATCGGTCTGGAAACATTCTTTTTCTGGCGGTCCTGCTAACAAGCGAGCAAAGTCTTCTCCACTTCGTTCAACTCTTTTCGCAAAATAAGTGTTGAAATCATCCTCACTTTTCCAATCTCCCGCAAACTTAAGAGTATTTGTGTCTCTCGATGACGACGTGTGGATTGAGATGCAACCCTCGGATCCTCGAGTGAATGCAAGCTCCTGTTTCGCGAGGGCATGAAATTCGTCAAAACAACCATCTTTAGTTGTTATAGTAAGATGCATGGTGACCGACATTATTTTACCTTTCAAATTTATGGTGTAAGTGTTTTATCGCATAGGCTCATCGTGCCTAGCAAGCTAAGTGGTTATCAATGCTACGAATTGACGCAACGCATTTATATCGAGAGCGACGGCGTGTTTCGTAACTAAATGCCAGCAATCATAAGTATGGTCGTTTCAGCGTTTTGTGGAGGCAATGAGAGAGGCTAGGGGCACATTCTGTTCGCGCTCACAATCCAATGCTGCATGAAAGTGTCTGGATGATTCGTGAAGAGCTCGTCTGATATTGGGGTCATGACAACGCTCTCGATAACCGCACCTGCTTGCTTGCGGGTTTCTGTAAATTCCTTGTCAGCGCCAATTGCTTGCATGCCTTCGATGCTCCCGAACTTGATAATGGTGTGCAGTTTTGTGGGATACATTTAACAGTCTATAATCAGTTTTTTATTCACTTCACTCTCACTAATTAGATCCATAAAGAATAGGTTCATACGAACAGATCTCTCACCTCTGCGGAGTTCTGTTGATATTTTAACGATGTCACCATCAAATTTTTCAAATAGATTTTTGAGCCTCTCTCTTTCTTCAGATGTCCACTTTGTTCTTCTGTTTTTCTTTGGTTTCATTTTTTACTAACTCAACTCTTTCTCATCCGGTTAAGTAATTGTGGGCAGATGACCTTCAGCGATAAATTCAAATCCAACATTCTAAGAGACTTTGACAGACGCTTGCAAACAGAGTTACAGATGGAACACAGAAGCAAGCTAAGTTGCTGGGACAGAGCATATCTACTTAAGACAGGTAAAGAAACCTATCAGCAGCCTCATGGCGCGCGTTAGGTGGTAAAAGTATAAAAGGCAATGAATTGAGGTGAACAAATGGCTGGTAATTCAGAATTGATGGACATTATTAAGAAAAATGTCGACAATCATCACGCAAAACTGAGTGACTCACTGTATGAGAAGTGGTTAGAGCTTCATCGTACTCGACAAATTGAAAACCGAGAGTCAGCGTTTCACTTGTCTGTGGTAATTGATTTAAAAACAGCAATTGCTGAATACCTTGAAAGCTCGAGCCTCTCTGTCAGTTGGCAAAACACTTCTGAGGAAGATCAAAACGGAATCTGTTCGATTTTATTAATGGATTTTCTGATAGAACTAGCACACAGTTTCCATGGTAAATTTAGAGCATCCTGACTGCTCCGTAACAGTTTGCTCAGTAAAAAAACAGCGATGAACAATATAATCACTTTGCTGAATATGCCGCCAAATCCCAAGCCTTGAATGTGGCTGCAGCCCAAATAGAATAGTGCTCAGCAACCCGGAGCTTAAGCTACGGGGCAGTAGGCTGAAAAATAATGATTTTTGAATCCTAGCCTCGATTTATTAATCGGGAAACTAATCCCAATTTAGTCGGTACATAGCTTCATTGCGGCGAAAGAATGGTAGAGTAAATGGTGAGTTGTATGTCGCTTTGATTGGAGGCCCACTCACAGTAATGCTATTTTCATCAAGTTCGTTTTTTAGTTTCTTATAGTGTTTTTGAAAGTTTTCCTCAGACGCAAATCCTGAATAGGAAATAACTGCATAATAAGTGGCTGGAAGGTCAATAATATCGATCCTACTATCTTTTGGTCTGGGTGCTGTTTCTTTGGTGTATTTCTTTGGTAGGAAAAATTGCATCACCATTTTTCCATGATTGTTAGTTTGAGTGACTGGGACAGTCATATTGATGTCTTTAGATTGAGCGACGGGTACCGTCATTGCAACATCGGTCGCGCTCTCATTTTTCCCAGATATATAGTCAAATAAAATTCTGAAACCACTGTCCTCCTCATCATATTTTGCCTGAGCCACAGTTCGCTGTGCATACCGTCGCACCTCATAGATGTCAGTTTTCTTGACGATTTTGTACTGAGGTTCCTCGTAAGACATCGCGGGCATACCCGTGGCTATAAAAACTATAAATATCAGAAACAAAACAACGTTTTTCTGCATAACACCCCAGAGCTTAAGTTTTCGCCAATACAGATTTTAATGACCAGCAAAAAAGTTCAACCACTATTTTGAAGCTTTGAGTTCTCAGAAAGGGAACCGAGTCCCTTGTTGTTCGCGAACAATAAGCTTCAATTCCTTGCTACTTGCAACCGGAACACAAATGAACTTGGGTGGCGCGAGACCTTTTTCTTGCAAGTCTTTAACACTGTTTTGTGCGGCGGCATAACAACTGCCAGCATCTTGATAACGTAATCCGCTGTCAAGAACGTTGCCACCCAGTACTCAAAGAAGTAAAATTCTAATACGGTCTCATCGCATTATGATTTCTGCATACTTTACTTATCTTCAAGACATGGCATTAAAAAGCTCATGTATCTTGCCAGTAGTTATTGGGATACTGACTTGTCATGATTGAAAAGTGGATATTTTAAAAATTAGGTTTTTTGGCGATAGCAACTTCCACAATCTTAAATTGGGACAGTGGGTTTCACCGCTAGAACCAACGCATTCAAGATTTCATTGTTTGAAAAACTGACTTTTATGGAAGAAAAACTTTAGCCCGTGTTGCCCGCATCATTTAAGCGTTTTAGCAAACGGCCAAGATGAATAACTTCCCACTCATTCAAAGCCAACAGCTTGTCTTGATTTATCTGTGATGGATTATAATTAATTCCGGCTTTTTTATCGATGGAGAGCCAACCCTGCTCCTCTAACTTTTTCACGGAGCGCCTTACTGTCTCTTTATCGACGCCGGTTATATCTGCAATAGCGGCAAATGATAGTTTTTGGGGCCAATCACTCGTAAAAGGTTTATCGTTCAACTCCCAAGCTGAACGAATTTCACCGTAAGTTTTGGCTTCCACGGCAGATTGAACCAACGTGAGATTGTGATATGCTACAACTTGAAGAATGATAGCAGACAATGGGGTGCCTGCAACCTCACACATCAGCTTGCTCCGAGTAATTTCAAACTCGAGAAAGCGCGACCAAACTGCACCAAACACTCTCTTGAGACTTTCTTCACTCAAAACAATCACCCCTGTTTAACAAAAAAACCCAAACACTTTTACATCATTAAAACAAGCAAAAGCTTAGGTTCAGGGTAAGATTGATAGTGGCCCCGGTTTCCTATTTAGCCAACAGGTCACTTAATCGCCTGACTATCCTCATGCCAAGCTTGTCGGATGCCACGTCATTATGACTATAGTCTTTTTCAAGAGCAAATTTTGACAGATAAACACTAGAACCGGTTTCTGCACATATTAAATTAAAATGTTCAATTCCGTTTGCATGAGACGTTTTGCAAACTTCAAAAGCCATCCCAGTATCTTTTTTGAAAACAACCGCACCTTTACCAAATCGATTTTCTACACGGTCGGTTTTATATGCTTCACGCTGAGCTAAGTCATCTTGTTGCAGCTGGTTAAAAGCAGTTAAATCATTCATCATTTATTTCAACCCTTCTGTTTTTTGCCCATGCCGCCTCATTTGAGCCTTTTAGCAATGGCCTCTCCTTGCCGTACGAGATTTTTTTAATTCTCAAGCCGTCTATGCCTCTGGCAAGTATATAATCAGCAACGGCAGATGCCCTCAGATGGCCAAGTGCAAGATTGTATTCTCGCGTTCCTCTCTCATCAGCGTGCCCACTAATAACTAGACGAGCAGACGGATTTTTTGCAAATTTATCGACTACGCTATCTAAAACCATAGTCGTTTCGGCGCTTAACGCAGCACTGTCAAAATCAAAATATGTCAGCACGAGGAACGAAGACAGATTGTGTTCAGTGGATTTTGACGTGCTCGTTGCTTCTGATTGGGTGGTTTGCGATACGCTCCCACCAACTGATGAGGTTTCACCGTTCACCCCGGGGTTGGAACACCCACTCACACCAAAGGTGAAGAGCACAGACACACTAAACAGGTGTTTTGTGAAGCCTAAGAAATTCATATCTAAACCACTGAATATACCAAAAATACTAATTTGCTGGATTGGACATTGACAGCATGTTAGCGGATGGCAACTCGGTAACTGCTCATAATGAGCGCTTACGCCAAGCGCAAGCATACAAAAGTGTTGAATTTGTCCTTTTTGTGCTTACACCCTCATGTTAGGGGGAATCATGGTTTTTTCTAAAAAATACTGTCCGGTATGGGTTTATGATTGTGTTGTTGCACAATCAGTTAGCGACTTCATTTTATATGGGGTTGATATGGCTCAACCCTGTAGAAAATTTGCTGGTGGTTTGACTGAAATATTTGAGGAGGTTTCACTCGAAGAATTAGTTAGAGCGTCTGAGTTAGTTGTCCAGTTCCTGATTGAAGAAAAAATCAATGAAGACTCAATCGATCTGTTATCTAACTTCTCTTACTATCGATTTCATTATGCTAGCAAAAAAACGCGTCGGAAATTTGGCGGTATTTTTGGTTCAAAGTTATCTGATGGCGTTCGAGAGTATAGTGGCAATGAAACACTCAAAAACTTGAGAGCGTATTATTATGAAACTCGCTCAGAGGTTGCAGTAGTTGGTAGCCCAGGTTGGAGTTTAGCAACGCAAACAGAATTGCCCGATTTGCAAGAAATTGCGCGAAATTCAAGTTTCCAAATCAATCCGATGATTTACTTGGAGAAATAGTCAGTTCGCCTATTACCCCGCCAACTCGTTCAAGAATTAGACAACAACAGCAATTTTGGGTCTTTGAGCATTCATTAAAACAATGCCCATCGATGAGCTGTGATAAAAAATTGAGCTGACGTGACAAAGCCAGCCTTGGTGATTATGAAAATTGACTAGACCGGCCATATGCGCTTGCCTGATCGGTGGCAAAGCGATGCTGTTTCGGGCATGTCAGTTAAGATTGACGCTTGTGGGTCAAAAGGGCTGGTGGTGGTGGCATCATCTGCCAATCCGGTTCGGTTTGTTTCATAAAACAGGATATGCGCCGGTGCGCCGGTAACGCTTATCAACTTATGCGTAATGGCGGCGGATTTGGCGGCATCTGGATTGTCTTTTTGCAGCTTTGGCAGAAAAGTCTGCGCCGCCCATGCGCCAATGGCTTCGCCCTGACCGGCGGCGTCAATCACGAGAAAATCAAGCCATTCAGAATTGATCGCCTCTGCTGCCACCGCATCATCATTGCTTGTGCTTGGCTTGCTGCCATCGCGCCATTCATACGCCAGAATTGTGGCAAAGGGATTGCGCCGCCGCGCCATCATTTCGCGGGTTAGGTCATCTTGTTTTGTTTTTAGCTGTGCCGGACTGGGGTCAAGGAATATACGGGTTGAAATGCCGCCAAATAACGCAATATAGCTTTGCATGTTAGGCGTGGCGGCGCTGCCTTCAAAATGGGTGGCCCAGCGATATCCGGGTCTTGCCAGCTTTTCCGGAATATGAATCCGTTGAAACCAGTCAAGATAGGACTGACGATCGTCATTTGAAATGTCATAGGCCAAGGCCCAAATTGCACCTGTCATTCACCTGTCTCATATCCTGTTTTCAACCGGTCTAATTGATAAGACAATTATCAACGGGTCAAGAGACAAAACGCAAAATTGGCCAGTTTTGTCTGGCACTTTTATTTGACGAATTTATGAGGGTAAATATGGTCAGATATACAGCGACGCCAAAACCGGAATTAGCTCTCTGCCCTTAGCGCATCAACATAGATTTGCAGAACATCGGCAAGCGTACGATTATCTTGCGCTGTTTCGCGGGTTTCGTTTGCCAGCGGTGTTTTGTTGGCAAGTTTCATAATATCGGCGGCGCCCTGATGGAAATGTGCCGTCATGCCATAAGCATCATAGGTGCTGGCAATTTCGTCCATTTCAAAAATCCAGCGTTTGGCATCAAGTGGAATGCGCGGTGCCATCCGTTCGATTGTTGCCATTATATTCGGCTGACTTGCATCAAGTTCGTCGAAGATTTCATCGCGCAACCCGGTTAGTTCGGCCATCACCGCGACAGCGGTAAAAAGCGAAAATGCGCCTTTGGTGCTGCTGGCGTAAACCATTTTCATTGCTGAAGCGCGGCCAATTTCTCCGCCGAGATCACGAACCACCAAGCCACGGCCATCAAGCTGACGAACGAGCGCGGTTGCCTTGCCGCTGACATAAAGCCGCGTCCCCTCATTTTCCTTCACTGGATTTAGCCCGATCAGGCCGCCATCAATGAAATTGACTGGCATATCATCAAAGGCTGAAGCCACTTTTTTGGCGGTGGCAGGTGATATCGCATTACAATCAACATAATCGGGATAGGCCTTAGCAGCTTCCATCGCCGTGGCGGCCTCTTGTGCTTGCTGCACTGCATATTCGGGCGGCAGGATAGACAGGATAAGATCGGCCGTTTGCATGACTTCGCCAAGCGTTGACATGTCCTCAAGACCAGCTTTTTCCGCAAGTGCGCGAGTGCGCTGGCTGCGCCCATTAAGACAGGTAACAACGCGCATTCCATACCGACGGAAAACGCTAGCGCATCCATGCCCCATATCACCAGGCATCAAAATGGCAATGCAATTGAGGGAGTTTGTTTCGGTCATTGAATCGGCCTTTATGTGGGAAAAGGGTGATTGCGTTATCGGTTTTTCACAAGGCCTGACCGTCAAGCCATGCCGGTTTGCGACGGAATTTGGCGAGATTTGGCGCGCCAGTCAAAAACAGGGTCATTGCCATTTGCTGTTTTAACTGAGCGGCAAATTGGCCAAGCTGATCGGGTGATGGTGTTTTGTCATCATCAAGAAGCTGTTTTAACATTGGTCCGGCAAGCGATGTCATGTCCGCGCCAAGCCAATAGGCGCGCATCGCATCAAGACCGTGCCGAAGCCCGCCTGATGCAATGATCAAATGCTCATGCCGCAACGTCTTGGGACGCGATTTTGTAACTGCCATAAGGCAATCAAGGGTTGGGATGCCCCAATCCAGAAATGGCGCAAAAGGCGTAATATCATCATCACGCCGTGCCGCTTCGATTCTCGCCCAATTGGTGCCGCCAAATCCGGCAACATCAACCGCCGCAACGCCGCAAGCAAAAAGATCGCTGGCAAGGCCAGCCGAAATGCCAGCGCCGACTTCCTTGACAATAACCGGCGCCATATCGGCTTTTACAAGGGCGGCAATGGCATCACGCACGCCTCGCCAATCATTCTCGCCCTCAGGCTGAACCGCCTCTTGAAGCGGGTTTAGATGGATCGCTATGGCATCGGCCTGCAAATCGTCAATGGCGGCCTTTGCCAAATCAATCCCGCCTGACTGTGCCAATTGAATGCCGCCCAAATTGCCAATGATCGGGATATCTGGGGCAATAATGCGAAGATCCGATGCGGTTTTACCAAGTTCAAGCGCGGCGCGTTGCGAGCCAACGGCAAAGGCAATTTTATGGTCTTGCGCCACCGCGGCAAGGGCGCGGTTAATCGCTTCGGCACGCATCGTGCCACCTGTCATTGCGCCAATCATCATTGGTGCTGCAAGCGGTTTGGCTAAAAATTCAACCGAAAGATCAATCGCTGAAAGCGCCATTTCAGGCAAAGCGCAATGTTCAAAACGTAGCCGGTCAAATCCATTGTCACCCACTGATTTTGTGGCCGGATCAAGCGCCAGATCGATATGCGCATCTTTGCGCGATGCGGCGGCTGTTTTCTGGCCCGTCAAAATTTGCTCTTTTTCCGATGTCATTCTGTTTGGTGCCTTTGTCCTTTTGCAAAAAATCCATCAACAAGAATCATATGTGGCACGGTCAGCGCGGCAAGACCTATGAAAACAACTTGCAGCAAAGCCACATCAAGATTGCCAGGCTCAAGCCATAGAAAGGCTGCGCCGCCAACAAGCCAGCTTGCCAAGGTAAAGCCTGCCGCCTGTCGATAAAGCCCTCTTGGCGATGATGTTGAGGCTAACACATGCCAGATACGGCGCATATGCCTGCTAGTATGGATGATACAAAAATACAATGCAAAGCTGACCAGCGGCGGCAAGATCGCAAAAGCCATGGCAAGCAAAATAAATTCGGCAAATCGTGCGCGAAGTGATGCGTCACGAAATGCCATCAGGCCATAAAGACCCGCCATCAACCCCAAAAATGGAACCATGATTTTACTGACCGAAATTGCCAGGTCCGAAGCGCCATTTGTCAGGGCATCAAATAGTGGGATGACGCTTGATTGCTGGAAATAGATGATGCCGAAAATTGGCAACCCGCCATGAAGCAAAACCTGAATCATAAAAGCTGGCCCCGATTTTGCTGACGCATCGCCCCTGCCAAAATGTATCATCGAAATAATCAGGAAAAGCGCCAAAGTGACCGAAGGAAACGCAATCCAGATTGCAATGACAAGACCGGCTGCGGCGCAATAGCTCGCAATAAATTTTGCCGCTGTAGCAAATGAACGTCCGGCACCAAGATGATTGGCAATTGCACCGTCAAAGGCACCATGTGGAAGCCCGATTAAAACCACAAACAACAAGGCAATCACGCTTGCCATATCGAATAAGACCAGCCCTTCAATCATGGTTTTCCAAATTCGTCAGTTTGAAAAAGCGCGCAAATGAATGGCCATTTTGGCATGGCAAGAACCAGTTTTGTCCATAGGCGCGGCCCTGCCTCGCCACTTAGGAAAAGGGCGAACTCGTCGCCTGTAAGCCGATCTGCCATCGCTGTAAATATCTGCGGTGCCAGTACCGGATGACGGCGAATAACGCGCAGAAAAATGCTGTCCATGAACAATTCAAAACGGCTATGTGGTGTTTTGACGGTTAAAGGCTGGCCCGGTTTTGCGCTGGCAATGATCTGATCAATTTGCTTTTGGATAAAGCTAAAAGCATAGCCGCTTGACGGCCGAATGGCTCCTCCATTTGCACCAATGCCAGCAAGATGCGGGTCGCGCTGCGGCAGAGTTGCCATTGGAATAATGCCTTTTTCGCGGCGGGTTATACGATAATCATCAATGCCTATGATCTCTGTTAAATAACGTTTGATCGCAGAGTCATAAAAGGGTTTGGGGGCTAGCTCAGTTGAAAATAAAGTCGATTCAACAAGCGCGTTACGCGCGCCAAAGGGAAGGCAATAAATAAAGTGCATGCCTCGACTTTGATCGCAGCGAAAATCCATCAAAATTGCTGTTGTGCTATCAAAAACATCACGATCGGTGGTAATTTCATAGCCGGAAAAATGCTGAAGCATCACCCCGTCTTTCATTGATGGTGGGCGGCTATCTAATATTTGCAAAGCCGTTTTCTGAGATTGCTTTGATCGAAAATCCACCCCTGCCGCAAGCGCCTTTTTGCGGCATTTTTTCAACCACTCATAGCGGTGTATTGCCGAATAGGGATGATCTTGTGACGATCTCTCAATCATGCGGTCGGGGCTGATGATGCGCCATTTAAACCATTGTTTGCGCGCGCCATCACTGGCGCTACTCAGCCACGGCATTGCCCAAAAGCCCCAGATATGATCATCAGCCTTATGCGTCTCAGGGTCGATAATGGTAAAATGGTGATTGGCAAATTCAGATGCTCTGGCGGTAAGTGATAAGCTAGCGCAGCCTGCCCCAAGACAATTAACGGCCATTCGGTTTGCCATATCATTTGATGCCTTATCTGACATGGGGCAAACCTTTTATCGCGTCATGCAAATTTGAGTCATGCGGTGCGGCTTTTTGGAACCGCAGACGCAACTTGCCAAAGGCGCGCAAGCTGCATCTTATTTTGGTGCTTATGCTGGTGCTTTGGCGGCCGCCATACCAAGGGTAGTTTTGCTGCGCAAGCTGGACGCCAATTTGCCGATAGACAAGCGCGGCAATAGCAATTGATATATGCGCTCGCAATGGCAAATAGGATAATCCGGCAATGCCACTTTTGTAATAATCATCGGCCAAGGCCAAAAGGCGCGAAACGGCATTTTTGACCGGCAATGCGGCAACGTCATCAGGTGTTTTTGCCAGCGCCACAATCTGTTTGGGGGCAAGATTGCCAACCCAGCTTGCCGGAAGATAGCGCCGCCCCATGCCAGCATCTTCCAGAACATCGCGGGCAATATTGGTAAGCTGCATGGCAATGCCAAGATCAATGGCATGACCCAGTGCTTGCTCATCGTCGCAATCAAGGACATTACACATCAAAATTCCAACGGTTCCGGCGACATGATAAGCATAGGACAGCAATTCGGCATCGGATTTGATGCGAACCGGTTTCTGGTCACTCAACAACCCATCAATCAGCGCCACAATAACCTTTGTTGAAAACTTTTGTTTGGACAAAAAGGGCTGGAAATGGCTTAAAAGTGGGTCGCTCGCAGTGCCGGCGGTCAAAAGGTCCTTGCGGATACGGCCAAGCCGTTTTGGGCCATGTTCAATATCACCATCAGCCATATCATCAAGGACGCGGCAGAATTGATAAAGCCGTGCTGCCTTCATGCCCATATGCCGGCCTAGAAAGCGCCGCGCCCAATGAAAGCTTTTACCATAGACCGCAAGCGCTTTATCGGCTGTCATTGTTTCGCTATGGGCTGTGGTCACCATGATCTACCAACTTCCGAAATAATTAGATCAAAATCATAGCGCAGCAATAGGGGTTGTGGCGATACTCTGTTTATCTTCATCTTCTGCAACCAAGCGTTCGACCACCTTTGCCGAACATAAAACACCCGGAATACCAGCGCCCGGATGGGCACCAGCGGCGGCAAAATAAAGATTGGGAATATGTGGATCACGATTGTGAAACCGGAACCATGCTGATTGCATGAAAATTGGCGCAATCGAAAAGCCAGCTCCATGCATGGACCGGTAATCATTTTTGAAATCTTCGGGTGTCATATAGAACGGATCCGAAATCACTTTTTCCAGATCAGGCAAATTGGTTTCAGACAATGCTCTGATGATGCGTTTTTGCAACACAGGTCCTGTCACGTTCCAGTCAATATTGGCGCGTAGATTTGGAACCGGACATAAGACATAAAAACTGTCGCAGCCTTCCGGGGCAAAGCTATTATCGGTCGCGGTTGGTCGATGTAGATAAAGTGAGAAATCATCGGCAAGGATTTTGCGATCGAAAATATCTGCCAGCAATTCTTTGTAACGCGGCCCCATCCAGATTGTGTGATGCGCAATATCATCATAGGTTTTGCGTGTGCCGAAAAACAAAACAAACAAGCCCATTGAATATTGGGTCATTGATTCTGGCATAAGACGTTTCCGGCCAGCATTTTTTGCTGGCAACATCTGGCTATAGACGGTTGGTGGGTCGCCATTGCAAATAACCTTGTCGGCGGCAAAATGCGTGCCGTCGGCGGTTGTGGCGCCAATCGCCCTGCCGTCTTTTAGGTCAATGCTGACAATATCGGTATTGAGAACAATGTTTACCCCAACGCGGCGCAATAGCGCATCCAGTTCGGCAACAAGTCGACCAGTGCCACCCATCGCAAAAAAAACCCCCCAGCGCCGTTCAAGATAGTGGATCAGAGCATAGATTGATGTAGTGCTAAAAGGATTGCCCCCAACCAGCAAAGGGTGGATCGAGAAGGCCTGTCGCAATAATGGGTGTTTGATATATTTATTCACAATGCCGGCGACTGAAAAATAGCTTTGTAATCTTAACAGGCTTGGGATCTGCGCCAGCATTGAAGTGAATTTGGAAAAAGGCTTGTCGGCAAGTTTTTCAAACCCAACCTCAAAAATTGCTTTTGATGCGTCAAGCAATTTGGCATAGCCAGCGACATCATCTCG
>JGI20160J14292_10001819_pt1 | contig 17519 bp, 19 predicted proteins | sample COG_10_FD_14292 | JGI IMG/M metagenome (IMG submission 14292) | reverse complement strand
TAATAATGCTGCAAAAAAAGTTTTTGATGAAATTTGGGATCAAGATAAAAGTGTTGATGATGTGATAGAAAAACTNGGACTCAAACAAATTTCAAACGTAAATGAAATTGAAAATATCTTGAATCAAGTTTTGCAAGATAANGAAGCGATGGTGGAAGAGTATAAGTCTGGAAAAGACAAAGCATTTAATGCATTAATTGGNCAGGTAATGAAAGCCTCTAAAGGAAAAGCAAATCCTGGCCAAGTTAGTCAATTACTTAAAGAGAAATTAAAAAATTAAACNCCGTATTTTTGTTTGTACGCAAGCATTNCATCTAGAATTTTTTTATTACTAATATCTTTTTTTAAGAAATCAATAATGTTATCNANATCAATAATTGAGTTGACAGGAACTTGATATTTTTCATATATTTCTTCAATAGCAGATAATTGATTGCTACCTTTTTCTTTTCGATCAATTGATACAACAATGCCGACTATCTCTGCATTAAAGGAATTAATTATTTTGAAGCTTTCCTTTATCGACGTACCTGCAGAAATTACATCATCAATNATCAAAATTTTTCCTGAAATTGGCGCACCAATAATTAAACCACCTTCTCCATGGTCTTTAACTTCTTTTCTATTAGATGAAAACTTTATGTTAATACCTTTATTTGAAAGGGCAATGGCTATAGCACCTACAAGCGAAATACCCTTGTAGGCTGGACCAAACAATAAGTCAAATTCTATCTTTTCTTCAATAATCTTTTCAGCGTAAAATTCACCTAACTTTTTAAGACTATCTCCATCATCAAATGAAGCAAGATTAAAAAAATAAGGACTCTTTCTACCTGCTTTAGTAGTAAAATCTCCAAACTGAAGCACATTTTTTTCAAGTGCAAATTTTATAAAAGATTGCTGCATAGAATTATTTTTAATTAAACTTATGAAGATTATAACCTTAAATTTAAATGGCATCCGAGCGGCTGAAAGAAAAGATTTTTTCCCTTGGTTAAAAAAACAAAATGCAGATTTTATTTGTTTGCAAGAACTTAAAGCACAAGAAGCTGATTTATCAGCTTTAATGACCTCTCCATATTCATATATGGGTCATTTTAATTATGCAATAAAGAAGGGTTATAGTGGCGTTGGCATTTATACAAAAAAAAATCCAATTAAGATCACAAAGCATTTAGGTATTCCAGAAATTGATGATGAAGGCAGATATATTGAGCTGGAATTTGAAAAAATTATAATTATTTCAGTTTATTTACCATCGGGGTCATCAGGAGAAGAAAGACAGACTTTTAAATATAGAGTGCTGGATAAAATTTATAAGGTTTTTGATAAAAAGTTGAATCTTGGAAAGAATGTCGTTATTTGTGGAGATTTTAATATTGCTCATCATGAAATTGACTTAAAGAATTTTAAGGGGAACAAAAAAAATTCAGGTTTTTTACCTGATGAGAGAGCATGGCTATCTAAATTATTTAAAAAGGGTAAATGGGTAGATGTTTATCGTTTACTTCATCCAGATGATGGAGAGAACTCATATACTTGGTGGAGTAACAGAGGGCAGGCTTGGCTCAAAAATGTCGGGTGGCGCATAGACTATCAAATATCAAATTACGAGTATGCAATGAAGGCGGAAAAATCGAGTGTTTATAAGGATGAACGATTTAGTGATCACGCACCATTAATCATTGATTATAAATAAGTTACTTTTTCCAAGGAGCAATTTTTAATAATAAAAACATGCCTGGAATTGCTAAGAAAAAACAGAAAATAAAGAAATAATACCAGCCTAAAAAATCAACAAAGTAACCGGTTGATGCATTAGTGAATGTTCTTGGTACAGAAGCAAGACTGCTAAATAATGCAAATTGTGTGGCAGTATATTTTGGGTTAGTCGCTCTTGCAATGAATGCTACAAAAGCAGTTGTTCCGAGACCGGCCGCAAAAAATTCTAATCCAACAGTGATTGCTAAGACAGTATTATCATGTCCTACACTGGCCAACCAAGCAAAACTTAAAGTGGCAAACATTTGTAATAACCCAAAAATCCATAAGGCTTTATTAATACCTAATTTAACCATCCATATACCGCCAATTATCCCACCAGCTATGCTTGTCCAAAGACCTGCATTTTTAGCAATAATGCCAATCTCTGTCATTGAAAAACCAAGATCTAGGTAAAAAGGGGTGGCAAGAGCGGTTGCCATACTGTCACCAATTTTGTAAAGAAAAATGAATAATAAAATTAGCAAGGCATTGTTAATACCTTTTCTTCCTATAAATTCTCTAAATGGGTCAACGACCGCCTCTTTTAATGTTTTTGGTGGGGCTGATTTGAGCTTGGGTTCAGAAATTAAAATAGTGAGAATAATCCCAGGGATCATAAATAAACCCGTAACAGTAAATACGAATTCCCAAGAAAAGTAATCAGCCAATATTAAAGAAAGTGAACCAGGAACTAAGCTTGCAAATTTATATGCATTCACATGAACTGCATTTCCGAGCCCTAATTCTGGATCAAGAAGTAACTCTCTTCTGTACGCATCAATAACAATATCTTGACTTGCACTAAAAAAGGCAATGCCTAAAGAAATGATGGCAATAGTCATAATCTGAGCTTTGGGATCAATAAATCCACATAAAGAAATTAAACAAAGCAAAATGAGTTGAAAAATTATTAGCCATCCTCTTCTTCTACCCATTGAAAGTGTGAAACGATCGAATAAAGGTGCCCAAATGAATTTCCATGCATATGGAAGTTGGATTAAAGCAAAAAGTCCTATGGCTTTTAAATCCAGTCCACTTTCATCAAGCCAAGCAGGAAGTAAGCTGATGAGAATAAATAAGGGTAAACCTGAAGTAAAACCAGTAAAAAAACAAATAACAATTTTTTTGGTAAGTAAATCTTTCCACTGGATATCTGTTTTTGTCATTTTTTGGTGTTTATTTTGAAACTAATTTATATAAAGCAAAAGCTCCAAAAAAGTTAGGATAAAAATTAACGGATTTTTTATCAGTTAAGATTAGACGTTCTTTTACTTTAATTTTATTTTTTCTACAAAAACTATCGAAATCATGAATTGTGCACAAATGTACGTTTGGAGTATCGTACCATTTGAATGGCAATTCTTTAGATACGGGCATATAACCTTGCAGAATTTGTAAGCGATTTTTCCAATAACCAAAATTTGGGAATGTTATCACTACCTCTTTTCCAACTCTCAACATTTCATGAATGATATCCTCTACGTTCCTCATAGATTGAATAGTTCTCGACAAAATTACTAAATCAAATGATTTAGTTTCAAACCCAGCTAAACCTGCCTCTAAGTCCATTTGGATGACATCAATATTGTTTTTTAATGATAATAACCAATTCTCAGGATTTTTTTCAATGCCAAAACCTTTAATATTTTTTCTATATTTTAAATAATTTAATAAGCCTCCGTCTCCACATCCAAGGTCTAAAACTTTTGAATTTGAGTGAGTCCAATTTTCAATAATTGAAAAATCATATCTTGTCTTTTGATTAAAATTTTTCATTTTGATTTAAATGCTTTATTAAAATAAGATTTTATAATTTCATGGTAATGAACATCAGACATTAAAAAAGCATCATGCCCACTTGCAGCTGTAATTTCAGCATAACTTACCTCAACATTATTGTCTAAAAGCCCCTTGACCATTTCTTTTGATCGACTTGGAGAAAATCGCCAATCACTAGTGAAAGAAATGACTAAAAATTTAGATTTAATTTTTTTAAAAACTTCACTTAGTTTTTTTTTGTTTTTATTTGTTGGGTCATAATAGTCTAAAGCCTTTGTCATGCGTATATAGGTGTTAGCATCAAACTCTTTTGCAAATTTATCACCCTGATAATTTAAATATGATTCAATTTCAAATTCTGTTTCAAAATTGTATAGAAAATTTTTATTTTTTATTTTTCTTCCAAATTTGCTCCCCATAACATCGTTTGATAGATAGGTAATATGACCTAACATACGTGCAATTCTTAAACCACGCTTTGGCTTATTTTTATTTAAATAGAAATTACCTTTATTGAAATCTGGATCTGTAATAATGGATTGCCTAGCAACTTCATTAAAAGCAATATTTTGAGCAGTAAGATTTGGTGCTGCAGCAATTATGACGGTATTAGAAACTTCATTTGGAAACTGTAGATTCCACTCTAATGCTTGCATACCACCTAGACTTCCACCAATTACGGCAGATAGCTTTTTAATCCCTAGGAAATCAATTAATGCTTTTTGTGTTTTGACCCAATCCTCAACTGTAATGATCGGAAAGTTTGCTCCCCAGGCTTTCTTTGTTTTTGTATTGATTGATTTAGGACCTGTACTTCCTTCATTGCCTCCTAAATTATTAACACCAATGACAAAAAATTTATTAGTATTTAATGGCTTTCCTGGCCCAACAAGATTATCCCACCAGCCAGGATACTTTATCTGTTTTTTTATATTTACCAGCAACGTGTTGATTACCAGTGAGTGCATGACAAACTAAAACTGCATTATCTTTAGCGGAGTTTAATTTTCCATATGTTTCATAAATAAGGTCATAATTATCAAGTGTTTTCCCACAAGATAACTTTATTGGGTCTGAGCATTTAAATGTTTTTGATTTTACAATCCCAACTGAATTAATTTCTTTCATTTAGGAATTATACTATTTGAATCAACATTAGACTTTTATTTTTGTTCCTGACGTTACTCTAATTTTTTGGTTAAGATCTTGGTATTGTTTAATTTTGCAAAAAGACTTTTTTTGTAAATATTTTTTTACTTTTACTCCCTGATTATATCCATGTTCTATAAACAGCCTCCCTTCTACTTTTAAAAATTTTGGGGATTCATCAATGATTTTAAAAATATCAGAAAATCCATTATCAGCTGAAACTAATGCATTTGATGGCTCAAATTTTAGTTCAGGATTTATTAAATGAGGGTCATCTTTTGAAACATAGGGTGGGTTCGTCATTATTAGATCAAACTTTTCATTTTTTTTTATATTATTAAACCAGTCACTTTCTATAGAATGAATATTTTTAAGCTTATGTTGCTTAATATTTTTATTTGCAACCTGCAGAGCTTTTGACGATATATCTGTAACGGTTATTTTTGAATTTGGGAAAAGTTTTGATAAGGTTATTCCAATTACTCCTGAGCCTGTTCCTAAATCAAGAATATTTAGTCTCGAATCTTTGTCGAATTGATTTATTGCTAAATCAATCATCAATTCAGTATCTTGTCTTGGTATAAGTGAATTTTTATTTAAAAAGAATGTTTCACCATAAAAATCCCATTCTCTTAAAATATACGCAAGCGGCTCTTTTTTGGAACGCTTTTTGAGTATTTTTGAGATAAATTCATCTTCAGTTTTTTTTATTTTTGTTTTTTGGTTTGTTATGAGATATGAAATTGGTTTTTTTAGGACGAACTTTAAAATATGATTTGCTTCAATATTTGCTTCACGTTCATTTATTTGTATGTTTTCTTTTAAGTACCCGACAATTCTTTTTTGATGAGTATGAATTGAACACATTCGTTTATTCGTTTTCTATTTGTGCTAAAAGGTCTGCTTGGTGTTCTGCTGTTAATGCTTCAATTAATTCAGTTAAATCTCCATCCATTATGTAATCAACTTTATATAGCGTTAGATTAATTCGATGGTCAGTTATTCTCCCTTGAGGAAAATTATAAGTTCTTATTCTTTCACTTCTATCTCCACTACCAATTAATGATTTTCTCTCAGATGCAATCTGACTTTGTTGTTCTTTAATTTGATTATCTTTTATTCGTGCAGCAAGCACACTCATAGCTTGTGCTTTATTTCGATGTTGAGATCTATCATCTTGGCATTCAACTACGATTCCTGATGGTAGATGTGTAATTCTTACTGCTGAATCTGTTTTATTAATGTGTTGCCCTCCAGCGCCTGATGCACGATATGTGTCAACGCGTATATCAGCAGGATTAATATCGACATCACTTATTTCATCAGCTTCTGGGAGAACTGCTACTGTGCAGGCTGAAGTGTGAATTCTACCTTGAGTCTCTGTGTCAGGAACCCTTTGGACGCGATGCCCGCCAGATTCAAATTTTAACTTAGCATATACCCCAGAGCCCATTACCTTCATAATCACCTCTTTATACCCTCCAACTTCAGATGAATTACTTGAAATAATCTCTATTTTCCAACCCATTCTTTCAGCATATCTTGAATACATTCTATAAATATCGCCTACAAACAATGCAGACTCATCACCACCAGCGCCAGCCCTTATTTCAATAAATATATTCTTTTCATCATCATCATCTTTGGGGATTAGTAGCTTAAGAAGCTCAGCTTCAACTGCCTCTATTTGAGCTTCACCTTGCTCAATTTCTTCCTGAGCAAATGCTTTCATTTCTGGGTCACTAAGGAGCTCTTTGGCTTCAATAATATCAAGGCTTACCTTTTGATATTTTTTATATATCTCTACAATTGGCGTAATTTCTGAATGTTCTTTAGAAATTTTTTTATACCTTTCCATATCATTTGTGACATTCGAATTACTTAATTCAGCGTTAAGATCATCAATTCTTTTAACCAAGGCTTCCAGTTTATCTTTCATTGATGTTTTCATTTTTTTTCTTCTTTAATGTTATATATTTTTTTTATGAATGATTCTATTTCAATATCTTGATTATTTTCCCTAATTACTGTTGTTGGCCCATGTAGGAATTTTTTTGTTAAATTACTTGTCAATTTATTGATGACATCTTCAGAAGGAGAGCCCTCTCTTATTTTATTTTTTGCTTTTTTTGCTTCAATTAATGCAATTTTTTCAAATTGATTTCTTAAAATTTTGATAGTTGGAATATTTTTTGTTTGTTTGGATTTCTGATAAAAATCTTTTACTTGATTTTCAATAATAAGATTAGCCTTTTTTATAGCGCCTTCTCTATTTGTTACACCTTGCTGAGCTATATTTACAAGATCATCAAGCGTATAAAGAAATGCATCGTCTAATTTACTTACTTCTGATTCAATATCTCTCGGAATTGCCAAATCAACGAGCATTATAGGTTTAAACTTTCTTTTTTTTAGTGCTTGTTCGATCATGCCTAAACCTATTATGGTAATTGACTCGCTGTAGAGCTTATTAAAATATCGTAATTATGAAGCTGATCATATATTTCACCAATTAAACAAGCTTCTCCCCCTACTTTCTTTGCCAAAGCCTCACCCTTTTCAAATGAGCGGTTGGCAATTGAAATTTTATTAGGTTGATGTTTTTGAAAATACTTTGCACACATTTCACTTATTTCACCAGCCCCAACAAACATCACTTTTGTTTGGCTGATTTCCCCAAAGATTTTTTTTGCTATTGCAAGAGCGCATGAAGCAATTGTAGTTGGACTTGAGCCTATCTGAGTTTTTGTTCTAACTAATTTTGCAGTTTTAAAGACTTCTTGAAAAAAAGTGTTTATAAATTTTCCTTGAACTCCTGACTGATTTGCAATCTGTGAAGCTTGCTTCATTTGGCCAAAAATCTGTGTCTCTCCAATTAGCATGCTATCTAAGCCTGATGCGACCTTACAGGCATGTATATAACATTCTTGGTTTGAAAGTGAATAAAGATATTTTTTTAGTTCAGTAAATTTGACTTTATTAAAAGCAGCTAGCCATCGATAAATTTCTTTTGGTTCTTTAACACGAAAATATATTTCGGTTCTATTGCAAGTTGAAAGTATAAGTGCCTCAGCACCTGTTTTTAATTTTAAATCTTTAAGAATATGGCTAAGCATATCCTGAGAAAACACAAATTTTTCCCTAATTTCAATAGGTGCTGTCTTATGATTGAGTCCAATGAGATTTAATTTCATTATATTTATTCTGCTTGCTTACTTTATGGTTATTTCATTAAAAAAGGGTAAAATACGCATTTTACAATAATTCGATTGAATTTAATTTGGGAACTTAGTATATATGGAAAAAACATTTAGAATTGCCCCTAGTATTTTGTCAGCTAATTTTGCGAAATTAGGACAAGAGATAACAGATGTGATTACTTCTGGAGCAGATATTGTTCATTTTGATGTTATGGATAATCATTATGTTCCTAATTTAACCATTGGACCTTTGGTATGTGAGGCTATCAGACCAGTTACAGATGCAATAATTGATGTTCATTTGATGATTGAGCCTGTTGATAGAATAATTCCTGACTTTGCAAAAGCGGGTGCAAATATAATTACATTTCATCCTGAGGCTTCTAACCATATTGATAGAAGTTTATCAATGGTAAGAGATCTTGGATGTAAGTCTGGATTAGTTTTTAATCCTGCTACCTCACTAGATTATCTTGACCATGTCATGGATAAAATTGATATGGTACTTCTAATGTCTGTTAACCCTGGGTTTGGTGGTCAAAAGTTTATCCCTCAAACTCTCAATAAATTGAGATTAGCGAGAAAGAAAATAGATGATTATATGGAAAAGACAGGAAGAGAAATTTGGCTTGAAGTTGATGGTGGGGTAAATGCTGATAACATCACTGAAATCGCACAAGCAGGGGCAGATACATTTGTCGCGGGTTCAGCAGTCTTTGGTGCAGCAAATGATAACGACCCTAATAGATACGAAACAATAATTCAATCTTTGAGAGCATCATTAGCAAAAGCATAAGAATTGGAAAAATTTTCTAATACAAAAGCCATTCTTTTTGATTTGGATGGCACTCTATTTCAAACAGATCCTGAATTATCTGATGCTATTAATTTAATGCTTTCAGATTTAAAAATGCCTGGATTAAAAAAAGATAATATTAAAAATTTTATTGGCAAAGGCGCAAAAAACTTGATTGAGCAGTCTTTGCGTGCTGCTTTAAAAAAAGATCCAAGTCTTTTTTTAAAAAAAGCTGAACAATTATTTGAAAAACATTACTTAAAGATTGCAGCCAATAGTCAAATGTATGAAGGTGTAGAAAAAACTATTAATTATTTAAAAACGCAAGGAATTCTATTGGGATGTGTTACAAATAAACCTGGTATTTATACCTCAGATTTAATGCATAAGTCAGGATTAAATGAATATATGGATATCATTGTGTCAGGAGATACAACAGAGAAAAAAAAACCAAATCCAATGCCTATAACATATGCTCTTAATCAAATAAAAATAGAGCCTAAAGATGCGATTATGGTTGGAGACTCTTGTATTGATATTGAGGCAGGTTTTGCAGCAGGCACATTTGTAATTACAGTCCCATATGGTTATCAATATGAGGAGTCAATTGTTTCTGATAAAGTAGATTATGCTTTATCTAATTTCAGTGAATTAAGTCAAATTATTAATTAAAATGCTTTCAACAATTTCTAAAGAAGAATTTGATATTTTAAAAAAAAGTGGGTTCAATAGAATTCCCTTAGTGCTTGAATGTTTTGCTGACTTAGATACACCTTTATCTGTCTATTCAAAACTTGCAAACGATCGCTATAGCTATCTTCTTGAATCAGCCGATGGTGGCAATAAATATGGACGTTACTCAATTATTGGTTTGCCAGCAAAAATTAGAATACAAATTAAAAAAAATATAATCTCAGTCTTTAATGAGGATAAATTATCGGAAGAAATAACTGACCAAAACCCTTTAGATTTTGTTGATGAATTTATGAGTCAGTTTAAAACTCCTCAAAATCTTGATTTACCAAGATTCTCGGGGGGGCTTGCGGGCTATTTTGGCTATGAGACTATTCAATATATTGAGCCTAGGTTAACTAAAGAATTTTTAGACGATAAACTCGACCTCCCAGATATCCTTTTGATGCTTTCAGACGAAGTTGTTGTTTTTGATAATGTAAGCGGTAAGCTTTATTTTGTTAATTATGTTGATGCTAAATATCCCTAATGCCTATGAGGATGGTATTTCTAGACTTAAAGTGTTAGAAGAAAAACTAAAACAAGGCCCTTCGCCATACCTTATTGAAGATAGTAAATTTGTTGATAACTTGACTGAAGTGAAGTCTGAATTTGGCGAAGAAAATTTTTTGAAAGCTGTTGAAAGGATAAAAGAATATATATTCGATGGTGATGCTATGCAGGTTGTTTTGTCGCAAAGGTTAAGTCAGACTTTTAAATCTAATCCATTGTCTTTATATAGAACATTGAGAAATCTTAATCCTTCACCATATATGTATTTTTATAATATGGATGATCATTATGTTGTTGGGGCATCGCCAGAGATACTCGTTACTCTTGAAGGAGAAAAAGTGACTGTAAGACCAATTGCAGGAACTAGACCAAGAGGTAAAGATGAACATGAGGATGAGGCTTTAGAAAAAGATTTGCTGCAAGACCCTAAAGAAATTGCTGAGCATGTTCAACTTATGGATTTAGGAAGGAATGATATAGGACGTGTATCTGAAACATCTTCAGTTAAAGTAACTGATCACATGATTATTGAAAGATATTCACACGTAATGCATATTGTTTCAAATGTTGAAGGAAAGCTTAAAGAAAAACTTTCTGCAATGGATGTTCTGAAGGCAACATTTCCTGCCGGCACAGTAAGTGGAGCCCCTAAAGTAAGAGCCATGGAAATAATTAATGAACTTGAATCATCGAAAAGAGGAGTTTATTCTGGTGCTGTGGGTTATATTGGGTTTGATGGAGATATGAACGTTGCAATTGCAATTAGAACGGCAGTTATAAAGAACCAAACACTTTTTGTCCAGGCAGGAGCGGGCATAGTTTCAGATTCAGTCCCAATCAATGAATGGGTAGAAACACAAAACAAAGCTAAAGCAATTTTGAAAGCGGCCGAGTTAGTTCAAGCAAGGATAACGGAGTAACTTATGTTATTAATGATAGATAACTATGATTCTTTTACTTATAACTTAGTCCAATATCTTTCAGAAATTGGACAAGAAGTAAAAGTTTATCGAAATGATAAAATTACTATTGAGGAAGTTAATAAACTTAATCCAAAGTATATAGTTATTTCACCTGGGCCATGTACCCCTAATGAAGCGGGAATTTCTCTTGAATTAATAAATTCTTTCAAAGGCAAAGTACCTATTTTAGGTGTTTGCTTAGGACATCAATCGATTGGCCAGGCTTTTGGTGGAAAAATAATTCATGCCCAAACTATAATGCATGGTAAGACGTCACAAATATTTCATGAAAATACAGGGGTTTTTAATGGAATTAAAAGTCCATTTACTGCAACAAGATATCACTCATTGGTCATTGATAAGAAATCATTACCAGACTGTTTTGATATCACAGCCTGGACAGATGATAATGAAATTATGGGGATCAAACATAAAGATTTGCCAATTGAAGGAGTCAGTTTCATCCAGAGTCGATATTGAGTGAGTATGGACATGATTTGTTAAAAAACTTTTTAGATCAAAATGAGTAGAAATTTTACAGCTATAATCAACTCTCTTATTAACAAAGAAGACGTATTTTTGATGATATGCAACAAGCTATGCATCAAATAATGAGCGGAGAAATAAATCCAATACAAATTGCGGGTTTTATGGTTGCGCTTCAAGCCAAAGGGCCCACAGTTGATGAAATAACTGCGGCAGCTGGGGTTATGAGAGAAGCTTCAAACAAGGTAAATATATCTCAAAAAAAGAATTTAATTGATACTTGTGGGACAGGCGGTGATAGCCTTCAGACATTCAATGTCTCTACAATTTCTGCAATTGTTGCAGCAGCAGGCGGCGCAATCGTTGCAAAACATGGAGGTCGCTCGGTTTCCTCAAAATCTGGAAGTGCTGATGTACTAGAATCATTAGGAGTGAATGTAAATTTAAATTTTTCCCAGTTAGGAAAACTTGTCGATAATATTGGAATTGGATTTATGTTTGCTCCAAATTATCACCCTGCAATGAAACATGTAGCCCCCGTAAGAAAAGAATTAAAGCTAAGAACTATTTTTAATTTACTTGGCCCATTGACCAATCCTGCTTCTGCACAAAATCAAATCGTAGGCGTTTATAGTAAAGAATTAACTTATGTTTTTGCGGAAGTTTTAAAAAAACTTGGAAGTCAACATGTACTCGCCGTTCATGGTGCTGACGGTATGGATGAAATTTCAATTACAGGTAAAACATATATTGCTGAACTTAAAAATGGCAATATTAATGAATACCAATTTGATCCAACAGAGTATGGCTTTAATCTTGGAAAAATTGAAGATATTGAAGTGGCTGATATTAAAGGCTCTAAAGAAATGATGCTGGGTATTTTAAATGGAGATAAAAATACAGCGCGTGACATCACAATTTTAAACTCAGGTGCAGCACTTTATGTTTCTGGAATTTGTTCAGACTTTGAGTCTGCATTTCAGGTTTCTAGAAAAATGATTGACGAAGGTCATGCACTAAATAAACTTAACCAATTGATTAAGACATCCAATGAGTAACATTTTAAATAAAATTTTAGCAACAAAGGCCTTGGAAATTGCAGAGGCAAAAAAAAATGTATCAATTGAAGAATTAAAAACGAGTATTTCAAATATTGATAGACCTAGAGATTTTATCCAAGCACTTAAAGATAAACACTCAAAAAATGAAGCAGGGGTCATTGCTGAAATCAAAAAAGCAAGTCCATCAAAAGGGGTAATAAGAGAAAATTTTGATCCTGTTTCAATTGCTCAGTCATATGAAAATGGAGGCGCTGCTTGTTTATCGATACTCACAGATCAAGAATATTTTCAAGGACATCCTGATTTCATTAAGCAAGTGAAATCAAATTCAAAGCTTCCTGTTTTAAGAAAAGATTTTATTATTGATCCTTATCAGGTTTATGAATCAAGAATTTTGGGGGCTGATTGTATTTTGTTAATTGTTGCCGCACTTGATTTAAAACAAATGAAGGAACTGGAAAGTATTGCTAATGACCTAGAAATGGCAGTATTAGTTGAGTCGCATAACCAAGATGAGCTTGATTTAGCTTTAGAATTAAAAACGCCACTGATTGGAATTAACAATAGAAACTTAAAAACATTTGATGTTTCATTGAAAACATCAATTAATTTAGTAAAAAATATTGAGGGTAGGATACCTATTACAGAATCTGGTATCTTTAACCAAAAAGACGTCAGCTTGATGAATGAAAATCATATTAATACTTTCCTTATTGGAGAAGCATTTATGAGACAAGCTGATCCTGGTGATGCGCTCAGCGAGCTTTTTTTTAGTGAGATTAATATATGACCATAATTAAGAGACCCAGAAGAATGAGAGAAAGCAGTTTTTCTAGAACCTTAATGCGTGAAAATAATATCTCTGTAAATAATCTTATCTATCCGATATTTGTAATAGAAGGTAATAAGGTCCGTCAAGATATAGAATCAATGCCAGGTATTCAAAGATTGAGTATAGATGAGCTAATTAAAGATGCTACTGAATGCCACAAATTGGGTATTCCTGCCATCGCTATTTTTCCTTGTATAGAAAAAAATTTAAAAACAAAAGATGCAAGAGAGGCATTTAATGATAATGGCCTCGTCCAAAAAGCAATTAAAAAAATAAAAAAAGAATTACCTGAGTTGGGGGTTATATCTGATGTAGCACTAGATCCTTTTACACTAAATGGACAAGATGGCCTTACTGATGAAAATGGAAATATTCTCAACGATGAAACTGTCAGTATTTTAAATAAACAGGCTTTAAGTCATGCAAAATCTGGCGCTGATATTGTAGCCCCTTCAGATATGATGGATGGCAGAGTGGGAAGCATCAGAAAGACTTTGGAAGAAAATAAATTTATTAATACAAAAATTTTAGCGTACTCTGCAAAATATGCGTCTTCTTTTTATGGCCCTTTCAGAGACGCTGTAGGATCTTCAAAGCTTTTAGGCAAGTCGACAAAAGAAACATATCAAATGGACCCCGCCAATAGTGATGAAGCTTTAGATGAAGTCAGACTAGACATCCAAGAAGGTGCTGATATGGTGATGGTAAAACCTGGTATGCCATATCTTGACATAGTTTTTAGGGTAAAAGAGACATTTAATAAACCTACTTTTGTATATCAAGTCAGTGGTGAATATTCTATGATTATGGCTGCTTCATTAAGAGGTTGGCTTAATCAAGATGATGCTATCTTAGAGTCACTGATTTCGTTTCGAAGAGCCGGGGCGGATGCAATAATTACCTATTTTGCGTTAGAGGTTGCTCACTTAATTAAATCAAAGACTTGATGTCAAGGGAAGAAACATCTTTAAAATTTAGACCCCGATGCTGTAAAAAATTTTTCTTAAAACTAAAAAAATCATTTTCGAAATAAATTTTAATCTCAGCTGGTATGGGGAGGCTATCTAGATAGATTGTTGGAACAGATTTTATTGAATTTTTTCCAGATTTTTTGTACATTTTAGTTTCTGAAAATTCATAGGAAATTTCACTGTTCAGAAGAACATATTCTATGTCTTTTATATTATCAGCAAATAAATTGATCTTAATTTCAGGGAATTTTGGGATAATGCCTTTGGTAAGTTCATTCATCAAATGCGGTTTGAAGCCTTTGAACAAATCCATAACATTTAGAGCTTGATCTTTAAAATGTTCTAAAAACTCAATATTTGTATCTTGGTTGAATATTTTATGGAATTCTTCTATTGCTTTGTCAATTTGTAAATTTGTTGGGAGGCTCACATTTTCATTGAGCCCTAATGATTTTGCCGCTTTTTTCTTTGCAAAAAAATAATCTTTAATTCCCTCTTCCATAATCATTTGCGCGGCAAGATTTGCAACGGATAATTTAGTATTTTTTGATGACATAATTTAATAACTTAGTTGATTACAAAGTAAGAATTATCATAAGGTGGATATTCTTCATAAAAATACTCGAAAAAACCATCTTCATCTGCATTTTTTGTCATGCCAGTTTTTTTATTTATTTTTAAAGGCGTTATACCTTCAGGTTTGACTTGGTTTTTGATGGGATAATTTTTCAATAAAGGCTTCATATAGTCAATCCAAATAGGGAGCGCTGCACGCGATCCAGTTTCCTTATTGCCAAGCGATTTAGGTTGATCGTAACCCATCCAAGTTACAGTCACAATATCAGAGTTGAATCCAGCGAACCATGCATCCATTAGGTCATTAGTTGTGCCTGTTTTGCCTGCCATATCCGGCCGCTTTAAAATTTTCGCTTTTCTAGCTGTACCATTTGTAATAACTTCTTTGAGTAAGTCATACATAATAAAAGCATTTCTAGGATCAATAATTCTTGGAGTTTCTTCATTGATTAGGCCAGCCTGGAGTTTAATATTCCTTCCTTTTGAATCAATAATTCTGTCGATATAGTAAGGTGTTTTTAAATAGCCCCCATTTGCAAAAACACTATAGGCTCTAACCATTTCCCAAGCTGTGGCTTCTCCAACACCTAAGGCCATAGATAAGTAAGGTTTGTATTTTTTTGGATTAAAACCAAATCGAGCAATATAATCAAGTGAGTATTCTGGGCTTATATGTTTTAAAATTCTGATAGAAATTAAATTCTTAGATTTAGCTAAACCTTCTCTTAAGCCTAATTGGACCAGAAAATTTTTCATTATAATTTTGAGGGACCCAATTTTCATTCGTACCTAAATCTTTTGCAAGGATTTCAAGAGGACCGTCGTTAATAATTGTAGAAGGTGTAATGCCTTTTTCCAAGGCACTTGAAATGATGAAGGGTTTAAAAATAGAACCAGGCTGACGATGCGCTTGGGTTACGTGATTAAATTTATTTTTTTTAAAACTAAAACCNCCGACCAATGCAACAATTGCGCCTGTATTTGGATCCATTGAAATCAAAGCACTTTCAACATCTGGGAGTTGTGTGGCAAGCCAATCTTTATTTTTTTTAACGAACCTCATCACAGAACCTTTCTTAATCAACCTATCTTCTGAATTTTCTTTCGATAGATCTTTTTTTAAGGATCCTAAATTTTTTCTATAGATCGTTATATATTGGTTAGTCTTTAAAAAAACTTCAATTTTGTAGGGTTGAGTTGACAAGATGATGCCAGGAATAAAATTGTTATAGGTTTTATAGGATCTTAATGATTTTTTTAAAAACTGATTTTTTGTTTTTTTGTCTTTAAATTCTTTAGAATCTAAATCAACAAATCCCTCAGGTTCCCTGAGTTCTTGTCGATTCATATAATTTATAATACCGTTTTCAACAGCCTGGTTTGCAACTTCCTGATTTCTTTTTTTAATTGTCGTGATAACTTTTAAACCACTGGTATAAATACTATTACCGTATTCTTCATAAAGTACTTTACGAACCATTTCTGCAACATAATCAGCCTGAATTTCATAACGAATATTTGTTTCGACTAAATCAAGATGTTCTTCGAGTGCCAAAATATAGGAGGGCTTATCAATAAATCCATATTTGTACATATTATTTAAGACGGTATGTTGTCTTGCAACAGCAAGATCTGGGTTTGATAGAGGATTATATCTGCTAGGCGCTTTAGGCAACCCTGCAAGCAGAGCAATTTCTGCAAGGTTTAAGTTCTCAAGGGTTTTATTAAAGTATGTATTTGCAGCAGCAGAAAAACCAAAAGATCTTTGGCCAAGATAAATTTGATTAATATAAAGCTCAAGGATTTCTTCCTTTGTTAAGGTGTTTTCAATTTTTAAAGACAGTAATATTTCATTAATTTTTCTTTTAAAGGTTTTTTCAGAAGAAAGAAAAAAGTTTCGGGCAACCTGCATTGTAATTGTGCTCGCACCCTCCCTGCTTTGCCCTGTAAAATTTTTCACTGCTGCCCTTACAATGCCAATAAAATCAATTCCTGGATGCTCAAAGAACCGCCTATCTTCAATCGCTAAAATAGCATTGATCATTTTTTGAGGCACATTTTCTATAGCAATAAAATCTCTTCTTTCTTCACCAAATTCTTGAATTAAATAATTGTCTTTAGTAAAAATTTGTAACGGTTCCTTGGGGCGATACTTTGAAAGACTCTCAACATCCGGCAATGTAGGATAAATAAGTGTGGCCGTGAAAATAATGATTGCTAACCCTGATAACCCCATGAGAAACAAAAGGGTTAGGAAATTTTTAATTTGTGAAATCATGATGTTGATTTATTAAAATATGTATTCGATAAAAGTATATTATAGAGCTGAACGTTATCATTATAAGTTTTAATTGATTTATAATTTTGTTTTTGTTGGACTTGTTATGAAAAAATATAAAAATATCTACTTAATCGGTCTTATGGGTTCGGGTAAAACGACTTTAGGTAAAATTCTGTCGAAGAAATTAGATAAAACTTTTTTTGATAGTGATCAAGTGATTGAGGAAAAATTGGGCGTTGACGTGCCAATGATATTTGAGTACGAAGGTGAAGCAGGTTTTCGTGAAAGAGAAAAAGAAATCTTAAAAGAGCTTGTTAGTAAAAAGAATATTATTCTAGCCACCGGAGGTGGCGTAATCTTATCAAAATTTAACCGTGATCTTTTGTCAGAAAATGGGATAGTGATATATTTGAAATC
>JGI20160J14292_10001812_pt1 | contig 17572 bp, 16 predicted proteins | sample COG_10_FD_14292 | JGI IMG/M metagenome (IMG submission 14292) | reverse complement strand
ATACAATATACTTGGATTTGAATTGGGATATAGGATTTTTATAAAATAAAAAAAGGGATTTAATCATAAACCCCTTTTTTGTAACATTAATTCTGTATCAGCATCAATTAATTTCTTCTTGGATCATCATCTGCTTCATAATCTTTTCTGGCTTTGTTCCATATTTTAAGATCATCTGTTTCTGTAATTCCTGACTTAACCATAATATTAACTCCATCAGAAATACCTAATACTAACTCTCTTTTCTCAAACTCATTATCTCCAATTTTAATCTCAACATATGGTTTTTCAGTTTTTTTATCAAAACGTAACAAGCCCTCTTTAATAGATAATACACTGTCTTGTTTTTCTAAAACAATGTCAGCGTTAGCGCTATAATTTGCTCTTACAAAATAGTTGTCATCTAAAGTAATATTTGCTTTGATTGTAAATTGAACTGCACCACCTTCTTCATGTTCCTTTTGGTGCAATGAAGTTCAATTTAGCTGGAAATTTTTTCTCTTCGATTGCTCCTAAAGAAATTTCTATCGCCGTTCCTTTAACTAACTTACTAACATCAGATTCATCTACCTTACCCTCAAAAATCATCTTACTCATATCGGCTATTGAAGCAATAGTTGTACCAGCATTAAAATTATTACTTTGTATTACTTGATCTCCTTCTTTTACTGGAATTTCTAATATAGTTCCAGATATTTGAGCTCTTATGTCAGTATTTGCAACACCAACACCAGATGAACCGCTTTTAATAATTTTATAATCATTTTCAGCATTCACTAAATCTTGTTTTGCTTGATTATAAGTAAGTTCTACCTGTTCAAATGATGAAGCTGCCAATACCCCTTTATCATAAAGTTTCTTATTTCTATCATAAGAAATTTTTGCGTTTTTAACTCTTAATTTAATGTTATCTACCCTACCTCTAGCACTTATTAAAGATTGCTCATTTGGAACAACTCTTACGGTAGCAATTAAATCTCCCTTTTTAACCTTTGCTCCTTCTAGCAAAATAATTTTATCAATAATTCCTGTTATCTGTGGTTTTATTTCAATTTCCTCAAGAGGAACTACTTTTCCAGTTGCAACGGTCTTTTTAACAATAGTAGCTTTGAATGCTTTTTCAGTTTCAAAAGTCTGAATATTTTTTTTATTCTTACTCCCTAGCCATACAAGAACACCCGCAAATGTTATGAATACTACTACTAATATAATTTTTGCTCTTTTACTCATTTTGATTGTATATAAAACTTTGATTAATATATTTTTNTATTTCTTATTCGTCTCTTAAAGCATCTATTGGTTTTACTAATGTNGCCATGTANGCAGGTATTAAACCAATNACTGTNCCCAAAACTACTANGATAAAAAACGCAAATAATATGATTGGAATATTTACAGTAGGGTTAATTAAAGTNGGATCTGGCCCNGAACCTAAAAATGTNTCTANTANNTACAANACNAAACCTCCAAAAATAATACCTAACATTCCTGCTACTGTCGTTAAAAACACAGACTCTAGAACTACTTGTCTTCTAATTTCTATTGGGGTAGCTCCTATAGCACGTCTAATACCTATTTCTTTAGTTCGTTCTTTTACAGTTATCAATAAAATATTACCTATGGCAAAAACTCCTGCTATTAAAGTAGCGATACCAACAAACCATGTTAAAAATTGCATTCCAGTTAGAAAACCAGTAACCTTTCCAATTTCAACTGCTAAATTAGCACTACCGAAAGCTTTTTTATCTTCTGGATCTACTTTGTGAATATTCTTTAGAGTTAACAATATATCTTGTTCCATTTGTAAAATATCTACTCCTTCATTAGCTGTGATCATCATCCAACTAATTCTATTTGCTCTATTAAAAACCTGCTGAAAAGTAGTAAAAGGTATATATGCAGCTGCGCCATCAAAAGAAATATTACCATTTTTGTATACACCTACAATTTTATATGAAATATTACCAATAGTAACCATCTCACCAACTGGCTCCTCATTTTTATCAAATAATTGTTCGTAAATCTCTAATTCAATTACACATACTTTTGACTTTAATTTTATATCATTTTCATTCAAAAAACGCCCATAAATTAAATCCTTTTTTTGAACTTTATCCAATACTGGGAAATCTCCTGAAATATTAAAGTTTCCTGTTTTAAAACCTCTAGTTATAGCGCTATTAGATTGACTTCTTGGAGCAATAAATTTAATTTCCTTGTATTCACTTTTTAAGATTCCAACATCATCTGTAGTTAAACGAACTCTTCTTCCTTTTTGAAATCCCTTAAAAGGGAGTTCTGTTCTTTGAGACCAAACAAAAACACTATTAGTAGCAAAATCACCAAAAATAGTTTTAAAGTTATTTTCTAATCCTCTTGAAGCTCCTAAAAGTGTTACTAACAAAAAAATACCCCATAGAACACCAATAATAGTAATGGCTGTTCTTGTTTTATTTTTACGGATTCCTCCATAAATTTCTTGCCAAGTATCTGAATCAAATATAAATTTCATATTAATCTGCTCTTAAGGCTACTACTGGTTTAATTTGTGAAGCTTTTCTAGCTGGAACTAAAGCGGCTATTAATCCTGAAATAATTAAAACTATGGTAGCTCCTATTACCAGTCCTTGGCTTACACTTGGGTCTTTAATAAAGTAGTCTTTCTCTAAATTATTACCAATTAAACTTAGGATATAAGTTCCTAGGGTTAAACCAAGATATCCAGCAATGGTGGTTATTAAAACAGACTCTTGAACTACCATTCCAACTATAGATGAAGGTTTAGCTCCTAGTGCCTTTCTTATACCAAATTCTTTTGTTCTTTCTTTGATAACGAATATCATAATATTGCTTATACCAATTATTCCTGCAATAAGAGTACCTGAACCAATAAAAACAACAATAAAAAAGAGTGCTATCATAAAAACGTCTACTCCTTTACTAACTTCAGCCATATTTCTCACAGATAAAGCACTCTGATCATCTGGATGAATATCTAATTTACCTCTCATATCTCTTTCAACTAATTTTCCAAAAGCTATGGCTTCATCTAAGTTTAAATCTTCATTATACCCAATTCTAATTTGATTTAAATAATCATTATTCCCATATAATTTTTGGGCTGTAGTCACAGGAATATAGGCTACTCTCTCTTCATTATCTCCTCCATCATCAGAAAAAATTCCAATAACTTTATAGGATATCCCTCCAACATTAACTCGTTTAGCCAATGCTGGTTTTTCTCCAAATAGATCAGACTTAATTAACCTACCTATTACTATTACTTTTGAGGATTCATTAATGTCTAGTTGATTTATGTATCTCCCTTCATCTATTATTGTTTTCTCTAAAAATTGATGATCGGGATGAACAGCTGTTACGCTATAATTGTCTTGTTTATTATTGTATGAAATACTGAAATTTTTAAAAATTCTAGCAGTCATTAAATCTATCTTAGAATCATATTTGTCAGCTAAATACTCATAATCTGGATTCTTTAATTGAATTCTCCTACCAGATTGTAATCCTTTGAAAGGTTTTGTAGTTTTCCAAACTCTAACAATCATCGAATTCACAGCGTTGTCTACAAAAGCACCCTCAAACGTATTTTTAAGACCGCTTACAATTCCAAACAATAAAGTAAATAATAAAATAGCAAAAGCAACAGTAAAACCTGACATTACAGAACGTAATTTATTCTTATTGATGCTTTGGAAGATTTCTCTCCATCGATCTAAATCGAACATAGTTAAATGGTTTTAACGGGGTTTCTTTGAACGTTGATAGTATCACTAGTTATAATTCCATCTTTTAAACGAACTATTCGTTTAGTTTGATCAGCTACTTCCTCTTCATGAGTTATCACAAAAACTGTCATCCCTTCATTATTAATGTCTTTCAGTAAATCCATCACAGAATCAGTTGTTGTGGAATCTAATGCTCCTGTTGGTTCGTCTGCTAGTACAACCTTAGGTTGAGTTACTAACGCCCTTGCAATAGCTACACGTTGTTTTTGACCACCTGATAATTCATTAGGTAAATGAGACGCCCAATCTTTAAGACCAACTTTGTCTAAATAATCTAGTGCTATTTTTTGACGTTCCTTTCTTGAAACTCCCTTATAATACAACGGTAACGATACATTTTCTAGAGCAGTTTTATAAGAAATTAGATTGAATGATTGAAAAACAAATCCTAAAAACTTATTTCTAAGTACAGCACCTTTTTTTTCATTTAAGTTTTTAATCTCTTGACCATTTAAAAAATAATCTCCCTCATCATGCTCATCTAATAAACCAACAATGTTTAATAAGGTTGATTTACCTGATCCTGAAGAACCCATTATTGATACAAATTCACCTTCTTTAATATGTAAATCTATTCCTTTCAATACATGTAGAGAATCTTTCCCTATTGGATATGACTTGTGAAGGTTTTTGATGCGAATCATTTGCGTTATTATTTTTTTGATAAAAGTAGCTAATAGGCATTATTGCCGCTACTAATTTTATGTTAAAACAACAGTTTAGTTGCTTGTAAATATCAATACCCCCATAAGACGTTTTTAAAATTAATTTGTTACACTTAATTTTAAATTTTAAACATTATTTTTGCTTTACATGTTTGAAAATATAGATACCATCCCTAAAAACAAAAAGCTTATTTTATTTGATGGAGTCTGTAACTTGTGTAATGATGCAGTTTTAAAAATAATTAGGCAGGATAAAAATGATATTTTTTTATTCGCTGCACTTCAGTCAAATACTGGTCTAGATATCATTAATGAATTAGGAATCGATATCTCTAAAATTGATTCTATAGTCTTATATATTCCTGGGGGTAACTACTTTATAAAATCTGAAGCAGTTTTTAAAATTGCAAATGAGTTTAAAGGAGCTTGGAAAATCATTCAGATATTTAGAGTTTTTCCAGTTTTTTTGAATGACTTTTTTTATGACTTTATCGCTAGAAACAGATACCGTTGGTTTGGAAAAAAGGAAGAATGTATGATTCCTACTAAAAAATTAAATTCTAAATTTTTAAACTAAATGAAGTTTCCAAAAAAATTACAGTGTGTTATTTTTGATATGGATGGTGTTATTATAGATTCTGAAGAAATTCATAAAAAAGCATATTATGAGACTTTTAACAGTCTAGGAGTTGACGTTTCCGAAGAGCTTTATAAAACAATGACTGGTTCATCTACTATAAATGCATTTCAAAAGTTGGTGAAACATTTTAATCTAAATGATATTCCGGAAGAGTTAGTTCTTCAAAAAAGAAAACGTTATGTAAATTACTTTGAAAATGATCCAACATTAGCGTTGGTTCATGGAGTAAAAGAGTTGATTCAATTCCTACACAATCAAAATCTAACACTAGTTTTAGCTTCTTCTTCTGCTATGGTTAACATCAATCGAGTTTTTTCTAGGTTTGATTTAAATCAATATTTTACTGCTAAAATTAGTGGTGCAGATTTAACTGCCTCTAAACCTCATCCGGAAATTTTTGAAAAGGCAGCTATTCTTGGTGGTGTATCAAAAGAACTATGTATTGTTATTGAAGATTCAGACAATGGAATAAAAGCTGCTAACGATGCAGGAATATTTGTTGTTGGGTATGAAAATCCTCTAGTAAGTGATCAAACTCTCAAGGATGCTAATTTAATAATTAGGGATTATAATATCCTGAAAAAGTATATAATTGATTTAAAATAAAAAAAGCTCAAGTTTTACTTGAGCTTTTTTATAACTAATACTTTAAATTAAGGTCTAAATGAAATTTTTCGCATTCGTAAACTTTCTGGCGTAACCTCTAGATATTCGTCTACTTTGATGTATTCCATACATTCCTCTAATGAAAAATCGATCTTTGGAGCAATCTTAACACTGTCATCTGTCCCAGATGAACGAACATTCGTTAATTTTTTTCCTTTGATTAAATTTACACCCATGTCCGTATCCTTACTATTCTCGCCAACAACTTGCCCTATATATATGTCTTGGTTTGGATCTATAAAAAAGCGTCCTCTGTCTTGCAACCTATCTATTGCATAGGCTGTAGCTTTTCCTGCTGCAGAAGAAACAATAGCTCCTTTAATATCCTCTGAAAATTCACCTTTAAAAGGACCGTATTCTGAAAATCTATGGTTAATAATAGCAGTTCCTGCTGTTGCAGTTAAAATCTTATTTCGTAATCCTATAAGTCCTCTAGAGGGTATAGTAAACTCTAAATGTTGAAGATCTCCTTTTGGCTCCATTACTAGTAAATCTCCTTTTCGTAATGAAACTAAATTTATAGCCTTGGATGCAACATCTTCTGGAACATCTATCGATAAAGTTTCGTATGGCTCAGATTTTACACCATCAATATCCTTAAGTATTACCTGTGGTCTTCCAACTTGTAATTCATACCCTTCTCTACGCATAGTTTCTATCAAAACAGATAAATGAAGAACACCTCTACCAAACACATTAAATTTATCTTCTGTATCTGTTTCATCTACACGAAGAGCGAGATTTTTCTCCATCTCTTTGAATAATCGATCACGTAAATGACGTGAGGTAACATACTTTCCTTCTTTTCCAAAAAATGGAGAATTATTAATGGTAAATAACATACTCATAGTAGGTTGGTCTACCTCTATTCTTGGCAAAGCTTCTGGTGCATCTAAATCTGCAATGGTATCACCAATTTCAAAACCTTCTAAACCAGTTATAGAACATATGTCTCCACTTCTTACTTTTGAAGTTTTGGCTTTCCCCATCCCTTCAAAAACGTGTAATTCCTTAATTCTTACTTTTTTTGTAGAACCATCTCGTTTACACAACATATAATCTTTATTCTCCTCTAAATCGCCTCTAAAAACTCTTCCTATTGCAATTCTTCCTGTAAAAGATGAAAAATCTAACGAGGTAATTTGCATTTGAGGAGATCCGTCTCTGTAAGGTGCCTCAGGTATAGATTCTATAACTGCATCTAATAGGTCTAGGATATTATCCTTTGGATCTTGCCAATCTGTACTCATCCAACCATTTTTTGCCGAACCATAAATTGTAGTAAAATCTAATTGCTCTTCAGTTGCTTCTAATGCAAACATCAAATCAAATACTTTTTCATGAACTAAGTCTGGTGTACAATTTTCTTTGTCTACCTTATTCACAACAACTATAGGTGTTAATCCTAATTCTAAGGCCTTACCTAATACAAAACGTGTTTGTGGCATCGGCCCCTCAAAAGCATCTACCAATAACAAAACACCATCAGCCATTTTTAATACACGCTCTACTTCACCACCAAAATCTGCGTGACCAGGAGTATCTATTACATTTATCTTTACATTTTTGTAATTAACAGAGACGTTTTTTGATAAAATTGTAATTCCTCTTTCCCTTTCAAGATCATTATTATCTAATAATAAATCTTTACGTTCTTTACGATCGTCTAAAATTTTTGCTTGATCTATAATCTTGTCTACTAATGTAGTCTTACCATGATCTACGTGGGCTATAATGGCAATATTCCTAATTGATTGCATGCTTGCTTTTTTTGAAGTTGCAAAAGTAGTGTTTTACTTTAAGAGATTAAATAAATTAGCATTAATTTATCAGCTCTTCATCATCTCTAAAAGCTGATGGTAAAATATCAGGGATTAATTTGATTAACAGGGGCAATAACAAAGCCCCACCGGGTAACATAAATACTGTAAATGCAGGAATGGCTTTACAGATATCTAATAACTGGATTTTAACTTTTTCTTTTTCTTCTTCAGATAAAGAGGAATGCATAGATTTTTTTATTAAACTAACTGCTTCTTTACTTTGCTGAAGTTCTTTATCTAAGCGTTTTTTATTTTTTTGAAGGAGTTCTTTTATTTCTTCTACAGTATTCATTCTAATTTTCTTCTTACTCTTTCTTCTTTAATTAAATTTAGTTCTCTACTTGTTTGTCCTGCTACAGAAGTATTTTCTTCAGCTCTTCTTATGAGATAAGGCATCACATCTCTAACTGGTCCAAAAGGAACGTATTTAGCTGTATTGTATCCTTCTTTAGCTAAATTAAAACTTATGTGATCGCTCATACCGTACAATTGACCAAACCATAATCGATTGTCTTTTGGAGTTATGTTGTGGCGTTTTGCTAAATCCAATAATAAATAAGAACTGTCTTCGTTATGTGTTCCAGCAAAAAGAGCCATTTTATCGTGTTCCATTATAAATTTTATGGCATCATTAAAATTTTTATCAGTAGCATTTTTATCAATACAAATAGGAGACGGATACTTGTTTTCTATTGCTCTTTCTCTTTCTTTTTCCATGTAAGCACCACGAACTATTTTTAACCCTATGTGGTAATTTCCTTTCAAGGCTTTCTGCTGTAAATCTTTTAAATACTCCATCCTATCATGGCGATACATTTGTAATGTATTAAAAACAATAGCTTTATTTACATTATACTTTTCCATTAGGCCTTCAACCAATACATCTGCCGCATCTTGCATCCAACTCTCTTCAGCATCAATTAAAATAGGAACATCATATTTTATTGCCTTGTCACATATTTCATAATAACGATTCATGACAGTTATCCACTCACTTTTTTCTTCATTAGTAAGTGATTTTTTTTCTGTAATTTTTTGATACAAAGAAAAACGACCCACCCCTGTTGGTTTAAAAACCACAAATGGAATCGCATCTTTTTTCTTGGCAAATTCTATATTTTTTAATGTTTTTGCTTTTACAATGTCAAATTGCTCTTCTGTTTCTTTACCCTCTACAGAATAATCTAAAACAGAATAGACTTTATGATGGTGCATTTTTTCAATGATAGGAGNACAATCTTCCTCAGTAACTCCACCACAGAAATGATCGAATACTGTAGATCTAATTAATCCCTCAACAGGTAAGTGTGCTTTTAAAGCAAAGTTAGTAACGGCTGTACCTATTTTAACCATTGGTTGACTTTGAATTAATTTGAATAAGAAAAAAGCTCTTTCTAANTCTGAGTCTGACTTTAATGAAAAAGCAATTTTGGTATTATTAAAGAGATTCATAAACTTAAAAAAATATATAAACAAAGATAGTTAGCTGATTCAAATTATTCAATATTTTGTAGTTTATTTGTAATTGAAATTTATAGAACATGAAATCTATTAAAGCGGCTACTTATTATGTTCATTTTAAGCAAAATGGATATGGAGAATTAAATTTCTTAATTCAAAAAGAAGATTATTCTTCAATTTTTATTTTGGTTGATGAAAATTCTTTAGAATATTGCTATCCAAAATTTATTCCTTTACTAGAAACAGATAAACGAATAGAAATTATAGAAATTGAATCAGGAGAAATTAATAAAAACCTTGATACTTGCAGTGGTGTTTGGAATGCACTAACCGAATTAAATGCAGATAGGAATAGTTTATTAATTACACTTGGTGGTGGAGTTATCACGGATTTAGGAGGATTTGTAGCAGCTACCTACAAACGTGGTATTGATTTTGTAAATATTCCTACAACGTTACTTAGTATGGTTGATGCATCTGTAGGTGGTAAGACTGGTGTAGACCTAGGAGTTTTAAAAAATCAGATTGGATTATTTGTGAACCCACAAATTGTTATAATTGACGAAGATTTTTTAGCTACTTTAAATGATAGAGAATCTATGTCTGGTGTTGCCGAAATCATAAAATATGGATTAACCTATGATACTAATTTGATTGATTATTTAAAAACTTTTGAAAAATCAACTATTCATAAAATCATTCATCGATCAATAGAAATTAAAAACGAAATAGTTTTGAAAGATCCCAAAGAAAAAGGGGTAAGAAAGGTTTTAAATTTCGGACATACATTGGGTCATGCTATAGAATCTTATTTTTTAGATAACAACAACAAAGATAACCTTACCCATGGTGAGGCTATAGCAATTGGTATGGTTTGTGAATCATATCTTTCATATAAAGTTCTAAAATTGCCAATTGAAAAATTAAATGTTGTCAAAAATATGATTAGTACTATGTATGAAAAAGTGACTATCGAACAGGAAGACTATGCTCCTATTTTTGAATTATTAAAGCATGATAAAAAAAATAACAATGGCGAGATAAACTTCGTGTTGTTAAATGATTTTGAAGAATTTAAATTAGATTGTAAAATAAGTAACAAATTATTGGTAGAAAGTATTGAATACTATAATTCTTAATGAACTTTATTTAATGCCGCATTATAAACATCCTCATAAACTGGTAATATATTATCTAAACAAAATTGTTTAGTATGTTCTTTGGCAGCTTTCTTAAAATTCATCAAAATATCATCATCTTTCAAAATTGATATTGCATTTATTGCCATATTATCACAGTCACCTAGATTACTGAGGTATCCTGTTTTCCCATGAATATTTACTTCAGGTAATCCTCCAGTATTTGTAGAAATAACGGCAGTTGAAGCAGCCATAGCCTCTAAAGCAGCCAATCCAAAACTTTCACTTTCAGAAGGCAATAAAAAAACATCAGTGTAACATAAAATTTTAGATATTTCGTGACTATTTCCCAAGAAGATAACTTTGTCTACTATTCCTAACTTTTTCACCTGTAATTCAGCTTTTCTTTTTTCTGGGCCTTCTCCTACCATCAATAATTTTGAGGGTAGCTCTTGTTGAACTTTGTAAAAAACCTTAATTACATCTTTAATTCTTTTAACTGGTCTAAAGTTAGAAATATGAGTTAATATTCGCTCATTAGGTTTTGCCACAGCTATTCGTTGACAATCATTCTGTAATTCACGATCATATTTTTCAGTATCTATAAAATTATGAATTACTTTAATTTCATTAGTAATGGAAAATAAACGAAGCGTATGCTCTTTCAAACTTTTTGAAACTGAGGTTACTATATCAGAATTATTTATACTAAATTCTACTGCTGTTTTATAACTGGGATGACTTCCAACCAAAGTAATGTCAGTTCCGTGTAAAGTAGTCACAACTTTTATATCAATTCCCTTCTCTAATAGCATCATTTTTGCCATNTAAGCAGCATATGCATGAGGAATAGCATAATGAACATGTAAAATTTCTAATTGATATTTAGATACAACTTCTACTAATTTTGTAGACAATGCTAGCTCATAGGGTTGATATTGAAATAAAGGATATTCCTCCATTAATACTTCATGGAAGTGTAACTTGTGAGAAATAAAATCTAAACGAACAGGTAGATTATACGTAACAAAATGTACTTCATGGCCTTTATCTGCTAAAGCCATTCCTAACTCTGTAGCTACTACTCCACTTCCACCAAATGTTGGATAACAAACTATTCCTATTCGCATTTTTTATTTAAAAATTTTTACAAATATACTTTTTTACTAACGGTGCATATCTAAATAAAAACATAAAAAAGTAAGGTTAGAGTATAAAAAAAACCTATTGAATATCAATAGGTTTTTAATTTTATTGGTGACTATTGTTAGTAATCTCCTAGTGTTACTGGATTTTGATTTAGGGCAACAGCTAATTGATCATCATTTGGTGCTTTTCCATGCCATGCATGGGTATGCATCATAAAATCTATTCCATTACCCATCTCAGTGTGTAATAATACACAAACTGGTTTTCCTTTTCCTGTTTTAGATTTAGCTTCAGAAAGTCCTTTTATTATTGAATCAACATCATTCCCTTTTATTATATCAATTACTTCCCAACCAAAAGCTTCAAATTTAGCTCTGATACTTCCCATTGGCAATACATCATCAGTAGCACCATCAATCTGCTTGCCATTTAAGTCGATAGTAGATATCAGATTATCTATTTTTTTTGCAGAAGCGTACATCGCAGACTCCCAAACCTGACCTTCTTGCAACTCACCATCACCATGAAGTGTGTATATAATTTTATCATCTCCGTTAAGCTTCTTTGATTCAGCTGCTCCAATGGCCACAGACATTCCTTGTCCGAGAGATCCTGATGCAATCCTTATACCAGGCAAACCCTCGTGAGTAGTTGGATGCCCTTGTAAACGAGTATTCATTTTTCTAAAAGTTGCCAATTCTTCGACAGGAAAGAAACCGCTTCTAGCTAATACACTATAATAAACTGGTGAAATATGACCATTAGATAAGAAAAATAAATTTTCATTTTTACCATCCATTGAAAATTCTGTTGAATACTCTAATACCTCTTGATACAACACAGTAAAAAACTCTGCACAGCCTAGAGAACCTCCAGGATGACCAGAATTTACAGCGTGAACCATTCTTAAAATATCTCTTCTAACTTGTTGTGTGAAATCTTGTAATTCTTGAGTAGTAGCCATTAAATAATATTTGATTTACAAAAGTAATTTTTTAAAAAACATTTGACAAGGTTTATTTAGTTACAAAGTTAACAAGGTTATTAACTATGTTTTTTCTTTTTTCTTTTTGGCAGCAGGAAATAATACGTTATTTAATATCAAACGATAACCTGGAGAGTTTTTATGAAGTTCTAATTCAGTTTTTGGATCTCCTACCCTATGGGTATAATCTTCGGGATCATGACCACCATAAAATGTAAACATCCCCTTTCCTTTTGTCCCATGAATATACTTAGCCTCTCTGTTTGTTCTATTTTCACCTAAAACTAGAATATTTGACTTGATAGTAGATCTATCAAAAGAAGTTGTCTGCCCCATAAATCCCTTCACTAACTGCGTATGATTTTGAGTTAGCATCGTTGGTACCTGATCCCACTTAGCTGAAAATTCTATTAATGAAAAGTAATCAGAAGTTTTGGGAATGAGACGTTTTGTAGTCATATCTATAGTCGAGAACTCGTAGGTAGTTGGATTTCTTATTAAATTAAAATCTTTGAATGCAAAAGTCTTATTAAAATTAATTTTAGATTGATAATTAGATTCTGAAGGATCGCCATCAAACATAGATTCTGCGATATCTACATCATCTGCAGACAAAGCTATATCAAAACTATCAGTTGCAGAACACATAGCAAACATAAAACCACCACCAATTACAAAATTTCTTATCTTTTTACTTACAGCTAGTTTTAATTTTGAAACTTTATTAAAACCCAATTTTTTTGCAGATTTTTCAGCTTGAAGTTTCCCGTTCACATACCAAGGAGTAGTTCTAAACGCTCCATAAAAACGACCATATTGACCAGTAAAATCTTCATGATGAAGGTGAAGCCATTCATAAAGTATTAATTTATCATTTAAAACCTCTTCATCATAAATAACATCAAATGGAATTTCTGCATAAGTTAACACCATGGTAACAGCGTCATCCCATGGCATTTTATCCTTTGGGGAGTAAACAGCTATTTTTGGAGCTTTTTCAAGACTAACTGCTTCTTGATTTTTTGAAGGAGAAGAAATATCTTCTAATATTATTTGTGCTTTAGCATCTGAAATTACTTGACACGTAACACCTCTTATGTTGCATTCATTTTCAATAATTTTATTATTTTCTATCAAAAATGCTCCACCATCATAATTTAATAACCATTTGGCTTTTAAACCTACCTCTAGAGAATAATAAACAATACCATAAGCTTTCAAATGATTTATTTGATTATCGTCATTCATAGGAACATAAATAAAGGAGGCACTAATAGAGCTCGAGACAAACAGAAACAATAAAATAATAATCAAATTTCTCAACACAAAATTATTTTATTGAAGATTATATTTATTTAACCAAGCCAATACATGAGCTACTTTACTGATTAGATTACTAGGTTTATTTGCAATTCCATGAGATGCTCCTGGTATTTCCACAAGAACTGTTTCAATTTTTCTTAATTTTAGAGCATGGTATAATTGTTTCGCTTCACTTGGAGGTGTTCTTAAATCATTCATTCCTACCATCACCATTGTAGGTGTACTAATATTACCCACAAGCGATAATGGTGAAAATTTCCAATAAGTTTCAAAATTTTCCCATGGTTGTCCCGGATATCTTGAATTTGCATATCCGAAATAATTATCTGCAACAAGAGTTTTACTAATCCAATTCATAACAGGCTTCACCACAACAGCAGCTCTAAAGCGCTTATTTTTACCAATCATCCAGGCTGTCATAATACCTCCGGCACTTCCTCCGGTAACAAATAATTTATTGTTATCAACAACTCCTTTTTTAACAAGGTAATCAACACCATCCATTACATCATTATAATCTTGTCCCGGATAATTATTGTACAATAAATTTGCAAATTCTTCTCCATAACTAGTGCTTCCTCTGGGGTTTGGATAAAATACCACATATCCATCTGCAGCATATAATTGGATTTCTGAAGTAAAACGATCTCCATAATTTAAAATTGGTCCACCGTGATTTTCTACTAATAGTGGATATTTTTTTCTAGAATCATAAAAAGGAGGCTTTACTAACCAACCTTGAATCTTTCTTCCATCAAATGATGAGGTGTACCATACTTCTTCAGTTTTCCCAAGCACTCTTCTAGACAACAAATCTTCATTTAAGTTTGTAATTAATTTTGGAGATTTTTTATCTTTAATTACTGCAAGTTCAGAGGGATATTCGGGTCTTGTATGAGTATAAACTATTGTGCCATTTTTAGCAACTGAAAATGAACCAGAGGCATAAGGCCTACCAATAGTTGTTCCCCCTAAATTATCGGCTAATTTAGTAACTTTACCACTCAAGCTTATATAAGCTACTTTTGAATTTCCTTTTTCATCATAGGTGCAATACAATCCATTCCCTGAAGAATCCCAAACTATATTTGAAATACTATTATCGAAATTCCCAGAAATTGTAGTTCTATTTTTTCCATTAGAATTCATTAAATATAAAACCCTATTTTGATGAGTCTGAACGTTGTCTTTGAACCCTAAAAAAGCAATTTTCTTACCATTTGGAGAAACTTTTGGAGAAAAGTCGGGCCCTTTTTGTGAGGTTAATACTTTTATTATTTTTGTGTGTATATTAACATTATAAACCTCACTATTTCTAAAATCATATTCCCAATCCTCAACTCTATTTGCAGAAAAATAAATTGATTTGCTATCTGGTGAAAAAGAAAGAGTACCTGTATGATTGTAATTCCCACTCGTTATTTGTTCTGGTGTACCTCCTTGAGATGGAATTGTATAAATGTGAGTAAACCCTGGCTTCAAATAACCTCTACCATCAGCCTCATGCTTCAACCTATTAGTAATTCTTGCTGGTTTTGCCCAATTAGCTCCCTTAGGTTTTTGAGGCATTTTTATGACTACTGGCAGCTTTTCAGACTTAAACATTGTGAATGCAATAAGTTTTCCATCAGGAGACCAAGTTATATTTCCTGGAGACATTTCNAACTGAGATAATTTTGCTATTTGNCCAGTTAAAACCCAATACATATAAATTTCTGATCCTTCTTTTGTATTGCTTACAAAGGCAATACGATTTCCATCGGGTGACCAAGTAGCTTTTGATTCACTTACCTCTCTTGAAGTTAATTTTCTGTGAGAAGTACCATCGGCATTAAGAATCCAAAGATTGCCTTTAGATGTATCATTCATTATGTCAAAACCACTTCTTTTGTAAATAATTTGGGAGGCGTCTGGTGAAATTTGCGGGTTTACGGCCCATTCTAAAGAAAATACATCTAGAGGTTTAAATATAGATTTACTTCCTTGAGAAAAAACCAGTTGAAAACTATTAATATAAATTAATAATACAATAATATGTCTCATATAGCTAAATATAAATTAAACTTTTAAAAATCATATGAAATTTGATGATGGTATTTTACTAGAAAGGTACATCATCTTCATCCGTACCAAAGGCATCTTTTGGCTCAATACGAGTGTCCGGAAAAATATCTTCAGCAAAATCAGTATTCATACTTGATTGAAATTCACTACTAAAACCTTCATCTAAGTCAGAGAATTTAGCTAAATGACCCGTAAATTTTAATCGAATATTATCTAGACCACCATTACGGTGTTTGGCAATGATAAATTCACCTTGGCCTTCACATGGTGTATGGTCATCATCATCCCATTCTGTCATTCCNTAATATTCTGGACGAAATATAAAAGAGACAATATCTGCATCTTGTTCAATAGCTCCAGATTCACGTAAATCAGATAACAAAGGTCTTTTACTACCACCTCTAGTTTCTACAGCTCTAGATAATTGTGATAATGCAATTACTGGAACTTCTAATTCTTTAGCTAAAGCTTTTAAATTTCTAGAAATCATAGAAATCTCTTGCTCTCGATTTCCTCCACCTTTACTATTATTACCTGCAGTCATTAGTTGTAAGTAATCAATAACTATAATTTTAACATTATGTTGGGATACTAGACGGCGTGCTTTTGCACGTAAATCAAAAATTGATAAAGACGGTGTATCATCTATAAAAATTGGGGCATCAGACAAACGTTTTACTTTTACATTCAACTGTTCCCACTCATGTGGCTCTAAATTCCCTTTACGAAGCTTTTCTGAAGTTAAACCTGTTTCAGAGGATATCATTCTTGTGATTAATTGTACAGAAGACATCTCTAAAGAAAAAACAGCAACAGCATGATTAAAGTCAATAGCCATATTTTTAGCCATAGATATTACAAAGGCTGTTTTTCCCATACCAGGACGGGCAGCTATTATAATTAAATCTGATGGTTGCCAACCTGAGGTAATCGCGTCAAGTTTTGTAAAACCTGTAGCCAAGCCACTCATTCCTTCCTTATTAGAAATTTCTTGGATTTTTGATAAAGCCTGTTTAACTAAATCACTTGCTCCTTCCGAACTTTTCTTTAAATTTCCCTGTGTTACTTCAAAAAGCTTAGCTTCAGCATTATCTAACAAATCAAATACATCTGATGTTTCATCATAAGCATTTTCAATAATATCACTTGAAATACTGATTAACCTGCGTTGAATATATTTTTGAAGAATAATTCTTGCATGAAATTCTATATGTGCNGATGAAGCTACTTTTTGAGTTAGTCTAATCAAATGAAAATCACCACCTACTAAATCTAATTTGGCANTTTTTCTCAATGAGTTTGAAACAGTTAACAAATCTATGGGTTTAGANTCTTGAAATAAATCATAAATAACTCTATAAATTTCCTGATGTTTAATCTCATAAAAAGCGTCAGGATGNAGAATATCAATAACGTCATCAATCCCTTTTTTATCAATCATCATAGCGCCCAAAACTGCCTCTTCAAGATCAACAGCTTGAGGTGGNACCTTCCCTTTTTCTAAACTAATAATTTTAGATTTGTCTACTTTTTTACCACTATAAGATTGCGTTTTCTCCATAGTAACAAAGGTATATTTTTACTAGCAAATGAGGTTTCTCCTATTGGTTTTTATTTTTACACAAGATTTGTTAACCAAATTGTTATTATCATGTTAACAAAGTATAAAGTTCTACATTTCTTTCTGTATTTTTACCATAATGATGATAAAAAAGAGAAATATTTATCTGACCCTTTTTTTAGGAATTCAAATACTATTCATGAGATGGATAGAAAGCTATCCATCTTTTATTGAAACCTATTATTCTAGAGGAATATATCCATACATAAGCTCTTTTTTAAGAATTTTAT
>JGI20160J14292_10001806_pt1 | contig 17601 bp, 36 predicted proteins | sample COG_10_FD_14292 | JGI IMG/M metagenome (IMG submission 14292) | reverse complement strand
CAACCAAATTGACTTCTCAGTTGAAGAAATCGAAAGACGAATGTATGAAGGGTAATAATGAAATTGATTTAGAAATAGCAAACGAACATAGTAATCCATTTTATGTAATGGATGAATTCGCTAGAGTATTTGTTGGGTTAAGACATGGTTACCCACATTTTAGTGATAATATAAACGAAGCAAAACAAATTTACAACAATGCACAATTCAGAAACATCAAATATGGACACACTTACAAAATTGAACGAGTCGAATTACAAGATTTATTGTGATATGGATGGTGTGCTTACCGATTTTGATAAGCAATTTACTGATAGCATTTCACCTTGGAAACCAAAACAATTCATTGATAAAAATGGATTAGATGAGTTTTGGAAGGAAATTGATAGCCGAGGAGTTGGATTTTGGGTTGGGATGAAATGGATGGAAGATGGTAAAAAATTATTTGAATTCCTTAAAAATTACAAGGATGTAGAATTACTATCCTCACCTTCACGTAGTGAGCATTCTCGTTTAGGCAAACGTTTATGGGTTCGTAACCACAAGTTAGGTGTTAAGTTAAATTTAGAGTATTCTAAAAACAAACAAAAACATGCTGCCACAAACCATATTTTAATTGATGATCGAAAAGACAACATTGAAAGATGGGAAGCGGCAGGAGGAATTGGTATCTTACATACAAATACTGAAAACACAATGGCATGTCTGAAAAAACTGGTCACACGGTAAAAATTAAATATGATTTTCCTGAACAGCTATGTTGTGAGGTTTATGTCCCTAATTTAGAAGATTGGTTTCGAGTAACACCCAATGAATTTAGAAGTTGGGTAGGACAAAGACGAATACTAAGACTTAAAGGTAAGGTTGGAGACGGAGACATTACTTCGTATTATGAGCCGTATGAAGGACCAACATACTTATTTGGCACGAATAAAAAAATTAGTTCAAACAAATATAAATTAAACAGCGTGGCGTTTGTAAATAATAAAGACCCACGTATATTTCAAAGACGACCTTATGAGCAGCTCTAAAAAAACAAAAAAGCAGATCGAAGAAGAAATGAAAAATGAATTGCGTAAGCAAGGAGTTGATGTTGATTTCCAAGATGATTTTGGTGATGTGTATGGTAGTGATGATGACTTACTTTCTAAATTTAAAGACAGTAAAAGTGAATACGAAGATGATTCGTACGATTACTAATTAAAACAAGCTTTTAACAGACATACCTCATCCTTACATCCGTATATACAAACCTATGATTACAAACTACATATTATACTACTTATTATCCGGAGTCTTTATAGGGCTTTGGATTGAAATCATGGTAGTAGCAATTGGTTTGGAAGTTGATTGGAAAGAACGATTTTCTTTAATCACATTATGGCCGGTTATGGTTTTGATCTTTATTTATTATCTTATTAAAGAATTATTACAATGATTAAATATTTTTTAGGATTAACATTTGCTATTGGAGCAATAATGTATCTCGTTCAATTACACAGTGCCTGGGAACGAAAATACATCAAAAAACAGGATAAGTTTAAAAGGGATGACACTTGAAGAATTTATAACACACAAGACTAGTTGGGCAAACGGGTTTTCCGAACACATGAAACTTTCAAACATAGATTTTGAAACTTATATGCGTATGAATGGGTTAGGTAAAGAAGAGTTTGCCATTCTAAATAACAAATCAAATGAAAAAATTTCTTAAAGATTTCTGAGAAAATTTTTGGAATCTTAAGAATTTGTTCGTATATTTACAAGGTAAATGAGGTGCGAGCCTAAAACCCAATTATGATGATATACCAGTTTATTGATATGCCAACTTTAGTGTTTACGGTTGTATTGACTGCTTATTTTGCAGGGATGATCGGAGTATTTAATCAATGTAGAAATATGAAATAATGAAAAATTTCTCTTCGGTTTGTAATAAAGGTTTTGCGATGGTTATTAATGGATATTCTATCTCAGTTCAATATGGTCCTGGAAATTATGTTGATAGTGATATCAGATATTCTGATGATAATCCTATGGATCATGTGGTTTGGGAAAGTGATTTAGCTGAGGTGATGGTTACGGATTTGTTGAATAGACCTATATTTGAGATGGGTGATGATTATTTTGATGATGCTGTTTTAGGACATTGCACTTCAGAAACTGTTGCTCGAATTATTAGTACTTTAGTTCATGCCCAGCCTGGTGAAGATGTGCGCCCAGCTATTGTACAAATTGTTGAAGCTTCGCATTAAATTTGTGGGGTTTTATCTCTTCGTTCGTATATTTACAGAGTCCGGTTGCGGGCGTATTGTTTAATTAAAAACCCAGTTAAGATGTTTGTAGAAAAAATTAAAGAAGCTCAAGAGATGCTTGCTAATAACAGCGAGTTAGAGAAAGTAGAAATTCGATTTAAAACCCCTCAGGGAGTTTATGGTTATTTAAATAATCAGTTTGTTCTGTGGGTTAAGCGACATCATTTTGACGAAGGTCAGTTTAATTATTCTTTGTTTGAGGGTGGGTTATTTGGAGGTTTTGTGGGTCAAGTTAAGCCTATGAAGAATGGAAAGGGAATGGGTGTTAAGAGATTTTGGTTAAATAAAATAATAAGCCAAACCATGTATTATAAGAATTTTGAGTTTGAAAAAATGGTTCAAATTGAGGAGATGAAAGAACATCCTGAACCTGTTAAGGAAACTGAAGAATTGCCATTCTAATGAATGATTTAATGAAGAAATTAGTTTTGTCCATGAACATGGATGAAATTATAGAAATGTTAAGGGAAATTCGCGAACTAAGCGAAATGTCACCAAGTGAGCGTGAAATTTACGCTTTATACAACCCAGATGCACAACTTATTGCGGAATGTGATAGAGAATCATTGATCTCTTCAAAAGAAGATGTGCTAAAGATTTTGAATTGAGAGAATTTGTTCGTATATTCACGGAGTCCGGTTGCGGGCACTTAAAGACAAAGAAATGAACGTTTTATATTTACATGGCTTAGAAAGCAAACCCACTGGTCCTAAAATGCAATATTTAAAGGATCGTTTTGATAGCTATTATGCTCCTGAAATTGATTATAGAGATCCAGATTCATTTGAAGAAATTCTTGATTTGTGTATTGCTGAGGAATTTGACATGATTATTGGTTCTTCTATGGGAGGTTATTATGCGGGTGCCATAGGATCAATACTTGACATTCCAATTATTGCTTTTAATCCTGCTTTCCATTCTCGTGAATTTGAACCATATGGTGTTACAACGGGTTCAAATCCCATGAACGGGGTTTGTGTGTTGGGCATGGATGATGACGTTATTGACCCTACAAAAACGTTTAAAATGGTAGAAAATTGCGAGACATTGGCAGTTATGCCTATTGAAGGTATGGGTCACCGCACTTCATTTGAGGTGTTTGTAAAAGCCATTGAAACAATTATTCCTGAGGATATTGATTGATATTTATCGGTATGATTAAACTGGTAGATTTACTCCTTGAAGAGTATCCCAAAGGTAAGTATATTCCCTTAGATAGTGAGGAGAAGAAAAAGGCACAACAAGATTTATTTGATCTTATAGATACTGCTTATTCTTCTATTGGGGGTCACGTAAAATTCAAACAACCTTCCGATATTATGGACCCTAAGCTCGAATTTTGGAGAGCGGCTGATATAGATGAAGATCCTGAATTGGACGTCGTCTATTTTGGTAAGAAAACACCATTTGGTGTAAAACATACTGGTATTGGACACGATGGTGAAAGAGCCAACATTAAGAACTTATTAATTAGAAAATCAAGTGAACTTAAATCACCTGGTAATTATGTTGAAATAAGTGGTGCTGCTTATGATTCATTCGTTGATAAAGGAGGTGTTCCTACTATTGATGATGAAGAAAAAGTACGCGCTATTCTTAAAGGAAAAGAATTAGAATGGCATGGTGAACACCCCAAGGGTACCAAACCAGGTAATGGTTGGTATACACGTACAATTGGAGGTCAAAAACTAACAAAAACTTTGGCAGGAGTTGTATAATTTATATATTTATCAATAAAAACATCATTAAAAATGGAAGAATTAAGTAAATTTAGACAATTTATCAACGAAGGTAAAGAAAAAACTAATGAAATTTTTGGACTTAGGGGAACACCAGACTCAACTAAAAAAGCAGCTAAAGCTTTAGATGCACTTGAAAAAGCACTTTTTGAATTAAACTTTCTTGATATTCTTGGACAAGAAGATTATGAGGATTGGTTGATCAAATATGAGGAATTGAGAGGAAGAGTGATGGCGGGGTTAGATGATGAATCTAGAGAGAAATATGATGTTGCTTATGGCAGTTCAGAAGGTGATTTAGATGAAAATGACGCAGCACTTGATGAAATAATCAACGAAGCTAAACCTAACCTTAAGAAAGCATTACCTACTATTGCAGCACGTAACGTTGAAAGAAATAATGCTATCAACTTTGATATTGAAGAAATGATGGATATGGTAGGAGAAGCAGGTAAAGGTGAAGGAAGCGAAGAAGCTAAAATTTTATTTAAAGCCTCAAATGCTTCTGATGAGCTAGAACAAGCACTTGTAGATTTACAAGTATACTTCGAAGATGATTTAGGCGAAGGTAAAGATACAAATGATGAAATTGAAGAAGGGGTGATTGGTCAGACCTTCAGAAAGATATTTGGAAAACAAGAATATAAAGAGGGGGATATAGTTTTTCTTAAGAAAAATCATAGGGAAGTTCGCGTAATTCTTCAAGCGAAACATGGGGACAAATCGAAACGTAATCGGTTGGACTATAGAACCCAAGATGAAAAATCCAATTTAGCGGACCCAGAAGGTAATATATACTACATTATGTCCGAACCCCAACCCATTAATGTTAAATTAACTATAGATAATGCGGGGTTTCATTTTAAGAAACTAGATTCGCTTAGTAAAACTGGATATCGTGAAGGTGGGGAGAAAATATACCAGACTAGTATTAAAGGAGAAGCTGTTTGGGATGAGGGGAAAAAACGCTATATGCCTAAATAAAAATTAAAAATGAAAGAATTTAACTTATCCAAGTGGAGACAATTTGTAATTGCTGAAAGTGATTTTGGCAATGATCCTCAGGATCGTTATAACTACGTTAGAAAATTTACAGCTGACCTTCCTGATACTGCACGTAGTGAGTATTTAGTTAGTAATTTAGACGATGCTCTAGAAGATTTTAAACTAACTGATGAAGTTGGAGAATTTGACCAAGCTTTTGTAGATATTATGAAAGCTTTAGGCAAAGAAAACGAATTATTTGAAAATTTATTTTCACCTAACGAAATGTCAGCAATGGCTGTAGAAAAAGAAATGGCTGAGGGTATTCCTGATGTTAATACTGATTTTTCAGTTGATACTGATTTCTCAGCTGATTTAAGTGAAAATGATGCAGTACTAGATGAAATAGTAAAAGATGCTAAGTTTGAAGTTGGTGATAAAGTAACTATGAAAGCAGGGGGAGAGGAAATGGAAATTACTAAAGCACGTAAGATGTTTGGATCCGATACTCAAGCATATACTGTTAAAAAATCAGATGGCAAGACAGATGAATACTCTGCTAACCAATTAAAAAAAGCATAATGAACGAGTTTATAGGTAAGTGGAGAAAATTTATAGTTGAGGGGTGGAAAAATGAACTTAATGAAAATATGCCTTCCTCTGAAGAAATACTACAAGATATAGTTAATGAATTAGAAGCTGGGTTAAATGTACTAGTATTGCCTGCTGATATTAATCCTAAGAAAAATAAAGTAGTTATTTATCCTTCATCCCAACCAGGGGGTGAAAAACCTTATGGACCTATGGCTCAACGTATAGTAGTATCCTACAATAATGAGGGAGAAATAGAATTAGAGGCTATAGTAGGTTATAGTAGATCGTTTGATCGTATTGGACCTATTGATGGAGTAGAAGCAGGAAAAACTAGATATGTTGGTCAAAAAATATGGATGGCTTCTGGTGGTAATCCCTTAGTTAGTATAAAAACTCTTAAATATTATGTTGAACAGCTCCAACAGGGATTAGAAGGTGAATCTCAAGCACAGGCAGATTTCTATAAAGATAGACAACCTGATTAATTAAAAAATTATATTTATAACAAAATAAAAAAATGTTTATACCACACGAAGGACCCGGAACTTGGCAATCATTCCTTAAAAGAAAGGATAATATAGGCCTTACTATTATGGAGTCACGCCAAAAGTACCTCAAAGAACAACTTTTGTTCGAAAATTATGTTAGTACATTACAAACTCTTAATACTGTAAGTACAGCTGCAGCAGGTGCTGCAGGTGGACCCGCACCTAGTACAGGTGGAGGTGGTGGAGGTGGTGGTGATTATTTAGTTGAATTTAAAGTCAATACTAATTACAATATTACTTCAGGATACTTTAGTGTTCCTAACCCTACTACTAGATTAAATCTAAACTTTTCAACCACGGAGATTAATAATTATTTTGCTGGCAACCCTTTTGATAATGGAAATGTTTGGAATGGGGATGTAACTATAGATTGGGGAGATGGTACAGTTGAAACTAAAACAGGATATGATGTAGGTGGAACCGATACTTCAAATATCGAAGCTAATTGGTGGGGGAAGATAGGGTTAGTTCAACACGATTATACCACAGATGGGGAATACACGGTTAAAATAAAAGGACCAGGAGCATATTACTTAAGATTTATGTGGACTCCTTTAGTAGAACTCATTAAGTATGATCCTTCATTAACAGAAGACTTTAGTTGTTTATTTGCTTATATGCCTCGAACTGCTACTCAAAACTTTACAACAGACATTAGCAATTGGGTAATACCTAGTGGTAAATCTTTATCATGTATAGGATCTAATTTCGCGAAGGAATGGAACATCGGTTCCGCATTTCGAAGGGATTATGGATTTGAGATAGATATTTCGAATTGGGATATTTCAGGTACAACTAGCTTAAAAAGGGCTTTTACTCGATCAGATGGGTTTAATTCTAGTCAAATTGCAAATTGGGCTGTTCCTTCAACTTGTGATGACTTGGAAAATGCCTTTAATATGATTGGAGATGCTTTAATTCAAGGTAGTACTTGCAACACATTAGATGTAAGTAGTTGGGATACTAGCGGTGTTAAAAACTTTCAATACGCTTGGTCGAAATCTGATTGGGGTGGAACAGGAGCAAATTCCCTTACCTTTAATAGTATTGATCAACATCCGGTGGCTTCAACGCTAGGAGTTCAGAACGCTTTTGAATTGAAAACTGGTGGTGTTGGGACCCTCCCAGCTGTACCAAGTTGGAATTTTGGAGGAGATGCTACTTCAACGGGAATCTGGTTCCCAGGTGCGGGGGCAGTAGGACCTGGATCTTATGCTAACTGGTTTAATACCTATTTACCGATCAATAAGACTGATTTTGGAACTACTCTTGTAGGGTGGGCTAATAATGCAGGGTTAACTACCAATTCAAGATTTGATGCAAGCTACGCATCCACACCTGATTCTAACGATTTTGACTACTCAGGAGATGCAACGGTTCAAGCAGCCTTAACTACACTTCAAAATACTAAAGGTTGGACTCTTGTAGGGTTTACTTTCTAAGAATAGAATATTAAAAATTTAAAATAAAAATAAAAAATGTCACATAAAACAAACGCACCAAAAGATTGCTTTTACTTAGCACACAATGGAACTGATGTATTTCATTATGGTGAAATTACTGATGGTACTCCTATTGCAACAGGTCAACCTACTTTAGAGTGGTTGGATACTAAAGAAGAATTACAAACTAGAGTAGAAGAATTAGGAGGGACATTCAATTGGCCCGAGCCAGAAGAGGAAGTAACACCTCCAACACCCTAAAATTTAATTTAAAGCATGTGGAAACCAATATATCAACCAGAATCTTGGCCTCAATTCGTTAAAAGGAAAGACATTAAAGGTCTTCCTTTAATGGAGCAAAGGAAGAAATATATGCAGGAGCAACTCCTGTTTGAGAATTACTTAAGTACCTTAAATACCTTAAATACTGTAAGCCCTTCAGTATCTTCTGCTGCTAGTGGTGGTGGACCTGCTCCTGGGGGAGGAGGAATTCCTGCTCCTGTTATCCAAGTATTAATTGATACTAATTTTAAACCCACAGGAAGTGTTTGGAATGGTGGAGGAGGTGTTGTTAATAATGTTCCTTCAACTCGAGTATTCCTTGACACATTTGCTCCGGAATATGCAAATTCACCAACTGATCCTAACAGTGATTTTGGTAGACCTTTATATTATAAAGGAGACAAAGAACTTACAGTTGATTGGGGTGATGGAACGGTGGAAACTCTTACTGAATGGGGAGTAACTCTTGAGGCAGGATTTGGGGGAAGAACCAGACTTTATAGCCATGATTATGCTTCAGATGGAGAATACACAATAACAATTACGGGAGAAGGATCACCTTTTGCTCAACTTGCATTCCTTCCTATAGTGGATATTTTAAAATATGATAATATTCTAGGAGTAAGAAACACAGGTGTTGATGGTGGAATAGGAGTATTTAATCCTATAACTGCCACTGGTGCTTCACTTAGAGGGTTGTTTGCTTATACCTTCTGGGATGGCTATACTAACACTCCTACTGTAGACATTACTCAATTGGATGTTTCAAATATTGTAGACTTTACTGGGACCTTTGTGGGATCTGACAAGCAATGGTTCAGAATTTTAGGACAAGCTCCTGCAGCATCCCCAGATCTTTTTTCTTTTAATGAAGATATTAGTGGGTGGGATGTGAGTAATGCTGTAGGCATGGGTGAGATGTTTACAGGTCAGGGATACTTTAATCAAAATTTAGGCAGTTGGGATACTAGTAAAGTAAAAAACTTTTATCTCATGTTTAGAGATTGTACTCGATTAATGAGTGGCTCAAGAGCAGATTTATGGGACGTAAGTTCAGTAGAACCAGGCGCATATACTTTTGTTGGTAATTTTGCTAGAATGTTCCAAGGATCTATGACTGATCCTTCAGTAAGAGGCAGTATGCCACATGTAGGGAATTGGACGTTTAATTCTATACCTGATGGTACTTCTAATTTTATGGATTATGCGTTTGAGGGTAGTGGATTCTCTCATACCGCTATAGGACAATCCTTAATTGGATGGGCTTCTCAATCTGCTCTACCAATTAATATAGGTGTTAGTTCTAACGCCTTCGCGAATACTTGGGATGGTTCCGGATTTAGTAACCCCACATACAGTACGGGAAGTGCATTTGGTGCTGAAGTAAAAGCTACATATGATCACTTAACAGGAGCTAGTGGTGATGGTTCTACAACAACTCTTACAGTTACAACTGCAATTGGTAAAGGGGATCAAGAAAGATATACAGTTAATGGGTACTTATTGCACGATCTAAATCTTATAGACGATTTTACTTTCTTAATAGGAAATACTTATAGATTTGATCAATCTGATGCAGGTAATGCAGGTCACCCGCTTAGATTTTCTACTACTATAGATGGTACTCATGGTGGTGGAGTTGAATATACTACAGGAGTAACTATTGTAGGCACACCAGGTACTGCAGGAGCTTATAGTGAAATCACAGTAACTGAAAATACTGCTTCTCCTTTATATGTTTATTGTCCTAACCATGCAGGGTATGGATTGGGGTACATGGGTGGTAACCCACAACCACTTACTATGAATGAAGGAGGTAAGGGTTGGACAATACCTGGCTTTACATTCCGCTAATGGAAGAAGTATTTATTTCCTCTAAAATAAAAGTAAAACCCTCATCCTTACATGGGATGGGGGTTTTTGCTATAGAACCTATCCCAAAGGGAGAAGTAATTGAAGTGTGTTATTATACCCCTGTATCAATTCCAAATCCTCAAGATAGTATATTAAAAAGATATTGTTTTGCTACTAAAAAAGGAATAGCTATAGCATGGGGATATGGTTCTATTTATAATCATAGTTTTGAACCTAATATTAAATTTGTTAATTCATCTGAAGATTTTATTGTATTTAGTGCTGAGGGAAATATAGAAATTGGAGAAGAATTAACACATTGTTACGTAAAAGATAAAGATGTTTTTAATAAACATTATTTAGATAAAATTTAATTGTTCACAACAATCATGAAAGGGGGTGGCTTTGCCACCTCTTTTTCGTATATTTACGGGGTAAGGTTGCGGTGGCAGCCGAGCGTAATTAAAAACCCCAATTAATGATGTTAAAATTTAAAAAGAGTGAGTTGTTTAAGTTTAATGGTGGTCATTATGTGATCAAAACCCTTGCCTACAAGTTACTTGAAACTCGAGCTGCTCAACGAACGTTTGATAAAGCTAATTCGATTACCCATCCAACCAAAGGTGAGATGGTGTTAGTTCCCCATAATGTTAAATTTGAAATTACAAAATAATGAAACGATTAATTAATAACCTAATTGCGATTGTTGGAGGTTGTACTCTCATTTATGGAGTTAATGATTATTTAATTCCCTTCAACACTGAAGAAAGTGCAATGGCTTTTACAGTGATGGCTTTAGGAACTGTAGTAGTAGGGATGTATGGAATTATTAGTCAATTAGTTAGTAAATAATGGCAGAGTTTAAAGTTATTGATAAGGGTAGATCCCCTATCCATTCAGATCAGGAAGGTGAATTTTACTTTGAAATTGGGGAAACTGTTTATTATTTAAATGAATTTGTAGCACCACTTAGAAGGTTTAAACACTACAATGCTGAAGGTGAATTCGAAGAAGGATATGAGGGTGTTGCTAGCATTTCAAATGTTGGAGCTATAGGAATCAACATTGATGAAGTCGATGAATATGTCAACTATACAATCTTCACATAATGGGTAACTTTACAATATTCATGATAAGTGTAATTGCCAGTATGGGATTTATGAGTTTAATTATAGATAAAATAGACAAATGAATGGTTTTTTAATTGGATTAGGAGTTAGTTTATTTCTTACATTTATTAACCTAGCTTTTATTTGGTACTCAAAACGAATATCAGGTGCTTCAGCAGTAGCAATTATTCAAGCAGGAATGCTTGTTAAGTTTATGTTGGGAGCCATAATTTCCTTTTGTATCATTAAATTAGTAAATATTAACTTATGGGCTTATGCTTTAACATTAGGAATGTTTATTTGTATAGCATTTCCAATTACAGCCTATATAATGACTCAAAATGAAAGTAGGAGATAAAATAACATTTTTTCTATTTGGTGGATCTGAAACTGGGGAAATTGCAGAAATAAATAAAGATAAAACTTTACAAATATCCCATATGGGGGTTATTTACCCTAATGTGAAAACATTTAAAAAACTACCTAAAAAGAGATCGGATAATCCTTCAAATAAATCATACGTACCACCTTGGTATATTTTAAAAAATAAGAAATGAGTAGAGGAAGACCAAAATTAGCTGAGGAGGTGCCCGCACCAAGACAGTTTATTAAAGTATATGAGAATAGTGATGGCACGACTGAAACGTGGCATTATAATTTAGATAAGTTTAGTAATGGCCCGTTCAAAGTGGATATTAAATATTCCACGAGTCATCTAACGTTTGAGGAAATCAACGAAGCACTACCTAAAACACAACGTAGGTATTATAATCCTGCTAATCAAAAGTATATAGGTTATGGTCGAGCTAAACAACTAGGTTTACTATGAAAAAATTACTTCTAATTCCAATTTTAGGTTATGTTCAAGCACCAAATGAAGGATTTATACCTATACCACCACCTGTAAAGCAAATTGAAATAGAAGTAATCCAACAACCTGATATAGTAAAAGCACTAATTCAAGTTGAGAGTAGTGGTAGAGACCATGCTCATAATGTTAGTGAGGATGCAGTCGGTTGTTTACAGATTAGACCAATTATGGTTAGGGAAGTAAACAGGATTTTACGTAAACAAGGTGGTACGTTTAGGTTTAAATTAGAGGATAGATGGGATAGAGAAAAATCACTTGAAATGTTTCATATTTGGAGAGAATACCACCATCCAGGTAGTGATGATGAAACAATAGCACGTAACTGGAATGGTGGTCCTAAGGGTTATAAAAAGGAATCCACATTACATTACTGGAGAAAAGTTAAAAATAAATTGTAAAGGATGTGGAATTCCAAGATCTTGTTCGTATATTTACAGGGTAAATGAGCCGCGAAAACAATTCAAATCAATTAAAAATGCAGAACGAACGTTATGCCCAGGGTTACTTGCCCAAGATCGCTTACCACATGTTTAAAGGTAACGATGAGAAGATTAATTATTTTGTGAAACGTCAAGAAGACACATATGGTCCTATCACACCTACCCAAATAAGTGAGGTTGAGGATATGGTTGATGGTTTACATGCTGATGAAGCTGTTTTGAGAGCAGCTGATGCTCATGGAGTTGACGAAGAAGGACAGGTTTTTGGAATTAATGAATTATACATTTAATCAATATGTTAAATAAATTAGACCCCCGAGTTAAAGAGTTGATGGATCAGGATGAAAAAGAATTTCCAAACCTCATTCGCCGTATGAAAAGAGAAATTGGAGAGGCTAAAATCATTGGTGATTTAACAATCATAACTGCTGAAAACCTACTTAATTATTACGATCAAGTAGAAGATGGAGCGGAAGATCTTCGATCATCACGTTTTGTTCTTAAACTTTATAATATATTTGGAAAATGAGTAACATTATCGAAACAACAGAAGATGGATGGGGATGTGTTCCACAACTTAAAGATGCAGTGCGTGAATTAAAATTTATCAATGACTACATCTACGAAATTAACAATTGTGTTCGAACTAGTGACTTGGCCAGTATGGTAGAAGATCTAAACGAAACAATGGAAAATGTTAAATATCATCTTAGTAAGATTAAAGTTACTAATGAATATAAAACTGTCTTTGAATATGATGAACAATAATCTTTTGATTAAATTATTTAGGGAAATTGATGGGGATTACGAGGATGATGTTGTTGGAATGGATTAAAACTAGCATTGATATGAAGAAATTATTTATACTTTTAGGAATTATTATTACCCTTCCTGTTTATTCTCAACAAATGGGAGGATTCCCATACCACAGAACAATTGCATATTTTAATTCATTTGATCAACCCTTAAATGAAACAATGTATTCATATAGTGGAGAAATATTTGAATTTGACTCAACCAATATTCATCTTTCTTATGATGGAACCCCCGTATTTTCAACTAGTTCGGGGGTTAATATGATTCATATTGTATTAAATAATTCAAATAATAATTTATCAGAATTAGATTCCATTTCGATTTCAATGCGAGTTAAGGAAACATCAGGATGTGAATCTTCTCATTTTATTCTATCATATACAACTAGTGATAAAAACTTTACATGGATAGATTTGTATGAGGACAACCCAATAAACTATTACCATAATATAACTTCAACTATTTCTATTGATGGAGCAGATTGGTTGAGGTTTAAATTCTATCCTGTACAAGTTGAAGGATGTGGAAATTATTATGTAGATGATATTATAATCCAGGGGGATACTCTACAAACCGAATCTCCTGGTTTTATGGATTCTTTGTGTATATTTGACTCAAATGGTGATGATCTAGTTAACCATGTCGACTTACTAAATTTTCTAGCCGTTTACGGATCAATTTGTGAATAAAGTGAACGAAAATATTCTTACCAAAAACCTTATTAGGTTAATTATATTTGTTGTCTCATTGTTGTTTTTTATTAACATGATGAGTGCCCAAAGGGTATACGTAACAAAAAATCCTCATCACGCAGATTATATTTGCTATGTGACTGGAAATGTGTTTAATGCTGATTGGATTATCTATGAAACGGATAATCAATTTGATGCAGCAGAGGGACGTTGGTTTATTACTGATAATAGGTTTGAAGCCGATTTTATTGTGTGTTATACAAACAATCAATATTTGGCAACTCGTACCATATTTACAACACGCAATAAATTCATAACTAAATTTAATAGATACTAATGGAATTAGAAGACTTGTACGATCTGATCGATGAAATGATTAATGTTGATGAAGCAGAAGATGCTGAAATTGGAATGCGAGTAAGGATCTGGCATCAAGATTATAATAACCCTAATAAGGATGATTTTAACTGGGAGGATTTAACTGAAGACGGAGAATGGAATGAATTTATGATGGGGGAATGGAATGATGATGAATAATAATCCAGCGACGAGGAATGAATAATCTAATACAATTGATACGTGGAACACTTCTATTCCTGTTTGCGCAGGTGTTAGTATACTATCAAATCAATGGTCAGTTCCTAACCGACTGGATCAAAGAACGACCACTAACAATGTCTCTATTGGGTGTTCCTATATCGTTTATCTATATTTATGCGACGAAGGATTTAGTTGAGGCATTTAATGGAGATCTATGGCCGCAACGTTTAATTGGTTTCTCAATGGGAATGATTGCGTTTGCGTTTTTAACGTGGATACATTTTCAACAAGCAATTACACTTAAGACAGCAGTGACGCTGGCGCTTGCAACAGCAATCGTTGTTATCCAAATTATTTGGAAATAACAATACGATAGGCTCATTAGCTTATCACACAACAACTTAACCAACCAAAATGATTAACATGAGACAAAAATTGACAATTTTAGGGGAGGAACCTATGAATTGGCTAGTGAGGGATGTTGATGGGAATGAGGGACAATTGCCTGTCGAACGTTTGACAAACTATGTGCGAGTGGATAACACATTGATACCAAAAGATGATGTGGAGTGGTTCTAAGCGATAGCATGTGACAAAACGGTGGTGTGGTATAGGTCATGGAGGTGTTGGATGCAACAACCTCCCCCCCGCGCACGCACGTTCTCTCGGTCGAAAAATATATATCTTCATGAAAATCGCATTTTTCACGCATTTTCCGCGGGAAGATGTGGAATCCCGAGGGAGGGTTCGTATATTTACGGGGTAAGGTTGCGGTGGCAGCCGAGCGTAATTAAAAACCCAATTGTGATGAGAAGGAAATGGAATGCTGATTTAGTTGTTGAGATGGTTAAGTATGAACTTAATAAAATGGGTTTGGGCCATTTTGAGACAAAGCATTTGCTGGATGGTGAGAGTGGTAAAGAGCCTCACATTATGGTTACCATGGATCCAACCGATCGTCAATTCGGTTATGTAATTGAAGCGCTCGATCGTTATTTCAGCATTGATATGCTGGTTAACCGGTTTAAATGCCGTCAAAATTATTACAAGCTCCCCCAGTNNAAGAANGCCGTCAAAATTATTACAAGCTCCCCCAGTCCAAGAAGGACGAGTTGTTTGCTCAACGCATTCACCCGGAAGCATGGGAGCAAGAGTTCCTAAAATCAATCGCATAAATTTTTGGGATTGCAAGACCTCGTTCGTATATTCATGGGGTCCGGTTGCGGGCAAAGCAGTTAAATTAAAAACCGATTGATATGTGGATTGATGATGTGTGTAGTTTGGTGTTGATTGAAGCGATAGCGATAGAAGAGTTAAGTGAGAATAAATAATTAAACATAAAAACCCAATTAATATGTTGCAAGTAAAAGTTACCAAAATGAATGACCTGAAGTTCGAGAAGAACTTATTCAACCCGTTGAAAACAGGCCGTGCGATTGATAGTTATTTCAGTAGTGAAGGTGGTGTAATGCCAGGAACAAATACCGTTGTTACGGGTGATCCAGGTGTTGGTAAAACAACAGTGTTGTTAGATATACTTGCTGACATGAATAATAAAGGCAAGAAAGTGCTGTTTGTGTCGGGTGAGATGAATCAGATTGATATGGTTGGTTACGTTAAGCGTTTCCCCAAGTTTGGTGATGTGCCGATTTTGTTTTTAGGCGATAGTGATGATGAGGATCCGCTTGAAGTATTGCGTGGTGCATTTAATGTTGGATATGATTGTGTGTTGGTTGATTCGATTGCGGAGGTAGCAGTCATGATTCAAGATTATTACGGTGGCACTTATAAGGGTGCGACGACGAAGCTGCTGACGTTGCTTGAAGAGCAAAACATGGGTGAGAATATGCGTGGAATTAATACGGCAACGTTGCTCATCCAGCAAGTAACCAAATCAGGTTCGTTCGCTGGTTCAAATCGCATTAAGCATATGACGACAGCGATGGGTCATTTAAAATTCGATAGCGACGGTGGTCGTTACCTCGCATTTAGTAAAAACCGTCGTGGTGGTAGCATGAATAAATTTTTCTTCAATTTAAACACCAAGAATCAAGTGAATTGGATGTATGAAGAAGCAGCAAACGCTGAATAAATATTAATTGGGTGGTGGGTAGGCAATGCCAACGGGCAGCCTGCCCACCTATTACCATGGGTATGCCGCCGTGCGTACGGCGTACTGACCACGGACCCCACACGCGCTGATGTCCATCGACGGGCGTCATACGGTGGTAGTAATTACGGGGGATTAAGAGAGCGCAAATAACTATAGTGGGTCGAGAAAGTATATACGAATATCCCCAATTAGCATGGATACCTTACTATCCTTTAATATATTTATCGACAAACATTTAATAAAATTCAAATGAAAGAATTAAACACATTTAGAAAGTTCCTTGCAGAAGGACAACTTAACGAAAACATAGATCCTCAAGACCAAAAAACTTTAGAAGTAGCGATAGATAGTTTTCTAAACCAGGGTGATGAGGTGTCAAATCCAAAAGCAGGTGACGAATTAATCTATGATTGGGAAGATGACGACATGAAAATCAAAGGTGAAATCCCAAGTGAATTTGTAAAATTCGATGAGAATTTTGCTGCCAAGTTTGAAGTAAGAAAAGTTGGTGAAAATAAGTTTGAATTTAAAGTCACCGCAAAGGTAGACGTAGATAAACTATAAAATGAAAGAATTAAACAGATTTAGAGAATTTCTTAACGAAGAAGAGGAAAACCAAATGAAAACTTTGGCTAAACTTCTCAGAGACGAAGCCGACCAACCAGACAATAAAGTTGGTAAAAGCATATTCTTAAAATATGCAGCACAAGCAGAAAAAACAGATGTAAAAGACATCAAGTCATTGTTAAGAAAGCTTGAAGATGAATTGATCGATAAACACCCAGACACATTCAGTGGTGAAGACGACATCGTAGGAAGTTTCTTAAGCACCTCTAAGAATTATACAGCAGAAGGACAAATCCATGAAGGTACTTGGGGTTATGGCTCTAAGAATCAAATGTTAAAAGCCCTAGATAAACTTAATAAAATTGGGCAAATGGGTGGAGTTAAAGGTTCAGTAGAGCTCAGTAAAATAGATGATATGCTTTACAATGTATTTGGGAATGATGATTTCCATGATTCTATTGATCAGGCTAAGGATAATGCTATAGATGATGACCGATTTGCAAATTATATTGGTGATGCCCAAGCTAAAGGAATGAAAATGCTTAATGATATCTATAGTGATAAAGGAGCAAACGCTTTTACTAAGGCAGCCGATAACCCCGATGTAGTAGGTAGGGATATGATGGAAGACTTATCCGAAAACGACAAAGCACTTGATGAAATCATTGGTGAAGAAAAAGAAAGTCTTACTAAACAGA